>ENA-ORXT01000513-ORXT01000513.1-marine-metagenome-genome-assembly--contig:-NODE-513-length-61149-cov-7.817789_pt1 | contig 61149 bp, 39 predicted proteins | sample MGYA00237868_ERZ511482 | MGnify/ENA metagenome assembly ERZ511482 | reverse complement strand
AAATACTCTTAAAACCATCGCCATCTATCAAATGCAGTAGCCCAAAATACTAAAACAGTAAAAAACCACCTGCTACCGCCGCCGCTTCTTATTCCCGTATCCCGGGCACCGCACATCCCCGAAGTAATAGTTGATGCCCAGCCCGATAAAAAAGTACCGATCATTCATCGTATCGTCTCCCCGCTGTTCGCCCTCCCGGTCGATGCGGTTTCCTTCACCGTCCCGCATGATGCCCCGGTCGTAAAGGTCGGCGGCGACGGGACCTCGCGAACGGCTGAGGTCGGAAAAATCCGGGTAAACGGTACTCACATCATCCAGGTAATCCGTACTGGCGTTGCGTACGCCGATGTTGACGTCCATGCTGATCTCGTAGCTCAGGTCCCATTTGATACCGATACCGTAAGCCAGGGCCGTGCTCAACACCTGATACTCTTCGCCACGCAGTTGGCCTTCGGTACCCAGATCCCGCAATTCCACCAGTGCATTATCATCCGTTCTGGTTTTCGGATTATACCGAAAAACGGAAATCCCGGCGAAGGCATAAGGGGTATAGAAGTATTCCCGGTGGCCGTGGTAATAGGGCAGGAAGTTAAACTCGAACTGCAGCGTCCCGTCGTAGATATCACTCTGAAAACTCAGGTTCCGATTTTGCTCGAAGGGGTTGTTGCTGTCCGTATCGTAGCCCTCGATCTTACCGTAGTTGAAGCTGACCTTAGCCGCTAAGCGGTGATTGAAGTTGTAGCGGGCACCGAAGCCCCCAGCTGCGTTGGGACGGTCGAGGCGGTAGTCCGTATTCAGGTCACCCAGGTAGAAAGAAGCACCGGCCCAGGGGCCGATCTCCAGCCCGCGCATCTCCAGTTGAGCCTCCGCCCGGGTGGGCAGCAGACAGAGCAAAAACAGCAAAACGGGTAAGCAGCGAAATTTCGTCATGGGGCAAAAAGTAGCGCGGCGATGGACAACCCATACGCCGCGCTGGTTAAGACTTGGTATTTAAACGTTGGTCACCGGTGAATGGTGTGTTGCAGGGAGAAAATGTTTTCGTACCCTGCAACTTACCGCTACTGTCCGTACCCCTCATAAATCTGCTTCAGGTCACCAACCGTTTCTTTCGCCTTGATCTCTTCGATCATGGTCTTGAGTTGGTCTATCATCGGGCTGGCGCCGCCAGCCTCCTTCAGCGCCTCACGCATGTCGTTGAGGGCTTTCGTTGCTGCCAGTCGGCGCCAGGGGCTAGTGCCCTGGTTGAGGCCAAGGGTTTTCAACTTAGCAACACCGGCGGCTATCTGATCGGGGCTACCTTTTGCCAGCAGGTTACGGTAGCCATCCATCAGGTTGAGGGCTCCGTATCCGTCGACTTCGTTCATCCGCTTTTCAAAGTACGGGAGCTTACTCACGTCGCCCATTTCGGCGTAGAGTTCGGCCAGTGCACCGGCAATGTCGTCGTTCTCGATGGATTCCAGCCGGGTGGCCGCCTTAGACGCTGCCTCCGGGTCAACGCTCACCAGCGCCTGCAGGCCGGCAGCTACTACGGGGTAGGGTTGCGCCGTAAGGGCAGACTCCGCTACCGTCTTCACATTATCACCGCCGGCTTCAGCGAACATTCCAATGGCGGCGGCGCGGACTTCGCTGTGCGGATCGCCTTCGGCGATCATCCGTACACCGGCCAGTTGTTCAGCGGTGGGCTCCGTCATCGTTTGCATCGCCAGACCGCGGATGGCGTGGAAGGGATCCTTCAGAGCAGCCGTCAGCGTCTGTGTCTTGGCGGCACTGGCCTCTTTGGAAGAGAGGCGCTGTAACACCAGGTAACGGTCTACCAGATTAGGTGCCGCTTTGAACTGTGCGGCCAGTTCTTCGGCAGACTTCGTGTAGTTAAACTGTGCCAGCAACTGGTGGTGGGGGTCAAAGATGACCACGTCTGGCTTTACGGGCGAGTCAAAAGTGAAGGTCTGCTTGCGCTGATCCACCGTGATGACCTGGCGGTTTGGCGTCGTACTGCCATTGGTGTAAATGTCTACTTCTACGGGCATCCGGAAAATGGCGGGCACGTTGTTGTCGGTCTTCTGGGTTTGCTCAACGGTCAGCATTACTTTGCCGTCGGCGTACTCAGTGTCCAGCGTCAGGGCCGGGTGACCCGCCTTCAGGAACCACTGGTCGAAGAACCAGTTAAGATCTTCCCCCGTCGTTTCTTCAAAAGCCATCCGTAGTTCATCCACCTCTACGGCGGAGTACTGGTTCTCGGTCAGGTAGTGCTTCAGGCTGGAGAAGAAAGCATCGTCTCCAACATAATGGCGTAGCATGTGTAATACCGCGCCACCTTTGTTGTAGCTGTGGGCGTCGAACATGTCTTCTTTATCTTCATAATCGTACCAGATCAATTCGTGGGGTTCACCCCGTCTTACGCTGCCGAAATAGCCGCTGCGCTCGTTGAGCATGTGGTAATCGGCGGCATCGCGGCCGTGCTTTTCTTCCATCCAGAGGTACTCGCTGTAGTTGGCGAATCCTTCGTTAAGGGTCAGGTTACTCCAGCTTTCACAGGTGACGTAGTCGCCAAACCAGTGGTGAAACATCTCGTGGGCAACGATCTTCTCGTTGCGGTCAACATCAATCAGGTCACGCTTCGTACCGTGCATGAACTCGCCAAAGATGACGGCGGAGGTGTTCTCCATGGCACCAGACACATAATCGCGCACCGCCACCTGACTGTACTTCGCCCAGGGGTAACTCACACCGGTTACGTCGCTGAAGAAGCTCAGCATCTCGCGGGTGTAGGGGTAGATGTCTTTAGCGTGGTCCTTCCAGCCCTTTTCCATGTAGTAGTTCACGGGGATGCCGTTCCAGGCCTGGTCTTCAACGATGTCGAAGTCGCCCACGATCAGGGCGAAGAGGTAGGGCGCATGGGGCAGGTCCATCTTCCAGTAGTCCGTGCGGGTACCGTCGGCGTTCCTGGTCTGGTTTTCCAGTGATCCGTTGGAGAGGGTCTCGTACTCATCAGCTACGGTAACGTACATCTCCTGGGTGGTCCGCTCATTCGGTTTATCGATGGTCGGGAACCAGCGGCTGTTGTTTTCGGTTTCGCCCTGGGTCCAGATCTGGCGGGGCTTATCGCCTTCTTCGCCACGGGGGTTGATAAAGAAGAGGCCCTTGTCTGAGGTGATCGCAGCGCTGCCACCGGATTCAGCGGGGATGGCGGTATAATCGATCACGATCGTGTACTCCTCTCCGTGCTTGTATTGCCGATCGAGGCCGATGGTAACCTCTTGTTTCTCACCTCCGTAATCATAGCGAAGTTCCTGGCCGTTGGCCATTTTGATGCTTTTGAATTCGAAGCCCTTGGCGTCGAGTACCAGCCTGCTGCTGGGTCGGAAAAAAGGGGTCAGTTTCAGCGTGGCCTTACCGATCACTTGTTCTTTGGCCCAGTCAAAACGCAGGTCCAGCCGGGTATGCAGCAGGTCGTGCGTACGATAAGCAGCCGGACGATAAACGGGGCGTTCGTTGGGGATTTCAACCTCCGCCAGCATGTCCGTTACGCCATTGGCTTCCGGGGTGATGGTCATGGTATCGAGGTCACGGACCTCCATCACAACGGGGGCTTCGACCGTCGCAGGTTTGGTGGTGGAACAGCCGACGGCGAGCAGAGTCGCCAGCAGGCCGATCAGGGAAAGGGTATTGCGCATACTTTTTCAGAGTGGTTTAGACTTAAAAGACGCGTAGAAGAGGCTTAATGTTGCATGGGGCGCCGGGGCGCGGGTGCAATGGCCCCTGCCTGGCGCTCCGCGCCAGTCCCCGAAGGGGGAGGTTAAAGGAGCAGGGTATAGGCTCAAGAAATTTTATTCCGGCTAAACGACTATTTTTGACCATGCCCCGCAAATACACCACCTGCCCTCATTGCCACGAGAACACCCGCGTTAGAACCTTCGCCCCTGACCGTGTGGAGCTGGAAAAGGAAAAAGGAGAACGCTTTATGGTCAAATGCAATAATTGTCACGAAACAAGAGAAGTACACGTAAATCAGGTGAGAGCGAAACCCAATTACCTCGCTGCCAATGTGGTAAGTGTCCTGATAAGCTTGATTTGGATTATAATTTTCATTAGCGGTGCCTGGGCCAATATGTTTGTGTTATTACTTGCCTCTGCTCTGATCGGCCTCCCCTTCGCCTTTCGCCATGCTGCGGACAGAGTGACGGCTTCCTTTAATAATTATGAGGTTAGGCCGACGGGGCCTCACGATTCTTAAAAATATCAACGCCTCTGCATTTGTAGAAATGCAGAGGCGTTGATCGGAAAAGAAGTCAAAAATATCGAGAAAAACCTAAAGTCAATCTTAACGGGTTATGATTCTCAAATCCACGTGGAATAATTTCTCCGTCGCTTACACGATGGGTAATTCTATTGACGGTATACTTGTCGATCTTGTGAAGATTATAAACCCGAACACCTAAACTGATGTCATATTGGGAAAAGACGTACCTCAGGCCAACATTACCTTCGTAGGATTTAGCCTCAAAGTCCCAAACCTTTCCACTAGACCCATTTCCTGAATATCTTCCGGCTTCAACTACAAACCTATACCTAGGCCTAAAGGAAGACCAGATCGAGAGACTGGGCAAGACTTCATACTCCAACCTTAACAAAGGAACGAGCATCCCTTCATAATACCTATCAGTATAATAAATATTGAATGAAATCTGGGTTTCGGGAGGATGATCCAACATGAATGGTCGCGGGAAAGTCGACATTTGCAACTGCGTTCCGATGCCAGCGAAAAGGCTTAACCGGTTATGGGATACTATTCTCCGGCTCACATACATCCCCACCAGATAGGTGCCAAACCTTTCCGGATGAGCGGCTAATTTTCGTGCTTGATCTGGCAAACTATACAATCGCTTGTCGTGTTCTTGAACACTCGCTTCAATAGTAATCATCCATTTGGAAGAATCCACCTGGGCTATTGATTTGCTAGCTGTCAATAAACCTAGTATTAATAAGGTGAATTGAACTGGACTTATCAGTTTGCTGTTTATACGCTTTTTTTCATACATCATTTTACCACTATTTTCCTTACAAAAGACTTTTCTACAGTTTCGATTTTCACAAAATAAATTCCTGGTATTAACATATCAACACTGATATTACCAGGAAGCCGCATACCATTCTCAGATTTCACAAGTCTACCGTTTCCATCGATAATCCTGACATTGGATATATTACCTACTCCTAACATGCCAGATAGTCTAATCTTTCCATCGTTTCGGGCAAAAACCGGATTTGGATAAACTTCAAAATGCTCAACATTTGAAACTCGATTGGTGTGTGTATTTTGAATTCCATCTCTTTGCTGCACACCGCCGCCGCCTTGATCACAAAGTTCTATTGTTAAGTTTGAAGACCGCGTCCCACATCGATTTGAGACAAAAGCGCTTATTGTTCCATCTTGCTCACCAGCATGGACAAATATGCTTTGCAAGTTTCCAGATTAATTTTCCCAACACCGTTCTGGATCAAAAGGAAGAAAGGGGCAATTCGGTAAATTCCAACTATAAGATTCTCCACCTTGAGAATTTACACTGATCGTATAATTTACACCTGGCTCGAAGCAGTTTGGTGCAGATATGGAAGGTATTGAGGGTTTGCCAACCCATAAGTTTCTTGTTACCGTCCTACTGCCGCAAGCACCATTAGTCATTGAGAAAGTTAGTGTCGCAGAACCTGACACAAATGAATTGGCTGCCTCTAGGTTCACTGAAGACCCACTCCCCCCTGAGCTCCCACTAAATAAAGAGGCTGGAGTCACTGTCCAAGACACAGAATAGCCAGGTGGAGCATTCTCTAGCGTGTAGGTGTCTGGGCTGTCACAGACTACTTCTTCACCGCTGATAAATGGGATTCCGTTTGAATTGGTCGTTGTAGAGTTCAACGTTCCTCCTAGCCAATTTTGAAGTTCAGTACTATTTGTCCCTCCTCCTACCCAAGAAGAAAAAAACCGTCCACCGAAACTATTATTGGGATTGGTACATACATCAGCGACACCTCCTGAAACTATTCCAACTATTCGGTTATTTTGATCAAAAAGAGGTGCCCCAGAGGAACCTGGTTCCAGAATACCAAAATCGCCTCCATTCCCATTGTCATGGACCATTTCATAGGCATTTCCTGTAGCAACTGTAAAATTGGTAGTACTGCCTGTGAAGTTTATCGGCGTAGTATTAACCGTAGGACTATTTGCGTCCCTTGATATTTTCATTGCGTCTCCTCTAGGATGATGAATAGTAGTAATCTCAGTAGGAATATTGTCCAGCCTAATCCATCCGGCGAAAACAACCTCATCTTCGGCTTCAACTTCTTCTGAAAGCTCAACCAAGGCAAAATCAGAGTCCTCCCAACTCGATATAAGTGTAGACCCCGAAAAGCTTTTCCAGGAAAATTCAAACGGGACTTCCGTGCCCCCACAATCCACATTTCTATATCGAAATCTAAACACCCAATTGCTCACATCTTGATTCTCAAGACAATGGGACGCCGACAAAATATACGGGGTTCCCGTGTAGCAATCGTCAGTCACCAAAGAACCACTACATACTTCTCCACTACTATTCAATATTAAGCAAACTGAAGCTGCTTCAACCTGCCACCCATTACCTTCTGGGCAAACAATATCCGGGATACAACCTTGGGCAAGCCCGTAAGATGCCGTGCTATTATTAAACCCGTAAAAAAGCTGGGCTATTTCAATCTCAAACCGGTCATAATCGTCGTCGTAAAAGACAATTTCTATCGTTACTTTATCGCCAAAAACTATATCGGATGCAAATTTATTGTTGGATACATTTTCGGATGCCACGGGTCCTAAAATAACATTATTTTCGCCATTGTAGATGTACATTTGGCTTCTATTCGGTAAATTCAACTGCGAAAAGTGGAAATTCATCGATTTCGCATCAATAGAGGATATTGAAATCTTCCATACAGAATAATTACCAAATTCATAAAGAGTCCCATCTTTCTTATCAAGGGAAATTTCTTTCTTAACACTGTGACTATATTGACCTATTGAAGGGCCATCATTCAAAGCTCTAAGTGCCAAAATTTTTTGGACACTCGGAGCAGCCACCGCAACAACTGAAGGCTCTTCACCATAATGCCATGGAATAATGTCCTGAATACGCTGGTTTTCGCTAAGAACCCTAGTGATCACCTGCGACTTAAGTGAAAATGATAAATAGAAAAGTGCAACTAGCGCCAGTAGAAGCCGGTAGAAGTAAAATTTCTCATGTGGAATAAGGTTTATGAGAGGTGATTAAAATACTAAACTCGATAGAGTAAAGAAGTCTTTCCTATTGAAGGCTACCTTTACAGCGCAAACCTTTCACGATTTGTTCGTTGACCAGCAAATTATTTTATAAAAACTTAAATTCACCAAATTAAACTCATGGTAAATCTCCCCACCCAAGCCCTCCTCTTCGACCTCGACGGCACCCTGGTCGACAACATGATGGTCCACCATCGCGCCTGGCAGCGGAAGCTGAAGGAGCTGGGGCTCGATTATTCCCTGGAGCGGGTCAAGGCTGAAATCCACGGCGTTAACCTGGAGATCCTGAAGAATTTGTTTGGTGATCGTTTCACGCCGGAGGAGCGGGAGCAGATTGCCTGGGACAAGGAGGCCGCCTACCGGGAGATCTTCGCCGCCGACTTCGCGGCCAACATCGTGCCCGGGGCATTAGACTTCATCCGCCAGGCGCATGCCGCCGGCATCCCGATGGCCATCGGTACCGCCGGGCCGAAGGAGAATGCGGAGTTCGTCGTAGATAACCTCGGCATCGGGCATTTAATGGGCCACCTCGTACATTCCGGAATGGTGAGCAGGGGGAAGCCCGATCCGGAGGTCTTCCAGCAGGGCGCTGACGCTCTGGGCGTCGGGCTTCAGGACTGCATCATCTTCGAAGACTCCGTCACCGGAGCGAAAGCCGCCAACAAGGCCGGTTGCCCGGTGGTGGTGCTGACCACGACGCACACGGAAGAAGAGTTCTCCGCGCTGGAGGTGGCAGACTTCCGACCGGATTTTACGGGACTAACTATTGAAAAAACGGGTACGGGCTTCAGGTTGGCGGGCCCTCGGACCGGCGCATAACCTTGCTCCGGGGTGACTGCAAGAGACACAAGCCAGCTTTCCTATGCGACCTACTCTACCCTGCTCTTTGTCCCCGCACTGCACCTGCGGCCTCGCCTGAGCCTGCCAAAATGTTCCGCCGTCGCTCAAATGGTTGGCGGCGAGACCCGGGACCTTTTATGCTTCCTCCATTCTCCTGAGCACCTCAAGACACATTCGCACATTGTGGTAGGGTGCTTTCCAGGGCCCGGCCTTGTCTTCGTGAGACGGAAGGGGATTACCTGCCTCATCGATGAGCCAGTGCCACTCCCCGTGCTCACCATCCCTGAAATGTGCTTTAATGCCGTTCCAGGCGAGGGCTGATGCCTGCAGAAAATTCTCCTCCCCCGTATGCTGGTAAGCATCCAGGAAACCGACGACGGCCTCCGCCTGCGGCCACCAGTGCAGCTCTTGCTCCAGCTCTCCCGTTTTTCCGTCCTGTTTTTCATATACCATTCCGTGTGGGGTACGACCGTTTTGCAGGGTCGCTCCGGCCAGTTCACGGGCGATCTTATTTACCCGTTCCATCAGGTCTTCTTCTCCCAGAATGTGGGCAGCCTCGCGCAGTAGCCAGGCGCACTCGATGTCGTGGCCAAATGATTTTTCCCTGGAAGTCGGCTTCCAGTCATCCGAGAAATAGAGATACAGGTGGCGGGGGCTGCGGGAGCAAAACTTATCAAGGATCAGGAGAATACTGTTCTTCAGGGCCTCGGCAACTGCTGGCTCAGGGGCTACCCGATACAGGTTAGCGTAGGCCTCCATTACGTGAAGATGGGTGTTCATTATCTTGCTCTGGTCTTCGTCCTTATCACTCAGGCGTTGATTTTCAGCGGGGGTCCAGTTGGGCTCAAACACATTGCGATAGCCGCCCAGTGTGCGGTCCCGGCTATGTTTTTCCAACAGGTGAAAAATAGCTTCTGCTTCTTGCAAGACGCTTTTTTCACCTGTCAGTTGGTAGTATTCCGTCAGGGCATAAATGGCAAAAACCTGGGCATATACTTGCTTTTGCTCGTTGCATGGCTTCCCGAGTGAATTCACTTCCCAGAATACCCCGCCGTGTTCCGGGTCAAAAAAGTGATCTTTCAGGTAATGGTAGGCGCGCTTTGCCAGGGCCGTGTATTTTTCTTCGCCGCACTGGTTGGCGGCGGCGGAAAAGCCCCAAAGGATACGGGTATTGAGAATAATGCCTTTGGGTGCCAAGGCGTACAACTTTCCGTGGCCATCAATACGTCCGAAAAAACCGCCATTCTCCTCATCTACCATGGAATGGCTCCACCAAGTCAGCAGTTGGTGTAATTCTGCTTCGAATTCCTTTTTCGGTAAGGCTTCAGTAAGCTGTTTTTGTTTGTCCTCTACTGTCATTACGCCTTGGTTTTTAGCAATGAGAGATTTTTCTCAATCAGTGTGATGCGTTCGCTGACCGAGGCGGCGGAGCGAAGGCCGTCGGCGGGTACGTTGCGGACGTAATCCAGGAGGCGATCGACGGATGAGGTAGCAACGTGCATGCGGGTATCGGAAGATCCGTAATAGATGAATACCTGGCCGTCTTCCGCCATAATCCAACCGTTGCTGAACACGACGTTCGAGACGTCTCCGATTCTCTCTGCTCCCTCCGGGGCGATGAAATGGCCGGCGGGGGAATGGGTGATTCGCCAGGGCTCGTGCAGATCGGTCAGAAAGAGGTAGAGAACATAGCGAAGGCCCGCTGCGGTGTTGCGCACGCCATGGGCGAGGTGCAACCAACCAGCGTCTGTTTTCAGGGGGGGTGGCCCCTGCCCGTTTTTCACTTCTTTGATGGTATGGTAGGCCTTTCCGTCGACGATGACCTCCTTTTTAACCTCTGCCGCCTCCATGGAATCCGTCAGCCCCCAACCAATGCCTCCGCCGGTTCCAACCTGAATGAAGCCCTGTTGCGGGCGGGTGTAGAGGCCATATTTGCCCTCGATAAACTCGGGGTGCAACACCACATTACGCTGCTGCCCGGAGTAAGTGATGAGATCAGGCAGGCGCTCCCAGGTTTTAAGGTCCCGGGTACGTACGATTCCGCACTGGGCGATGGCGGCAGACAGGTTGCCGGGCTGGCTATCATCTTTGCGCTCGGTGCAGAAGAGCCCGTATACGTAGCCGTCTTCATGAGCCGTCAGGCGCATATCGTAGACGTTGACGTCCGGTTCTTCGGTTTCAGGAATGACGACGGGGTGGTCCCAGAAGCGAAAGTTGTCAATACCGTTCGGGCTTTCGGCAATGCCAAAGAACGATTTCCGATCATTTCCCTCTACTCTGACGGCGAGCAGGTATTTACCTTCCCAAAAGATAGCACCGGCATTAAATGCAGCGTTGACACCCTGTCGTTCCTGTAAATAAGGGTTGGTACTTTCGTCAAGATCGTAGCGCCAGTGGATGGGTGTATGCGCGGCGGTGATTACCGGATTTTTCCATTTCAGATAGATGCCGTTGTGCTGATCAAACGGCGTATTGGCCTGGGAGACCATTTCTTCGTGGCTGGCCAGTAGCGTACTACGTCGTTCTTGGAAAGATGCATTCATTGAGGTATTCAGTTTGAGTTTGAAGTTTAGGTTTAAAGTTTAGCCGTTGAGATCATCTTCGGTGATCTCTACTGGGTAATCCTCTAGTTTATCGTACCAATTGATTTTGAGTAAGAAGGTGGTGAGGAGGATAACGGCAAATGCAATACCCATCCGGGAATAGTCCTGAATAACCAGAAAGACGGGAAAGACAACGAGGGCGGTTTGCCAGACTATGCCGATGGCGACGTTGAGTAAATCCCTTCCCATCTGTTTGTTGGCGGAGAGCTCGGGATAATCCAATAAAAGCTTTTCCCGTACGGGTTTCCAGAAGCCCCAGGGTCGGGTTTTCAGGTAAAATGCATTGAGCGTTTTATCGTCGCTTGGCGAAGTAAGGAGACTTCCCAGCAGGCAGCCAGCCAGGGAAATGGCGAAGTTAATGGGGAATGCCTGTAGCGCCGTGAAGTCTGGCAAGAGGTAGGGCAGGGTCATTGCTGCCATGATTCCACCCACCATTCCCCAGAAGTAGCCGTAGCCATTGAAGCGCCACCAATACCATTTGATGAGGTTGGCGGCAGTGTAGCCACCATAAAGCGCACTCACTAACCAGTCGATGATGTTGTTCAGGGAACCACCAAAAATACCGAAGAGGGTACCGACGATGACGACGAGGACGGATACGATGTAGCTCATACGTACATAGTCAGACTGGGAGGAGTCTGGCCTCATGTACCGCTTGTAAATATCGTTGACTATGTAAGCTGGTGCGGCATTGACGGAAGCGGCAAAGGAAGACATGAATGCCGCCAGTAGGCCTGCGATCAGAAGGCCGAGCAGGCCGACGGGCATGAAATTTTTCATGGCAAACGGGAGGATCTGCTCAAAGTCTACGTCAGCGCCCATTTCGTTCATTTCCTCATTGAAGAAGACAAGGGCCAGCACGGCCAGCCCGGCAATGAGGAGATAGCGGGGAAAGAGGAGGACGATGTTAACAAAACCGCTCATTTTTGCAGCTTCCCGGGGCGACTTAGCGGAGAGCACCCGCTGCATATCGTAGTTAGGGGCCGGGCCAGCCATACTTTGCATGACTCCCTTAAGCAAGACCAGGGTGATAAAGATGGTGAAGAGCTCCCAGCCATCTTCGGTGATTTTCTGGTTGGCGGCATCGAGAATGCCAGTCCAGTCCAGATCTAACCGCCAGCCGAACGCCAGGCTAGTCCAGCCATCGGGTACGTACCTGGCCAATAGCTCCGGGCTCACCTGTTGAATGGCGATCACGCCGATGCCAATACTGGCCACGGTCATGATAAAATACTGGACGATCTCGGTAAATACCACACTAAACATGCCTCCTTTGATGGCATAAATGGCCGTCAGCCCCGTGATCAGTAAGCCGTAATAAATTTCGTTGAGGTAGGGGTCAGCGGAGAGTTCCCAGGGAAGGAAGACGGTAGCAAATTTTCCGATACCAACGAAACTGTAGGCTACATAAGTGATCACTACGATGATGGCGAAAAGTACTACGATTAGATGTGACAGGGTAGCTCCACGTCCTTCCCCAAACCGAAACCTGATCCATTCTGCGCCCGTCATCACTCCTGAACGCCGCAGCCAGATGGAGAGAAAAACCATCATGAAAATTTGATTAAACGAGGGCCACAACCATGGTATCCAGGCACTTTTTAAACCATAAACGAACATCAGGGTTACCATCCACATCGTCCCGCTTATGTCAAACATACCAGAAGCATTGGATAGCCCCAGCGCATACCAGGGCAATTTGTTACCCCCTAAAAAATAGTTTTCCAGGTTTTCTCCGGCCTGTTTTGAGGCGTAGATCCCGATAAATAGCGAGAGTAAGAGATAACCAATGATGATGAGAACATCGATCCAATGAAGTTGCATGACGTAGCTTTGAAGTTAGAACAAAGGTGACGCTGTATGCGAAGTAACAGCAGGGGTTGATGCTACAATCTTGAGGTACAATTGTGCGCTCAGATGAAAACTTAGCCTCAAAGGATCTCGTTTTTTGCTGAACCAACCAGATAGTTCGGGCCCGAAACCCGGCAAAAACAATGAATTGTCAAGTTCTTCCCCGACATCCGTTACCAAAGTCCCCCCCTCATGCTACAAAGCCCTCCTATCATTACGATTCAAGCAAGTAAAACTATGCGGCGAATACTCTTGAAGCAACTTTTTCTGATGATCGTGATGGTCGTACTTGGGAAGTGGGGGCAAGCCCAGAGTCCCACTCTTAAAATGGAGCAGTTCCCGCCGGTTCCCGGCTGGACGGAAGACTACATCAATGATATTCTACAGGACCAGCACGGGTTCCTCTGGATAGCGACCTGGCGGGGCCTGATCAAATATGATGGCTACTCCATAAAGCGCTACACTACCTACAGTGCAGATTTGGGAAATGCACTAAGAAGTAATAAAATAACGTGCCTGTTCGAAGACAGTAAAAGTCGTTTATGGGTAGGGACGAGCTATGCAGGTTTCTTTCTTTATGACCCCACACAGGACGGGTTTACCCAGTATTCCCATGAGGCTGACAATATGAACAGCCTGAGTAATAATAAGGTACTGGCCATCACGGAAGATAGCTTTGGCAAACTATGGATCGGGACGAAGAAGGGTCTGAATCAGTTTGATCCTGAAACAGAAGATTTTGTCCATTTTACCAGTGAGAAAAATAACCAAAGGACTTTAAGCAACGACTTCATCTATTCTTTCGGCGGTATGAGCAATGGTGACCTTTGGGTTGGCACGGAAATAGGGTTAAACCGGTTGGTTCGCAAATCAGACGGGAGTCCTGATTACTTCATCCGATATGATTTAGCTCCGGTAACAACGGACACCATTGGGTTTTACCGGCACAATTTCATCCACACCATCCAACCTTCTCAGTATTTCCCTAATACTTTATGGGTGGGTACTAGTATCGGGCTCAAAAAAATTGAATTCTCTACCAGCAGACTTAGCGCTCTTTCCAGCCAAACAACTTACCAGTCAAATGATGAAACCACTGGTTTGAGTCATGGGTTTGTGTCGGACATCCTGGAAGTAGATAATGTACTTTGGGTAGCGACATTTAACGGCCTGAACAAAATCGACCTGTGCACTGACAAGACAAAGTACTATCGGGCGGAAGGGCGCACGAATTCGCTTAGTAACAATGTTGTTAAATCATTATACCGGGACCGTTCGAACACACTCTGGATCGGGACTGATAAGAATCTAAACTTCATCAATCTGAATGGCCGGCCTTTTGAGGAGATTCAGCTAGGGAAACTAACGAATAGTATCTCCAGCCTGGTACCGTCCAATTGCCGAAAGGGGATCTGGGCTGGCTCCGCCGGAGCAGGAATCTTCTATTTGCCAATTAACGAGAAGGGGCAAATAGATCGCGAAAACACGCAGCAGTACCGCTTCCGGGGTGTCAAATATGAAGAACTTGCTGATTTCATATCTGACATTATTCTGGACGATGACGGCTGGCTTTGGATATCAACTCATGGCGCGGGTATTCTCCGTGTAAAAGAAAGTGAAATTTCCGACAAGGGAGGTGAAATTCGTGCCGTGGAACAATACACGAAATCTCAGGGAGTGCTGAAAGACGATTATGTAATGAGCCTGCTTAAGGCAGATGCTGGCGATATATGGATTGGTTATTGGGACAATGGCCTCTCACGATACATAAAGTCCGAGGAATCATTCCTTCATTTCCCTTACTCCAAAGATTTCACCATTAATTTACAGGACTTTCCGATTGTTCACCTGATTGAAACCGAATCTACGGCAGACTATTCTACCCTCTGGGTCGGTAATCGTGAAGGTGGCGCATACCAATTAACGTACGATAAAAGGCTTCAAAATATAAGTTTTGTAAGGCAACTCAGCATTGCGAACGGAAACCTGAGTAACGATGCCATTAATTGTTTTTTGCACGATGGCAATCAAAAACTATGGATTGGTACTGAATACGGGTTGAATGTATATGATTTTCAGCATGACAGTACTACTAGCTATTTTGAAGAGGACGGCCTTTCGGGTAATGCTGTTTCTGCCATCACACACTCTGGCCAGAACGACTTTTGGATCGTAGCGGATTATGGCATTGCCAATTTTAACCCGAATAACAATGAGCCCTTCTCGGCCAATACCACATTCGTTCTGGATAATTTTGAGGATTATTTCGTTGATGACTCCGTAGCAGAAATTCCTGGAACAGGTCTTTATTTTGGTGGGGGGAAGGGGATTGTAAGCTTTAACCCAGAAGAAGTCTTGCTGGATACGGTTGCTCCTCAAATAACGATCACAGGCCTTAAGCTCTTTAATAAAGTAGTCCCCATCGGGGAGATGAAAGATGGGCGCACCATCCTTTCCGAGTCCATTTCCCATGCCCCGAAGGTGACACTTACCCATAAAGACAATGTTTTGTCCATCGACTTTGTAGGGCTAAAGCTGGACGAAAGCGACAAATTAACCTATGCCTACCGCTTAGAAGGGTTCACTAAAGACTGGATATACACGGATGCATCCCAGCGGGTTGCTCATTTTACAAACCTTCCCTACGACACCTACCGATTTGAGGTGAAAGCAGCGAATGCGGGAGGCTACTGGAGCAATCCCACTGGCTTTGAGCTAGCAGTTTTGCCCCCGTTCTGGCTTACCAAAATGGCAATGTTCGTTTATTTTCTTCTCTTTATGGCTCTCCTTTATGGCGTGAAAAAAATAACCAAAATGCGGGCTGCTTTTGCCCATAGTTTTGAAATTGCGGAACTTGAAAAAGAGAAAATGAGGGAAGTCAATCAGATGAAATTGCGATTTTTCACTAATCTGTCGCATGAGTTAAGGACACCACTTACGCTTATTATAAGTCCTCTGGAAGAGTTTGTTCGCACGCAACAAAATGACAAAGCGAGGCACATTACCCTACGAAGAATGCTCACCAGTGCTAACCGGTTGCTGGTAATGATCAACCAGTTACTGGACATTCGCAAGAGTGAATCCGGAATGAATTCCCTGAGGGTAGCCGAAGCCGATTTAGGCCGATTTACCGAAGAGATCGTACTCTCCTTCAAAGACATTTCCAACCGGCGAAACATTGATCTTCAATTTGAAAAGGGGCGAACGCCCACCATGGTTTGGTTTGACCGCATGGAGATGGAAAAAGTGATGTTCAACCTACTTTCCAACGCAGTGAAGTTCACGCCTGCCGGTGGCATTGTCAGGGTCGAGGTGTCGCCTCACTCGGATACGGAAGCCATGATCATTGTTTCTGATACTGGTTCTGGAATAGACCCATCGGAAATCAATTTAATCTTTGATCGCTTTTATCAAGTTGAAAAAAGAAGAACCGAAGCGAATACGGTGGGCACAGGTATCGGCCTTTCTTTAGCAAAAACCATTGTGGAACTCCACCATGGTGAAATTTGGGCCGAGAGCACTGCTGGTGAAGGAAGTCAATTCTTCGTCACCCTTCTTTTAGGGAAAGATCACTACCAGGCGGAGGAAATTTATACCGGCCGACCCGAGAATGAAAAAGTAACCAGCTATGTTGAAGCGGCCGAATTAGCGCAGTCCGTTTTAAGTAAACAGGCCTTGCCAGCGACACCCAGTCAGGAGTTATCCAAGATCCTGCTCGTAGAAGACAATGCTGATATTCGTGCCTACCTCAAAGAACAATTGAATGAAGAATACGAGATATTCGAGGCAGAAAATGGAAAGGAAGGTCTGGCCAAGTCGCTTGAACTCACCCCTGATTTGATCATTGCCGATTTAGCAATGCCAAAAATGAATGGCCTGGAGCTGTGTGAGGCTATTAAATCTGACCTTAACACCAGCCACATCCCTTATATCCTGCTTACCGCCCGCACATCTCTGGTATACAAGGTAGATGGTGCGGAAAAAGGTGCCGACGATTACATAACCAAGCCCTTCAACATTCAGCTGCTGAAGGCCAGGATTGAAAACCTGTTACGCTCCAGAAAAGCGCTTCGCACTCATTTCAGTTCCGGGTTTACATTTTCCCCTTCGGAGTTAGTTCTCAACTCTCTAGACGAAGATTTTCTGAATGGCATCCAACAGATAGTAGAAAAAAACATCGACGAATCCTCCTTTACGGTGGAAGTGCTGGCGAAAGAACTGCACATCAGCAGAATGCAGTTATACCGCAAACTAAAAGCACTGACGGGTAAATCACCCAGCACGGTCATCCGCTCCATCAGGCTGCAACGTGCCGCCCAACTACTGGAAGCCGGGCAGTACAACGTAACGGAGATTACTTATATGGTAGGTTACAACGACCTTAAATACTTCCGGGAGCAATTTAAGAAAGAATTTGGCCACAGTCCGTCAGCATACGCTCAGGAAAAAAATCAGGAATAATTACGCTGGCATCAATCTGAATTTGCTGTATAGATTTAAGAGCTTTTTTATATCCAAACCGTAAAGGATTGCGATACGTGACTACTTCAACCCTTCGTATTGCGGGCGCTGCGCGACGTGTGGATAACCAAATGCACACTGCGCGACCAACAATTTCCCAAACCACTTCCTAAGCGGTCCATTACCGGACGATGAGCCTTTTCGTAGCGTAGACGCCTTCTCCGGATAGTTTAACCAGGTAGGGCCCGGCAGGAAGATTAACCGGTAAGGTAAATGTACCGGATGAAAGCGGGTAGGTGCCCAATGGTTTTCCATCCACACTGAAAATACGGGCACGTAGGGTAGCCATTTCAAGGTGATCGGGAAGATCAAATTCCACCTTCATGCCCGCGGCAACAGGGTTTGGGAAAAGCCTGGTAGCGACTGAGGCAGCTGGTGCAGAGGTGCTTACGACCATTACCTGTTCATCATCTATCCTGAAGGCGAGGTCCCAGATAAATTCGGGGATATCGGCCAACAACGTTCCATCTTCGTTGACGGTCACTGACCGGGAAGACACTATTTCTCCCGATTCGCAATCATACCATTTGGCGAAGTAGTTGCCAGCAGCGAAACCATTGATAATCAGCTGTCCTTCCTTGATATTTTCGGGTATTCCATCTCGCTCAACACTGATGTGGTTGTATTCATGATTAAGAACGTATCCGGCAGCGGACGTACTGTCACTGGACAGAAGCGCATAAGCATCCGCCCGTGATCCCAGACCTACGAAACGGTAACTCTGAATGCTGGCCCAGTCCACTCCCAGGTTATCTACCTGGATTCTGTTGTTCCCAGGCGGAACCAGGACAGTATACTCCGTATTGACGGTGGCTGGCTCGTCAAAAAGAAGACTTCCATTGAGGTAGATAGAAATCCGTGCACTGTTTCCCATACTTTCTCCCGTAGTGACGGTAAATTCCGCCTCTTCGGGGAAGACGACATCAAAAGCGGGAGGACTACGGTATTCAGTATTCCAGCGGGATCCGTATAAGAACTGGCTCAGCCGGGGGTTTTCAGGGTCGCTGGTTCCATCCGCATTGAGGGTCATAACTTCATCACCTATAGCAGCCCAACCAAGGGTAGGCACCAATACCAGGTCTCCTTCTGCCCCACCTACGGTTGCAGAGACCGGAGACATTTTCCCCTTGATAAACGGAACATCCCTTACCATCTGACTCAGCGGCTTAAAGTGATAGTACAAATTTTGTGGTTCGATGTAGACGTCCCACCACCAGGTCATGGCGGTCCCCATCCCCCCTCCAAAAACGGAACTCCAGAGTCCATTATGTAAGTGAATACCATCGCGATCCCGGTTGGATAGATCTGGCGATCCCCCAAGTCCGAATTCACCATTGAGTGTCGGCTTCTTATACTCCTTTAGATAGGTACGCGACCCGGCAGCCAGTGCTCGTTCAGGATTGGGCGTATTGAGATAAAAGTGAGTCTGGCTAAAGTCGATAGAAGGATCTTTCCATATGATCGAGTCTTGGTCTACTTCGGCAAAACTGGTCGTTACCAGATGATCATATGGATCGATGCCTTTAATGTAGTCGGCCATTTCGGCGTGCCAGTCCCGTATTTCTTCTACGTGTTCTTCGTAATTGTCGGTCCAGTTAACCTCGTTGAAGAGTTCCCACGACATAATTGCCCGGGAATACCCCCACCTGGCAACAATATACCGGAATCGATTTTTGGTGTGTCCTAACGCAGTCGAATCCTGAAAGAAGTCCCAGGTATTCTCGAGGGGTCCTCCGTTTCTGATGTTATAGGGGCTTTCGCTCCAGTTCGGATTTACATTACTCGAAACCGGGCCGTGGTGCTGCAGGGTCAGCATTACGTATACCCCTCTGTCCGCACAGTAATCATACAGCCAGTCTTGGTAAAAGCTGTTTTCTTCTTTGTAATTACGCAGGCCGCCAAAATCTTGCCAGCCTTCCTTCCATTCGATTCCAAGCCCCCAGTGTGCATGCCAAACGCGAATAAAATTTCCTCCGTTGTTATGCAGGTCGTTCACCCAATTACGAAAATTACGTACCGGGTTGGTATTCTGCCAGGCCATATTTTCGCCAATGAGAATATAAGGCGTACCGTCATCAAACTCAAGATAATTGGAACCGCCCGTACGCACGAAACCAGGGTTCTGCGGGCCAGCAGGGTCAATACAGGTGAATGATTTCATTTCAGAAGCTACCGTTCCTGACTCATCCGTCACCCGTGCCTCGTAGGTCCAGGTTCCTGTTTCATTGGGCGAAAACCTGATTTTGAAGGTCTCCTCGCCAGTTTCTCTCAAATTGCCGTTGGTTTCGTTCAAATCGTATTCCCGCATGTAGAAGCCGTCTACCTCTCTGCTCATGCCGGATGGGGAAACGAAGGTAGCCGTAATGGCAACCTCGTCATAATCATAGGGGTTGCTGTACTCAGCATCCACCCCAACCGTCATTTCAAACTTTGCGTACTTTTCTACCACCGTGTCTGCGTTGGTTATTGCCATAATCACCGGAGCATTTTCTTCAACGATCGTATGGTGTTCGTCTGCGGCCAGGTCAGTATACACCGAAACGTGTCCATTTGGCCAGACGACGGTTAAGCTATCCACCCATACAGTTTCGGACAGGCCAAACTTGATTTTCAGGGAATTGTTGCTGGCAAAGCCAGTGCCGGCCATGAGCGGTTCCGTTTGCTGTTGCCCGTTGCCATAATGGACAGTTACCAGGGATCCGATGGCGCTGTGGTTGCTTCCCCTGCCTTCGAGGGATAAACTGACCCAGTGGTTACCATTCATCTGATTACGAAAGAGTTGGTTACCGCTCTGCCCGGAGGTGTTAGCGATAACGATGTCCAGGTCCCCGTCGTTATCAATATCCGCACAGGCTCCGCCTACGCCTCCCTGCCGGCTGGTAACCGGACCGTTAACGTCTGCCTTCTCGAAAGTTCCATCACCAATGTTGCGGTACAGGACATTGGGATGAGGGGCAAATTTACTATCATTTACCACGTAGATGTCCTGCCAGCCGTCATTGTCGTAGTCTATGAAAAATGTACTCCACCCCATCCCGGGGTCGGCTACGCCGGAGGAGGCCGATACATCTTGAAAATGCCCGTTGCCATCGTTGACAAACAAATAATTTTCATTCAGGTCGGTCAGGTAAATGTCGAGCCACCCGTCTCGGTTAACGTCCCCGATATCGATGCCCATCCCATGACCGGCGACATCAATACCCAAAGCTGGGGCAACGTCGGTAAAATTCCCACTGCCATCATTTTGGTATAAGATGTTAGGCACCTGGAAATCATGGACCAGGTAAAGGTCCTGATCACCATCCCGATCATAATCGAAAAATGTCGCTGCCATTGAGTAGGCCGGATCACTGGTACCCGAGGAGATGGTTATATCACTGAAAGTCAGGTTTCCATTGTTCCGGTAAAGAATGTTCTCGGTGGCGTAGTTGGCGACATATATATCCAGAAAACCGTCATTATCCACGTCGGCTAAATTTACAGAGATGGTTTCTGCTTCATTGTTGATACCTGCCGCCAGGGTTATGTCCGTGAAGCTGAATTGCCCGCCATTGATGGGGCCATTATTCAGGAAAAGCCGGTCCGGTTTCTGATAGTTCCCGACGAATAGGTCAAGAAAGCCGTCATTATTGAAGTCGCCCCAAACGGCGGCCCGGCTATTGGCATCCAGGTCAAGGCCGACGAGGGCTGCCAGATCAGTAAAAGTTCCGTCTCCCCGATTGACAAATAATTGGTTAGCTCCAAGTCGGGTGAGCGCGTAAAAGTCTTCATCACCATCGTTGTCAAAATCGCCGAAATTGATCCCGTGGTTTTTTAGCCCCGGGGCGGCAACATCCGCCAAAGTAGTATGATCTGCAAAGGCAATCTGAGCGGAAAGTGGTACGATACCGAGTACCAGGAGAATTAGAAATAATGAACCTGATTTGGTCATGGAGGATAGTTTTTACAAGGTAAGGGTATGCGTAATTCTTTTTACGAAGCGATGCATAGTCCTTCACCAGGCGCTGACGCAGGTGCAGAGATTGCTTTTGTACGGCAATGCCTACCGGCTTTGGGAATCTTACAAGAGAAGAATTTAACCCACCGGCAGAAACGGTGAAATCCCGAATGTGCGCGCCTATTACGGCTTGGCACTTCCCTTGCCCATCATGCTTCGCTTTGCACCTGCGGCCGCGCCTGAAAACGGAAGGCCTGCAGAGGCTTAACTATATGAAAGCCCGATGCCCCAAGCTGATGTGAAGAGTATCTCATTCACATCACTTGAGACATCAGAGCTTAAAATTGATCGTACTTTAAGGCTATAAACAAAACAGTCGAAATTCACATGAGAGCTGATATGCTCGCTAATGAGCTAATACCAGAAAACGCTATAAAAACACATAGTTCGTTGATGTGTAAAACATCAATTTGAGGTGCCGGCATTATTTCCGGCTGGCGTGCTGCCTCAAATCCTAACCACTGTTAAGAGCTGAATTAGCAGCATAGCCAATCGGGAAAAGACACTACATAGCAGGAGATTTAGGGTCGAACTCCAGCTACCTGTAATTTGAGGTTATGGGTATACCCTTCCTGCCGGATATTGAGCAGGTAAAAGCCGGGGGCAAGGTTGTTGGTGTTTAATTCAACGCGCTGCTCTCCGGGGAAGATATCCGTCTGGCCAGCCCACACATTTCTGCCCAATGCATCGAATAACATCAGTTGTGCACCTTTAAGGGAACGTTCTGATTCGATATTGAGGTAGGTTGGGTAGCCACTGGTAGCGGGGTTGGGAGCCAGACCGAACTGAAGGCCCAGACTCGTGAGGTCCGTAGAGGAAACTACTGCATCACCGGAGCTGCAAAACTGAATATCGTCAACCCAGACCTTGTAGGCATCGGTGAAATCGGTTACGCGGTAGAATTTGATCTCCAGAAAAGCGTTATCCCAATCTCCGTCTGCGATGAACGAAGCGGAGTAGTTAAACCACTCATTTTCGGTGCTCACGAAGTCAGCGGCAAACTGAGAGCTCCAGTCCGTATCACGCACTGCCCGGGTAAAGGCCCGAATCGTGTCCCCCGCTGGCAATTCAGCCCGCATCCACATGGTAACGGTGTATTCTTTACCATCTTCCAGCACCAGGTCATTACCAAACCGGTGGTGAAACTCGGCTACATCGTTATCTGCATTTACGTCGATCCGCATGGAGGCGTCTCCGGAGTAAGGGAGAATGGCGTCCAGTTCAAAAACAGCGCGATCTTCATCTTCACTACCATCCCAGATATCCCAGCCTAATCCATCATTCATCATATCCTCGGTCGTGAATTCATCACTCAGGTTGACGCTACAGGATATCGCATCGTCTTTCACACCATAAAAGGTAGGCGTAGTGGGTTCATCCGGGCCACCTCCTGGCTCTTCGTCAGTAGTACAGAGTGCCACTTCGTCGACCCATACATCGTAGGCTTCGGTAAAGTCGGGATTAACGACCTTGATCTCGATGTGAACATCGTCTCGGTCTATGTCATTTGTAAAGACGAATGAAGCTTCGGTCCAATCTGTTCCTACTACTAAATCAGCGTTGCCCAGGGTTGTCCACCCGTCAAATTCGTCTTTTACGTACACCTGGATGGTTGTATTTTCTATTGTACTCTTTCCAAACAAAGAGACTTTGTAATTTTGATCGGCTACTACTGGAGATACCTGGGGACGACTGTTGAATTCGCCGGCACCCGTGAGTTCTGCGCCAGGTTTCAGTACGCTGATTTTGCCACTGGCGTTACCAATGGCCCCTTCCTCGCCCGTGCTGAAAGCATAATCGCTCTCCTCTCCACCGTGGTAGTTCCACCAATCCATATTCGCTCCGTCTTCAAAGCCGGGGTTGGCTACCAGATTACCCTCGCAGGTGTTTGTTAATACCTCTACCTGACAGATAGACACCTCGTCGATGAAAACACTGTAGGGATCATGAAAGCCATCGTTGTACACTTTAATTTCTACGTGAACGTCGTCGCGGTCCGTATCGGCCTGCCACCTGGAAGTTACTTGTGTCCATTCCGTACCAACCATCGGCGTCTGATCGCTGTGTAGTAATACCCAGCCATCGTTCTCATCCTTTACATAAAGGGGGATTCGGGTACTGTCTACTGTACTCTTAGCGTAAAACTGGATTTCGTAAAACTGACCTCCCGTGATGGCATTCATCTGCGGACGGGAGTTGTACTCGCCTCCCTGACCACCTGGGATAAGGTCCGTGTCCATCAGTACGTTTATCACAGCGCTACTGTCGCCGGAATAAGCATCGCTGCTGGTAGCGAAGGAGTATGAATCGGGAGAATTATCGTGCCAATTCCACCAAGCAGTATCGATTCCGCTCTCGAAGCTGCCGTTGTCGATAATGCTGTTTTCGCATTGCCCACGTAAGGTGGTGAGGCTGGTGCTTACCGTGATAAGCAGGATAAATAATTGTAAAAATTGTTTCATTGTTTCGAGTTGACTGACCATTCTAAGTGGTCATTTTGCATGAAATAGTTTAAGCTCAAGCGCATTGGGAGGAATTCAGAAATTCCTGATGGCCAAACATTTATCCTTTCTCAGCTAGGATACGCTCAAGAAAGTTGGCCAGGAGGTAACGTAGTCCTCCCAATTATATGGCAAAAGTATACAGCCCTTCCAGGCGGCAACGGGGGGCTTTGTCACCTTTTAGAGGGACGATTGTAACCCCGCCGAACATTGGCGCAAATCGTAATGAATACGGGTGGTTATTGTTACGAGCCCCCCTGAAGGAGACGCGGCAACTTACAGACCTTTAGCCATTCATTTACATCATGCGTATTTACACTTATTCATGCAGAATTATAAAGCAGGATTCTTTTCTCCACACTCACTACTTACCGCATTACTTTTCCTCCTCTTTGGCAGCCTCAACGCACAGAGTATTGATTTGAAGGGGATAGTTAGTGATGAGGAGGGCAACCCATTGATCGGGGTAAGTGTCATGGATACGGGAACCAGTACCGGAACCGTCACTGATTTTGACGGCGCATTTCAGCTGACCGTAAAACAAGGAGCCATTCTACGAATGAGCTATACTGGTTTTGAATCACAGGACATTGAGATCCTTTCCGGCGCACCGCTGTCGATTACCCTGGCCAGCCAATCAGAATTACTGGATGAGATAGTAGTTATTGGCTACGGCACCACTAAGAAAAGCGATCTTACCGGCTCGGTAGCCTCGGTAAAATCCAAAGACCTGAGTAAAACCACCATCACCACCCTGGAACAAGGGCTTCAGGGCCGCCTTTCCGGCGTACAGGTTACACAGGGAGATGCTGCACCAGGGGCAGGAATGTCGATACAGATCCGTGGTACGAACTCCATTCTGGGAGGAAGTGAACCACTCTATGTAGTCGATGGCATTCCAATCACTAACCCCGCTGCGGGGCAGGGAGATCTGGGAGCCTCCGAGCCCAACAACCGGATTGCTTCCAATACGAATGTTCTATCCACAATATCTCCGTCTGACATCGAAAGCATCGAGGTACTAAAAGATGCCTCGGCCACTGCTATATATGGTTCCCGTGGTGCTAATGGTGTTGTACTGATTACGACCAAGAAGGGCAAGGAAGGTAAAGGCCAGGTTTCGCTGAACATTTCTTACGGCCTGGCCGAAGTAAACAATAAGATCGAGCTACTCGATGCCGAGCAGTTTGTTAATTACCAGGTTCAGGCTTTTCAAAATGCCGGGTTGCCCGTTGAAGCCTGGCCATTCATTCCTGACTCCATTACCGGGCTCAACAAACCATCAATCGGCGGGGTGATTGCCGCCAGGGATGAAGTTGAAGTTGATTGGCAGGATCTTATTTTTCAAACGGCTCCCGTGCAAGACTACCAGCTGGGGTTTTCCGGCGGATCAGCGAAAGGTAACTATTCCGTGATGTTGAATTACCTGGACCAGAAAGGCGTGATCCGGGGATCTTCCTTTACCCGTGGTGGTTTTCGCACCAATGTGGGCTATCAGGTCACGGAGCGCATCAACGTGAGTGGAAACCTTTCCGTTACCCGGTCCCAGAACAGCCTCGTCCGGACCTCCACAAACACGACGGGAAGTGCAGGTGGAATCATTCGCTCAGCCCTTAATTACACACCGGTGCGCCCCGTACAAAGAAACGAAGACGGTGAAGTAGTGCCCGTTGAAAACCCTCCCGGAGAAGAAAGGCTGGAGGATCCGTCTTTCTTTCAACTCTATGGAGCGAATCCGCTCCGTTATACGGATGAGGTGACCGAAGAACAAAATCTGACCCGCATCATTGGTGGCGTAAACGCCGGGGTTAAATTATTTGGAGGGCTGAGTGCCGATTTTCGCCTGGCCGCCAACTTCCTGGACCGAAAAAACAATACCTATTACCCCCGTACGGTGGCCGAAGGTTTCGGCCTGAACGGGCTGGCCGTAGTATCAGGCAATGAGTTTTCTAATCTTATTGGTGAATCGCTGTTGCGCTACTCCGGAGAAATAGGAAACGGGCGCCTGACGGCGGTTGCCGGGTATACCTATGAAACCAACCGCGACTTCTGGATAAATAACGAAGCACGTAATTTCCCCGATGACGTTCTTTCGTTCTATTCTCTTCAACGCGGCCTATCCCACGTACCTACCCGCACCAATACAGCTAAGTGGGAACTGGCTTCCTATCTGGGGCGGGTGAATTATGCGCTTGCCGATAAGTACCTCTTTACCGGAACTTTCCGCTATGATGGTTCCTCGAAATTCGCTACCAACAATAAGTGGGCTCCTTTCTACTCTTTTGCCTTCGCTTGGCGAGCCAGCGAAGAGCCATTCCTGAAAAGGCTCAGCAGCATTTCCAACTTGAAGGTCCGTCTCAGCTATGGGCAGTCTGGCAACCAGGCCGTCAGTCCGTACCAGTCACTGGCAACCATTGAGGGCGTTACTACCTCTTTCAATAATCAGTTGGTTCCCGCAGTTATTGAAGGTAGGTTGCAAAATGAGAACCTCCGTTGGGAAACAACCGCACAGGCTAACCTTGGCGTAGACCTTGAACTATACGGGGGCAGGTTGTTTACCACCCTGGACTACTACCAAAAAACTACTGATGATTTGCTTCAAAGTATCACTTTAGCGCCCAATACTGGTTTTACCACTGCGCTGGTTAATTCTGGCTCCATTGAAAACAAAGGTTTCGAATTTTCTCTGGGTGGCTTCCCGGTAAGAGGGGAATTTAGTTGGGAACTAACCGGTAACCTTTCGGTCAATCGCAATGAAATTACCGACCTGGGCAACGTTACGGAGCAATTTGCTAACCGCCTGGGCTCCGGAGACGGACTATCTGTCTTTCCCTTTATTCAGCGCCCCGGTCTTCCGATTGGCACGATTTACGGGTTTGTTGAAGACGGCATTTTTCAGAATGAAGGGGAGGTTTCCGACGCTATCGGCGTGCAGCCTAATGCTCAGGTGGGGCAGATCAGATACAAAGACGTAAACGGAGACGGTAGCATTTCCGATGCGGACAGAACTGTTATCGGAGACGTCAACCCAGATTATATCTGGGGAATTTCGAATGCTTTTTCCTGGAAAGCGTTTGACTTCAGCTTCCTCTTCCAGGGCGTAGCCGGAGCAGACGTTGTCAACACCCTGAACATTCGCTTCCATAACCTGGACGGAAGGCGTAACATCCCTGCTGCCGTCTATGAAAACGCATGGACCGGAGAGGGTACGTCGAATGAATTCCGGCAGATCAACCTCAATAATGGAACCAGCCGGTTCTCTGACCGTTTCGTAGAAGACGGCTCCTTCATTCGACTGAAGAATATTCAGCTAGGTTATACCTTACCCGCGAAGACGATTTCCTGGTTGAGCGGTGCCAGAGTGTACGTCAATGCGATCAACGTGCTTACTTTCTCCGATTACTCTGGCTTTGACCCTGAGGTAAGTGCCTTCAGCGGTGCCGCGATGCGCGGGGTGGACCTGGGTAATTATCCTCAATCCAGAACCATCATGTTCGGACTTAATCTTAACTTTAACTAGCGCAACTCCGCGTAACAAAATAATTTTCAATGAATTTCCGTAATTTATTCATTTGTCTGGGGTTGTTGCTTTTCAGCAGTGCCTGTAATCAAGACCTGAAAGAAGAAGTTTTTACCTTCCAGGCTCCACAAGATTTTTACTCTAACCCCAATGAAGTTCGGGCCGCAGCTAATGGTATGTATGATGCCCTGATGACCTGGGAGCTGTGGGTTCAACCAGCCTGGGTTCCTATCGCTCTGGAAAATGATGACATGTTAGGCCTTGACTGGATGTCAGGTGGTTATACCGGTCAACAAAATGGATCTTGGTACATCGAACGTCCGTGGAAAGGCTTTTACCAAGTCATTAACCGCGCTAATATCGTTATCGGCAGAGTAAGCGAAATTGACTTCCTGGAAGATGACGTAAAGAACGCAGCGCTGGGCCAGGCCTATTTTTTGCGGGGCTACTGCTATTCTGAGATTGGCAAATGGTTTGGGGATGCTCCCATCAGGATTTCGGCTTACAACCCGGCTACCGATAGTCCGGACATTGCCAGAAGCCCCCGTCAGGAAGTATTTCTCCAGGCAGCCAACGACTTCGGAAGGGCCGGAGAATTACTGCCCGCCAATTATTCATCCGGAGATTACACCACTGCCGATAGTGGAAGACCGACTGCCCCTGCGGCTTTCGGCATGCAAGCGAAAGTATATATGCACCTCGCCGGTGCGGAGGTTGGTGCTACGGAGTACTATGCGGATGCAATCGAGGCCGCCAATCAAGTAGTTGCCTTTGCAGCGGAAGGGTTTCCTTCTCTCGAAGAGAATTACATGAATAATTTTCAGCAAGCATCTCAGGATGAAGGAAGGGAAATACTCTTTTCCATTCAGGCTACCCAGGCACCCAACGAGGGTCCTGAACTTCCTCGCTACTACGTTCCCGGCAACACGGCCTTTGCCGGTGGCGGAGGAATCGGGGCTGTTTCTCTCCGGGAAGATTTCTACCGTACTTTTGAACGGAATGATAAGAGGGTAGCTTTTGGCACGGCTATTTTCGATCAGTGGGAAGATCTGACTGGTCTGCGCTTTTACCACTTTCGCACGCTGCCAGCTGATGTCATCGGCATTGAATCAGAAGATGTATTTGATAACGGTTTCGGTCGGTTCGGTGATAACCGGTACACGGTGGCTGACGGCACAACCGTTAGGGGAACGCCACGATTGTACATCAAAAAGTACATGGATGAAAACTCACAGGTCAAGGATGAAAATGGTAGCAACCCCATCATATTACGCTACGCTGATGTTCTTCTCCTCCTGGCAGAAGCTGAAAACGAGGTGAGCGGGCCAACGGTGATGGCTATCGATGCCGTTAACCAGATCAGGGAAAGAGCAGGATTAGAGGAATTGGACGCGATGGCTACTGCTGACCGATCCACTTTCCGGGAAGCTATCCGAATCGAGCGCCGTCATGAATTGTATGGAGAATTTCAGCGCCGTTGGGACCTCATGCGCTGGGGTACCTGGCTGGAGGCGATGGAAGCCGCCAATCGATCAAGACTCCCCTACCAGATGCTGTTCCCTATTTCCGCTGAAGAGATTGCCAGTAATGCATTGATTAATGAGAACAATCCAGGCTGGTAGCTATGGTTATGCTGAGGTTTTTCCGCCTTGCTAGTCGGCAAAACCCACCAGCGCTTAAGTCAACAAACTTAATTTACACCGTACTAGTACAGTGTAAATTTGTTACATCTTTAACATCAACAATTTCAATGACGTCCCCTAACTTCCTAAGCTATTTACTTCTGGCGGGGCTCGCCATTCAATTGGTTTCCATCGCTCCAATGGGGTTCGAGCAGACCGATGACGTCACCGTCGACCCTCAAGCTAACCGAGAGACGAAAGCACTATACGCCAACCTTAAGCGCCTGGCGGAAGATCGTATACTTTTTGGTCACCAGGATGCCGTGGCGTACGGCGTGAAGTGGCGGCAATGGCATAAATGGCGCTCAGATGTTGACGACGTGTGTGGGAAATTTCCGGCGGTCTACGGTTGGGACCTTAGTAAACTCGGCAAACAACCCTTTAACATCGATACGGTTGACTTCAGGCAGATGCAGCAATGGATGAAGGAAGTATACCGACAGGGAGGCATTAATACCATTAGCTGGCATTTCGACAATTTTCTCACGGGAGGAGACTCATGGGACGTTGGAGATAATGTCGTTGCAGCCATCCTGCCTGGTGGAGAGGCACACCTTGCCTACCGGGCAAAGCTGGATAAATTCGCGGAGTTTGTTAAAGGTCTCAGAGTAGGCTTTATCTTTAAAAAAGATATTCCGCTCATCATACGCCCATTTCACGAGCACACGGGTAATTGGTTCTGGTGGGGGATCAATCATACCAGCCCTGAAGAATATCACCAGCTTTGGCGCTTTACCGTAGAATACCTTCGGGATGAAAAAGATATGCACAATCTGTTGTGGGCATATTCCCCGGATATCTTCAGCAGTGAGGAGCACTATCTTGAGGGTTACCCGGGTGATGACTATGTAGATATTTTAGGACTGGATGATTACCACGACCTTGGCCCGGATGGCAACCCGGAAGATTTAGTGAAAAGACTGCGAACGGTAGTAGAACTAGCCGAAAAAAAAGGTAAAGTGGCGGCATTAACGGAGACGGGATCAGATATGGTACCCGAAGAGGATTGGTGGACCAACCACCTCCTCAAATACATTAAGAAAGACCCCGTGGCTTCCCGGATTGCCTGGGTACTGGTATGGAGAAATGCAAGAAAGAGTCATCATTTTGGCCCCTTCCCGGAACACAAAAGCGCTGAAGACTTTATAGAGTTTAGTCAGGACTCAACACTACTTTTCGCACCAGACCTGCCAAACCTCTACCGGTTGAAATAATAAACTCTTTGGCAGCCACATTGATTATGCAGGGTTCAGGCTCCCCAACCAAACAGCGTACAAAAGGCAGCCCCCTGAAGGCCGCTCGCTGAATCCTTGTATTAATACATTCGGAAGCCCGCCTTTATTGAAGCCATTGTACTGGATTACACAGCACCGCTCGTTGCCAGACTTCCTTTGCACCTGCGTCCGCGCCCAATTCCCTTACCTTTGGCAAACCATGCCCGATTTCTGGAAGCCCACCTTCACCGCATTCGCCGCCTACCTCAAACTCTCCCGGGGGTATTCGGACCATACGCTGGCGGCCTACCAGTCGGACCTCAGCAAGCTTCCGGAATACCTGGCGCTGCGGGATTGGGACTTCGCCCCCGAGCGCATCGAGCGCTTTCACCTCGATGACTTCATCCAGTACCTCGCCGAACTCGGCCTGGCCCCGAGCTCCCAGGCGAGGCTCATCTCTGCCCTCAAAACCTATTTCGGTTTCCTGCTCGATGAAGGAAAGATTCTTTCCGACCCCACGGAGCTTATCCGCGCGCCCAAGCTCGGCCGCAAAATTCCCGAGGTGCTCACCTACCCCGAGATCCGGAAATTGCTGGGGCAGATCGACCTGAGCCTCGATCATGGTCTGCGCGACCGCGCCCTGCTGGAAACCCTCTACGCCTGTGGCTTACGCGTTAGTGAAGCTACGGGGCTAAAGTTGACCAATCTGTATTTATCGGAAAGTTTCATTCGCGTCACCGGCAAGGGGAACAAGGAAAGAATCGTTCCCATCGGTGGTGAAGCGGTCCGCCACCTTGAGATATACCTGGAGTACGTCCGCCCCGTAATCCCGGTCAAGCCCGAGGCCGAAAATGTTGTCTTCCTTAATCGCCGGGGCGGTCAGCTTAGCCGCGTCAGCGTCTTTAATGCTGTAAAAAAGTACGCGTCGGAGGCAAGCATCAAGAAAAACGTTAGCCCACACACTTTCCGACACTCCTTCGCCACCCACCTCATTGAAGGCGGCGCGAATCTCCGCGCCGTACAGGAGATGCTAGGCCACGAATCCATTCTCACTACCGAGATCTATACTCACCTGGACACTGATTTTCTGCGGGAAACCATCATGAGTTTTCACCCCATGAACCAGCGGTAGGGTTTATCACAGCAGTACCACTCCACGTTCAGATCAGGCTACTAAGCTGCGGCAGCACCTATATCGACAAACTTAGTTTACACTGTACTAGCAGGCTGTCGGATTCGAACTAAAATTCCGTTTTACAGGTTCGGGAAATCGTCCGTAGTGGGGAGAAATTAAGTGGCCGATAAACCAGAATTAACGCTCCCAAAAAAAAAGCCGGCCGTAACGACTTTTGCCCGTGCCGCATAAAGGGACGTAATCAACGCCCACCAATCCGGTGGGGCTCTACAATACCAAAATAAATTACGCCATGAAATTCCGTCCCTTTTCCCTCCTCATCGTTCTCTTTTGTTGTGCTGGCCTAACGGCACAAACCACCGCTGAACGCGCTGGCGAGCGTGCAAAAGACCGCGCCGAAAATCGTGCTAATCAACGTGTTGACCGCACGGTAGACCAAGCCGTTGACGATGCCTTCAATGCCGTGAGTAATCTCTTCAAGAAGAAAAAGTCGGGCACTCAGGAAGCTCCCTCCACTTCTACCAGCTCCCGGACCGGGGGAAGTACCGCTGCCGGTAACGAAGCGTATTCTGATGACGGCGGCATCAGCATTTTCGGGAATAACGATCCCTGGGTTCCCTTTACCAACTCACAGTCTTTTAGCATGACCATGGAGGTGACGGAAATCAAGAAAAATGGTAAGCGAAAGGTCAGCATTGTCGACCTGGGGGTAACAACCAACAAAGTCGGCATGCGCATGACCGACGAAGGAAGCAAAGAACTCAGCCGCATGATCCTGAATACACAAGACGGAAAGACGACCATCGTCACCACCGAAAAGAACGGCCAGGAAACGGGTATCCGCATGAGAATGCCCAATATGGGTAAACTGATGGCCGAAGCCGCCGAAGACGTAAACGGCCGTTTCTCCTTTACCCAAACCGGAGAACGTAAAACCATCGATGGTTATGACTGCGAAAAAATCATCGTGAAGGACAACAAGAAAGAAATCGTTACCGAATCCTGGGTAACCCAGGACATCGGCATGGATGCCCAGCAACTATTTGGCAGCATCAGCGGAATGTTCGGAGGAGGCGGTAACCAGGGAGCCGCCAGTTCTCTTGCGGGCGGCTATACGGGGTTCCCCATCCTGGCCATTAGCAAGCACAAAAAATCTACTTACGAGTGCCGCTACCAAAACATCAAAATCGGAGAAAATCAGATGGATAAGTCGGTGGTTTCTCTGGTGGGTGTCACCGTTCAGAACCTCGGCATGTAGTAGACTTTACCCGCTGCAGACTATTCGTAATTCCAGGAACGCAAAATCCCGCCCGGTCCGAAGAGACCAGGGCGGGATTTATTCTTGGGTAGATTTTCCTAAAAGCGCGCTGCGCGTTTGACGTCAATCAAGGCCGCAGGCCTGTCTACCGAGGAAAGCTGCGACGCACGCTTCCCGAGTGGGCCCACCAGGATTTGAACCTGGGACCGACGGATTATGAGTCCGGCGCTCTAACCGCTGAGCTATAGGCCCCAATCTGCGAGCGTAATGCAAGCTGACTGAAATGCAAAGGTAATGAGTCAGGGCAAAAGTTGCGCCTTTTACGCAGACTTTAGCCGTAGAGTTCCGCAAAGATTTGTTTTTCGGGGTAGCCGAGCTTTAGCAGCCGCTCTTTTGCCTCGTCCACCATGATCGACCAGCCGCAGAGGTAGAAGCGAACGTCGTCCCGGATCTGCGCATAATCTTCTTCGTATACGGGGTGGACGTAGCCGTTTCGGAGGTCGATATCTTCCCGCCAACCAGGGTCTTCCCGGCTGAGACAGACAGTGTAGTGAAAGTTGGGGTACTGCAGGAAGAGGGCGGCAAACTCATCGGCGTACAGAATGTCTTCGGCCCTCCGGCAGCCGAAGATCAGGTGAAAGGTGACCGATTCCGTAGCCAATCGCTCCTGCAGCATGGCCCGGAAGGGGGCGACGCCGGTGCCGGTACAGATCATTACGACGTCGTTGGTAAGTGGGCCGACGGGCAGTGTAAAAACGCCACCGGGTTCTTTGGTCATCACTTCGGTGCCCACGGTGGCCTCGTCAAAGAGGAAGCCGGTGCCCTTGCCGTCGGGCAGGCGGACGATGCAGAGTTCTGCCTGGTTCGTGCCGTCGGCGGCAGCGGCGATGGAGTAGCTGCGCCAGCCGTCGCGGCGGGTTTCGCCGATGGGCAGGTCGAGGGTGAGGAACTGTCCGGCTTTGAAATCGAGGCGTTCCCGATCGGGGAGTTCTACCCAAAAGGAGCGCACGGTTGGGGAGCGTTGCTCAATACGGCGGATGATGGCGGGTTTCCATTTGGGCATGGTCGGGCTTGTAATCTACTTTGGTGGATATATGGGGTGGTTGTTGGAGATGGCTCCATGTACTTAAGTATAAGTACAAGTAAGGGAACAACACCAATGTACTTAAGTATAAGTACAAGTACAAAGTAAATTACCTGAGCACCATTTCCTCGTACCCGATAACCGTCTCATAGCCCCGCTCGTTAAAGTAAGCCCCTACTTTTTCGGAGCTTTCTTCGCTCAGCGCCCAGATGAAGTCACCGCCCCAGGCACCAAGACTTTTTAGTTGGCCGGGGAAATCGGGAAATAGCTCCTCCTGCACGGGCTTCATGTCCAGGGTTTCAGCCACCAGCCTTTCGTGGCGACGAAGCAGTTGGGCGGCGGCGCGCAGGTGCAAAGTGGGGTCTGAAAGAGCAATGGTAATCTCCCCGATGGCCTTCTTTACCCGCTCGCTGACCGATGCAGCCCGGTACGCCCGGATGCCTTCCCGGCTGTTCTGTTTTTGGTTGCGGTAGACGAAGTGGGTACTCTTCACCCACTCCGGATGCCAGTCGAGGGCCGTCACCTTCGGCGTACTGCCGTTTCGTTCGTAGAGGATCGGCCCTTCAGCAATGGCGCAGGCCAGGTCGTAGCCACTGCCGCCAAAGGTGGCTTCCAATAACTTATAGGGATTTACTTCCAGCCAACTGGCCATCGCCGCAATGAGCGTCGAACTGGAGCCGAGGCCCCATTGACGGTCGAATTCCAACTCCGTCGTAATGTCCATTCCTGGTACACGGTCAGTACATCCAGTTCGGAGATGCTCTGCGGCGTGAAGTATCTGACAGATTCTTGCTTTAGGATCTTCCGCTTCCACCTGCGGCTGCGCCCAGTCCGCTCGGGTGAGTAGTGATCGAAACCACTGTTCACCATCCTTATCCAAGGCGATCCAACTAACCCGCTGGTCGTCTTGTCCGTAGTCAGGGTCCGCGCTGAAGGCCTGTCCTTTTTTCGTTGGCACCGCTAGTGCTGGCACCCCGTCCAGAACAAAATACTCGCCAGTGAGTAAGAGTTTTCCGTTGGCCCGGAAGTGGTTATTCATGAGTATTATTTTCTTTCAGATACTTTTGGATACCCGAAGAAACTTCTGATAGCCCAGCAACCCGACGGACCTTTCCATCCATCATTTCAATGTCGAGAAGCGTATTGAACCAACGCTCTTTGAGCCGGATGGCCTTGACTTCGGAGAGCTCAATTTTATCCTTCCAGATAAATTTTCTGCTATAAACAAGTATCCATAGGTACATCACTATAATCAGCAACTGGACGTAGTCCATCAATGATCCGGTAAATCCATTTCCCATAAAATGAATGACGGCGGTCAGAATCCAAATAGGAGCTGCCCAGAGGGCGATTTTTTGGCTTTTCCGGAATTTTTCATCCTGGATAATAATACTCTTTTGTCCGAGTTCGAGCTCACCGTATTTATAATTGAATTTACGTGTCATAGGGGGGGGTAGTTATTTGCAAAGAAGATAACATTTTGGCAGGTATATTCTGTATCAATCGGACCAATGATGTGATAAAACCGACGAAGGTTAAAGGTTAATTCTCTGATTTACCTTTCGGCGGTAGCCGAAGAAAGCCAAGACCAGTACTGCAGCAGCCGCACCCAATACCCACCAAATTTTGCTATCCTTGGTTTTCTCCCAGCGAGGCACATTCATCCCACCGTAAGCTTCAAAGGCCGCCCATTTATTCGGTAAGGCATCAGGGTACTTCTGCAAGTAATCAGCACGCGCATCGCGCAGGGCATCATCGGGCCGGCTCCCCGTTGAGAGTGCGTCATAAAAACCCGTCATCAGCTCAGCGGTTGCGTGATCATCTACCGCCCAGCTGGAAGCGACTACCGAGCGGGCGCCTGCCGCCAGGTAAGCTTTGGTAAGGCCAACGGTGCCCTCGGCGGCATGACGAAGTCCGCTCCCCGTCTCACAAGCACTAAGCACCACCAGGTCCGCATTCAATGTTTCCGCCCCAATTTCTGAAGCGTACACCGGCTCCGGGCTCCCGTTTTCATCCAGCAGCAGAATCCGGCTTTTCAATCCGTCATCATCACTGGAGATGGCGTGCGTCGCCAGGTGGATCAGGCCATAGTCCTTAGCGTATTTCCGATAGTTGGCCACCGTTGCTTTTTCTCCCGTCAGAAAACGGCCACCACTTCGGTCCGCAAGCCGCTCCACTTCTTCCTGATTATACTTCAGCGGCGGAATGACAAAGCCCGCCTGCCGCAACTCTCCCGCCAGCAGCCACTCACTGCGGAACGATGGCGCCAGGGCCAATGGCTGTAAATATTTCGGACGTAAATCCGCTACTTCCAACATCTGCTGACTGCGAATCGAAAACTGCCGGCTAATGGCGTGCGCTACCCCGAGGTAGGTAGCCTCCTGCCCTTCTTCATCCATCCGCAGCGAAGAGAAGGGAATGTCCGTCAGAATTCCGCCAGCGATAATACTCACTCTTTCAGGCAGCAGCCCATGGATATCCCCAAACATCAACCCGAACAGCCGGCGGCTGTTTTTGACGGATCCTTCTCCCTGCTTTGAAGCCTGTGTTTCCCGAGACACTACCCCCGCCAGTTCCATCACCTCCGGCCTTAGCTCGGTCAGAACGTCAATGGCAATGGTATCCCCCGTTACCAATAAGCGATAAAAAGCATTCCCGTTAAGGTAAAAAGCAAGCGTCGCTGAAGAATCCCGGGCAGATTGGGACCGGACGTTTTCCAACGACAAACGCGCCCCTCCAATGGAGGCAACAAACTCTTCGTGAAAGACAAAACTACTACCGGATTTATTCTTCGCCGCCTTTACCTTCTCGTGCAATTCTGCAAGCACAATGTCTTCGCTAAAGTCAATATCTAACTCGCTCGCCTCCTGATATTTTACCATCTCCCGATTGAAATCCGCATCTTCTCTCATTCTCTCCCGGGCAGACAGCCAGTAGTGCGTCCCGAAGCCATAAAAATTATCTACTACGGAAATTGATTCATCCAGGTACTTTAGGTCGCCGGTCTTTTGATAGAGGTAGGTGCCGACTACTAGGATGTTAATAAAGCTAGCATTGTTAAAGTCAACTCTTCTAGACACTAGCCCAGTAAACCCATGCCTCTTCCTATCCAAAAATATGTTTAAACCACCATAATAAAGGTTTAGTGACTCTTTTACTGGATCAAGACCTTTACCTAATCGAGTTTGATACAAATTACAATGAGCATACCTTAGTATTGATCGAATATCTCCCTTTTCAGAGTCTCTAGCAACTCTTAATAACTCTTCGTTACTATCTGCTTCACCAAAATTACAGGTTACTGCTTTTTTAGAATATCCCAATGCTTCCAAATAGGACCCTTCCGCTATAGCATCTTGGTACAGGCAAGTATATTCATCAACCAAAAATCTACTATCCTTTTGATTATCAAAATACTTTTTCAGCTGCCTTCTTATCTCAGGATAGTCACTATCTGACTCTCTGTGAAAATAATTATTGAAAAGAACTAGTAGAGATTGCATGTTTTCAGAAGTAGCCTTTTCATTCCTAAGAATTTTAAACAATTTCAAAAATTCATCGCTACTTGGCAGAAAGATTCTGAACAGACCAGCCAACCTGTCCTCAGCTTTGTGGATTTAGAAGAATTACGAAAACAAGTACAGGAAACATTAAGCGAAATGGGTTTTGACATGGAATCTGTTTACAAATACTTCGACCAAGGCGATCGAAGATATGTTCCCCAATATGAGGCTGCTTGGGAAGGAGCGGAGACGATGCTAAGAGAAGAAGGGTTTGACCCTTTTGCTAAAAAAGCCAAGGACTTTCTTGAAAAAGGCAACTTGCTAGATGGTATTAAAGTACTATTAGCGATGTATGAAGGCCATAATAATGTCTTTGAACCGGGCTATGATGAGGAAAATGCTTTTGAGGAATACAACAGTAACTGTCTGGATATTTTCCAAGAAAAAATGAATGAATTATTGCCGTTTGTTTCGGACATTATCAAAACAGATATTGCGGTGGAATCTATTTTTGACCTAATCATTGAAAGAGTGAAATACTGGGAGTCAAAATATAAAGAAAGCTTAGTAGAAAATGAATGGACGGATAGAAACATTGTGTATGATCTAAAGGTATTTGAACCACTTTTTTTGACTTTGCTAACGAGTGGAGATTCCGCCAATTATCTAGAACAATTATTATTAAAACAAGATTTAAAAAACCAGAAAACAGCAAAGATTTTTCTAAAGATTGCCAAACTAAAAGGCAGTCAGAAGGATTGGGCAGCAACAGCAGAATCTTTTGCCGAGAATGATGAAAAGATTATGCAGCAATTGCTAGATCAATATTCTACAGAGGGTCGAGAAACAGATTTATACCGAATTGCCAAAAAAGCTTTTCAACTATTTCCTTGGAAAATGTACTCGTCCATCTTTAAAGTAATTCAACCAGAGCAAGACAAAGATTTCTATATCCAGGTGTTGTCTTATTCCGTAAAAGTTTCTAAAGAAATAGAAGAATATCGAATCCTTAAACCCTATTTAAATCAAGAACAACGTACCGCTTTCATAGAAGAAAATAAAAAATGGGTAGATTTTTACGTGGAAATGTTGGCAGAAGAAGAGCGGTATGAAGAAATTATGGAAATCGTAAAAAATCATCCAAGTCGAGCAGATAGTTGGTCTTCATCTGAAGGTGATTTAAATAAGATAATTATTCCTATTTTGAATGTATATCCAAAAGAGTGTTTCCAAATTATTCAATTAAAAGTACAAGAAGCTCTTCGAAGTGGCAGAGGTAGAGGTGTATATATTGGTGTGACCCGTTGGATGCAGCATTTATTGAAAATTAAAGGGTATGAAACGAAAGCTCGTCAGTTTATTAATGATTTAGTAGAGCAGTATAAAAAATTCAGAGCATTGAAGGATGAAATGCGCAAAGGAGGGCTGATTTCTTAATTATCCACAATTTTATTGAAACACAAAAGGCACAAAAGTTCACAAAAGGTTTTTGTGTGCTTTCACGTCTTTTATATTTTTTTAAAAACAACCTTTTGTTAAAGCTCTTTTGTGAACTTTTGCTCCTTTCGTGTTTCAAAAAAATAAGAACTTTTGTGAAAGCTCTTTTGTGAACTTTTGCTCCTTTTGTGTTTCAAAAAAAAAAATTTGTGTTTCAAAAATTAAACCGTATTAGCATGAAAATAAAACCCTTCAAATTAGAAAGATACTACGCCCTCTACGAGTTCACCGCTAAATACGCACTCTGTAATTCAGATAGCGAAGCCATGACTATAGGAGAACTGTTAGCATTAGAAGAAGGAGCAATGGATAAATTTCACAATCTTTGGTTAGGCTATACCGAAACAAATGGGCATCCTGCCTTGCGACAAGCAATTTCGAATATTTATACTACGATAAGCCCCGAAGAATTATTGGTGTGTACAGGGGCACAAGAACCCATCTTTTTATTTGCCCAATCGGTATTGGATGCAGGAGATGAAGTAATTGTACAGACACCTTGTTATCAATCCTTAAAATCTGTTCCAGAAAGTATAGGTTGTAAAGTGTCCAATTGGGAGGTAAAGTATGAAGGGGATACACCGACTTTTGATATAGAAGACTTAAAAAAACTATTGACCAATAAAACAAAAATTCTATTTTTAAATACGCCACATAATCCAACAGGTTATCACTTTTCAAAAGCAGAACAAGCAGCAGTGATAGCGTTGGCAAGAAAAAATAATATCCTTATTTTTTGTGATGAAGTGTATCGAGAATTAGAGCATCAACCTCAATATGCGATTCCTGCTTTTGCTGACCTTTATGAAAATGCCGTGTCTTTAGGTGTAATGTCCAAGTCTTATGGTTTACCCGGTTTGAGAATAGGCTGGTTAGCGAGTAAAAATAAAAAGATACTAGATAAAGTAGCTACCTTAAAAGATTACACCACTATCTGTAATGCTGCTCCAAGCGAATTTTTAGCGGAAGTGGCACTTAGAAATAGAAAAACTATTCTCGCCCGAAATTTGCAGATAATAGAAGAGAACTTACCATTGTATGATCAATTTTTTGAAAAATATGCGGACTTATTCTCTTGGTTCAGACCAAATGCAGGACCCATAGGTTTTGTAAAAATGAACTTTTCAAAAGACGATATGACTTTTGCAGAAAAGGCATTAAAAGAACAACAAGTATTGCTACTGCCGGGGATGATTTATGATTATCCTGGGTTTTTTAGAATCGGTTTTGGTAGAAAAAATGTACCTACTGCATTGCAAGAATTTGAAACCTTTGTGAAAGCACAATTAGTTGTTGGATTTTAATAAAAGGTGTTAAGTACCTAATCATAAATAATCGTCATTTTTGAAGAGACTATTTTTTCATTATACAAAAAAAAAATCGTTGAATAATCCCTTTATTGAACTATTTTTTGGGGAAGTAGAATGGAAAAAGAGTCCTTCACAAAGTGACGATTATTTATGGTTAGGTACTTAATCAGGCAATTGGGACAACGTCAAGGTTTGAAGTTGATGTTGAGCTTTACTTTGAAAACTTATGGTCATTTATGCTTACTTTTACCTAAAACCGAATGAAAATGAAATATTGGCAAGGAAAAGAAAATGAAACTAAGCTTGTAGTGGTTTCAGGTAAAGAAATAGCCTGTGGGAGTCCTCCTTTCGATAAACATCAATTTTTTTTACATAGACTAAGTAAAGGGGAAATTCCTGAGGAATTATTCAGCATTCCTATTTCCTATATTAAACGTATAGAAATGAAGGATATCGAACAAGAAATAAAAATATATTTTGGGCAAGAATCTAGCGAAATAATTAAAATAAAAGATGCCAATAAAAAACAAGAAATATTTGAAGCATTAAAGGAAATGTCCCCCAAATTTATGTATGAATCTAAAGTGGTAGGCAAATTTGGAGCAGCAAAAAAACCACTTATTGCATTATTGGTACTCACACCAATATTTGCCATAAGTTTTTATATGGCTTTATTGTTAGAAAATGGAGAATTATATGGACCACAAATTGCGCTTTTATTAGCCATTGCTAGTTTAGGAACCAAAAATATTCTCAAAGTATTTGCGCTTATACTAATAATAATCTCAGTGGCTATTTATAGGAAAATGTCTAAAACCCATACCCTTCATGTAATACAAAGAAAATGATGCATATTGAATGACGAAATTTTGTAAAGGAGGGAGTAAGGAATGCTGTAATAATAAATATTCATTCTTGGCTGATTGCTTTTATCCTTATTTTCCTCTTTGAAAACAGTCATTATATGGAGATAACTCCTGTTTTCAAAGAGAAAACTTGGTTTTCGGTTAAAATTTAGCAAGAAAGCAAAATTTTAAATTATTGATTATTAGTATTTTATAAAAATAATATCTTTTATAAAAAATAATAAAATTTATTAGTCGCCTAAATCAAAGTAACTAATTAGCAGTTTACCCTGATTTCAAGTCAAACTAAATCGCAAAATCATCTTTTTGCCTTTAAAGTCTCTATAATTAACAAAAAGTACAAGTAAATTTATTAACTCGTATTTTTTTAACCGAAAACTAAGAGAAAACTAAGAACAAAATAATCTACCCAAGAATAAACATTTATTATTACAGCATTCCTAAGAAATAAATAATCTATTTGATGACCTTGTTTATTAGAGCGTCAGCTAAAAAATGGTAAAATGTGTATTTGTGTCCTACGTAATTGCCAAATTTATTTGGCAGATTCCACATTTGGCGTATTTTGAATCTGCCAAATAAATTGGGACTGTAAAATATCTGGATCAACTTAATTTTCGTATAGCTTTTAAATTTGCTGGACAATCGGAAATTGTCCAGCAAAAAGGAGTCCTCTTGTCCAGCAATTTTCGATTGCTGGACAAATTTCCCAAGAGAAAACTGTGTCTGTCTAAGAACCCAGCAAAACAATTTGATCCAGATATTTTACAGTCCCAATAAATTTGGCAATTACGTAGGACGCAAATACACGCTTTATCATTTTTTTAGCGGATGCTCTAATTAGCTAACTGTACGTATTGTTTCGTCTAGTTAATAATCAATCAATTAGTAATCAGTAATTAAAACGCCTTAGCCAATCCAAAGCGTTTCTTTTTCTTTCCTTTCATTTTATTAGGAATAGCTGTTTTTTTACAATAATAAATATGAACGGGTGGAAGATTGTCTAATACCGTAGCAGTACTACAGTCATCAAAAATATTAGAGAATTTTTTAAAGTGAAATTTTGAGTATAAAGCTTTGCAGAAATATCGTTCGGGCTTTAAAGCTTCGTAACTTTTATTTACGATGTCTAAACACACCTCTTTAGGAATTAACGTAAAGGGAATCGTCGAAATAAAGCAATCAACAGGCTCTTTTACATGTTTTCCGAAATTTTCAGCAGAATCATTAATTACAAATAACCGTGGGTCTTTGATATTTTTCTCAACTGTTGTACAAAACTCCTCATTCACCTCAAAAGTGTATAATTTACCATCCTCAGGCATCCGTTTAAGGATTTCTTGGGTGATGTTTCCGTACCCTGTTCCGAACTCAATTACAATTTTACTAGTTTTATCTATTTTTGAACAAACTTCTTGTTCTACCTTTTTATTGGTTTTGTAAACTGCACCAGTTGTTTTTAGGTTCTTCGTGAAATTCAAAAAAGTCTTAAAAAAATTGTTTTTCATATTTTTTTTTTTCATGATATATACAGCCTTCAGAAATTACTTACACAAAAAATAATAATACAAGTACTTTCGTCAATAAAAGTCGGGTAAGACTATTTATCCTAAAAGATTATGATAACTTCTGGAATTTCAAATAGTCTAGTTTTTGGAAACTGTATCTTTGAAGTTCAAATATTAATATTTACTTGTATACATCATGAGAGAATGTATAAGAACCTATTAAAAGTATCTTTCATTCAATAAAGAATAAGTGAAAATTATTGGCAATAGTTGATTAGTGAGTTTCGAATACTTTGGATTGCGGTAATTTACGGTACAAATGTAACAAAACATTTTAAAAAATGGAGATTATTCAAAAGACCAGTAAATGGATAAGTGATTTTGTGGTTAAATTAAATTTGTGCCCCTTTGCGAAATCCCCCCTAGAAAACGATAAAATTCGGTACGTGGTGTACGAAGGAACAGATTTAGAGGAATTATTACAATTATGTGAAAAAGAGGCAAAATTCTTATTGGCAGCGGATACTGCGTTGCTTGAAACGACTTTTTTAATCCATCCTAACATATTAAATGATTTTTATACCTATAATGACTTCCTTAGCATCGTTAACCAGCTTATCTTTGCGCTTGATTTAGAGGGGTTGGTTCAAATTGCCTCTTTTCATCCTGATTATCAGTTTGCTGGGACGACACCAGAAGAGGTAACTAATTTTACAAATCGTTCCCCTTATCCAATGTTGCATTTATTAAGAGAAGAGCAGATAGAGCAGGCTTTAGGTACCTTTAAACAACCAGAGTTAATCCCTATTCGAAATATAGACAAAATGCGCAATTTGGGAATAGCAGAAATAAAGAGGTTGCTCAAGTGAATGGTTGTATTGTTTTATGGCTATATTGTTTTATTGCTTTCCTATTAGACGCTGACAATCAGCCATAAAGCCATATAGCAGTAGATTAGATAGGTTCTTTAAAGGTAGTGAATTTGATTTGTTTTTTATAAAAAAACAAATCAAATTCACTACCTATAAAAAACTATCTGTAATATATACCTTTTACCTCTTTTAAATAAAAAAACTAGATTATCTAAGAGTCTCAATGTAGAATCAGCAATAAAGCAATAAAGCAATAAAGCAATATAGCACAGCAAATGAGCCTAGAAGAACGAATTACCTTATTAACAAAGCTTGGAACCTATCTTTCATCTGAGGATGAATACCTTCATGCAGTAATGCATCGAACGGCATTTAATAATCAATGGTTGACCATAGAAAATAGTAAAAAGGCTGGAAAGTCAATGGCTATTGCCTATTTAACTAGGGAGACTTTATTAGATTGGGTGGCTAAATTTGACTGGACTAGTCCTGAAATTCCTAAAGAAGTAGGTATCGTTCCTGCTGGAAATGTTCCTTTGGTTGGGTTGCTTGATATCGTAAGTACTTTTTTGGCTGGGCATATAGCACTTATCAAACCAACTAGTGCGGAAGAATATCTATTGCCGCATTTAATAAAAAAAATGATTGCATGGGAGCCAAAAGCAGCACTTTATTTTCAACTAAATAACTTTCTAAAGGGTTTTGATGCCATTATTACGATGACGCATGGTAGCAAAAATCCTTATTTTACGACTTATTTTAGCAAGTTTCCACATATCATTAGAGCAGAAAGGCATAGCATAGCTATTTTAGATGGAGCGGAAACAGATGTAGAATTATTGGCTTTAGGGAACGATGTATTCGCTAATTTTGGTTTAGGTAATGAAAACGTGTCTAAAATATATGTCCCTGAAGGATATAATTTTGATAAGCTACTAACTATCTTCCATGAATATCGACAGATTGTTTTAACGTCTAAATACAAAAATAACTTCGATTATAATTATTCTTTATTCTTGTTAAATAATTTGTCTTTTCTAGCAAATGGTTGCCTTATTTTGAAGGAGGACTCTTCTTTAACTTCCAGAATTGCTTGTTTACACTATGAAAATTATACTAATTTAGCCACTTTGACGAATGAACTAAATGGGCTAAAAAAAGAAATTAGATATATAGTCTCTAGGCGCCCTATTGAAGGTCTAAGGACTTTATTACCGGGGAATACGCAAACGCCTTCTTTACAACAAGATCCAGATCGCGTAGAAACTATGCAGTTTTTAATTAATCTATAAAGCTTAGCTGGTCTTTAGCTATTAGTCTTTAGTCTTTAGTACGCTTATGCTTGGCAGCAGGAATTAGCTAAATACTTTCTTTACACTCGAATAAAAAAGACAAAGATAAACTAATTATTACGGTAACACTCTAAGTATTTGGCAGGCTGCCACTAAAGACTAAAGACCAAGGGCTAAAGACCAGCTTAGGAAGCAGTAATTGTTTAGGTGTTTAAACTGTTTATTTGTTTATCCCTATAAAACGCAAGTAGGCGTAAACAAATAAAAATTATAAACAACTAAACAATTCTCGGCTTTTTATAAAAAAAATATGGGAAATATAGTTGCTATTGTGGGCAGACCCAATGTAGGGAAATCCACATTATATAATCGCTTAGTTGGTGAAAGACAGGCGATAACAGATGACATCAGCGGTGTTACCAGAGACCGAGTCTACGGAACTTGTGAGTGGAATGGGAAAAATTTTTCGGTGATAGATACTGGAGGCTTTGTTAGAAATTCTGATGATATTTTTGAGGCTGCGATTCGTTCACAAGTGAAAATTGCTATTGAGGAATCAACGGTTATTATATTTATGGTGGATGTTACAACAGGCATCACAGATTTAGATGAACAGGTAGCAAATTTGCTCAGGCGAACAGATAAGAAGGTCTTTTTAGCAGTCAATAAAGTAGATAATCATCAGCGTTTATTGGATGCTAATGAATTTTGGAGCTTGGGTTTTGAGGAAACTCACTTTTTAGCTTCTATGTCTGGTAGTGGAACGGGAGATTTGTTGGATGCCGTCACAGAAATTTTAGCAGAAGACGAAGGACCTAGTGATAATAAAATTCCGAAATTCGCTATCGTCGGACAGCCAAATGTAGGGAAGTCTTCTTTAACCAATGCTTTGCTAGGGGAAGAGCGTAATATCGTTACAGAAATTGCGGGAACTACACGGGATGCCATCCATACGACTTACTCTAAATATGGAAAAACCTTTATGCTGATTGACACCGCAGGCATGCGTAAAAAAGCAAAAGTACATGAAGATTTGGAGTTTTATTCCGTCATGCGAGCTATTCGGTCCATAGAAGAATCAGATGTCTGTTTTCTAATGATTGATGCAACGGATGGAATTGAAGCGCAGGATATGACGATTTTTAATTTAGCTAAAAAAAGGAATAAAGGAATTGTGATCTTGGTGAATAAGTGGGATTTGATGGATAAGGAAACCAATACGGCAAGAGATTTCGAGCAAAAAATAAAGGAAAAAATTGCCCCTTTTACGGATGTGCCTGTTTTATTCATTTCCGCTTTAGAAAAACAACGAATTTTTAAAGCGATAGAATTGGGCTTACAAGTACATGAAAATAGAACTAGAAAGATAAAAACTTCTGTACTCAATGATGTAATAGGAGACGCTATTGAACGGAATGAACCTCCTGCGCATAGAGGTCGTTTCGTCAAAATTAAATATATCACGCAACTACCGACTTATTTTCCAGCTTTTGCCTTTTTCTGCAATTACCCAACTCATATAAAAGAAAGTTATAGAAATTATTTAGAAAATCAATTACGAGCTTCCTTTGATTTTACGGGTGTTCCCATTGGTATTTTCTTTAGGAAAAAATAATAGGTAGAATTGAGAATTGAAAATGGAGAATGGAGAATTAGCTAGACGTGGTTAGACGTTTTTTCTGAAACACAAAAGGCACAACAGTTCACAAAAAGGTTTTCACAAAAGTTTTTTATTGAAAAACTTAAGACGTAAAATAATACAAAAAACTTTTGTGAAATCCTTTTGTGAACTGTTGTGCCTTTTGTGTTTCAAAAAAAAACGTCTAACCACGTCTAGCTAATTCTCCATTTTCAATTCTCAATTATTCGGGTATATATTTTAAAGGTATAAGCATATTCATTTTTCTCATCAGCTTGGTGTGCTTCGGCAGCAACTTCTTTCCACTCGTCGTCAGGTAGTATCGGGAAAAAAACCTCACCGGGGACTTCCAAATCTACTTCCGTCAAATAAATCTTATCTAAATAGGGTAGTGCTAACTCATAAATTTGTCCACCGCCAATAATAAACACTTCTTCGTCTTCGTGGTCAAAAGCCAATTCTAATGCCTGTTCTAAACTATGCGTGATGAGACAGCCAGAAGCAATAAAAAATGGATTTCGAGTCAGCACAATATTGGCCCGTTTAGGCAAAGGCTTACCGATAGATTGAAACGTATTTCGACCCATGATGATAGGATGATTCAAGGTAGTTTTCTTGAAATACTTTAAATCTGCGGGTAAATACCAAGGAATGTCATTCTCATTTCCTATCACTCTATTTTTCGATATGGCTACTATGGCGGATATGGTCATTGTGTTTTATAGTTGTATTGTTTTATGGCTTTATTACTGATAGCTAGCGTCTAGTTGCGTTCTTCTTGTTTACGAATATTGTACGATACTATACTCGCTGGCATCTTTAGTATTTTGGCTAATTCCATAGTCCCCATCTCTGGATTTTCTGAACGACTCTTAGATAGCTCCGACCATAATGCATTCATCTTTTTTCTATTTTCTAGTTTTTAATGTCACAAACATACTCCTTATTTAATAATTTAGCTCCTTCATTGCTATTTCTTTTTGTACAATGTTAGCGGGGTAGCCCAGTTAAATTAGGCGTTTTTGTTTAGATGAAAAGTTTTCAATTTTCTATCTAAACAAACCTTCCCGCTCGGTCGAGGGTGGGGAGGTTTGTTTTTATTGATTTTTACACAACCTCATAACCCAAAATGCGCAAGAGTATTCTTGCGCTATTATCACGATGGTTGATTGGGAGAAACTATTATGGTTTTTTCAGATAAAACCTCTAGGACTTCCTGTATTGTTTTTAGCAATTCCGCAATCGTAAAAGGTTTGGTCAAATAGCGATAGAAACAAAACGAGATTTAAGAAGCCCCAATTTTTGTTCTTTTTTCAAAGCCTTTTCCAGTAGTAATTCCGATTCTTTTAAACTGGTCACATCTTTCATGATCCCAAAAAGCCTGATTACTTCTCCTTTTTCGTTAAATTCGGGATTTTGTAAATTACTATGAATGAATTTTAAATTATCCTTTGAGGTGATAATTCGATATTCAAATAAACCGCCTTTATTGTTTTTTATTACCGCTACAACCTTGTCGAAAATGTCATGCTTGTCTTCTGGGTGGAATTGATCGGCTATATCTTCAGGAGTAAAAACGACATTATCTGCTATATCTAAAATTTGATAGATGCCTTTGGACAAGGTCAATTTATTTTCTTTAACCAACCAATTCCAATGCCCTATTTTAGCAATAGCCTGTGCTTCTTCTAATTTTTGTTCGCTTTCTGCCAAGTCGGCTGTTCGTGCGGCTACTTTTTGTTCTAATTGTTGAGCGTACTCTAGAATTTTCTGTTCATTTTCTTTCCTAGACCCTAAAAATTAAGGTTACAGACAGATACTAATTAGCAGCACTGCCAACTACTCTACATCAAAGAAAGATTATAAAAATTATGGAAACTATTTGCATAAGGCTTATGGCAGAAAGGAATTAGACAATGTTTCCCCATGTCTTGTCCAAAGATAGTGAAAAGAAACAAGCTTTCCTGTATTTATCAAAGAAAACGTATTTATTTTGTTAAAAAGAGAAAAGAGGGAGACAAATTAAGGGTAATTATAATGTGTTACCTTAGGAAGCGGAAGAAGAAGGAAGGAAAAAGCGCAGTTTTTTTAAGAAACGGTTCTAATTTTAAGTTTTTTATATAACTAAAAATTATATAAAAAATATATTTATTTAAAAAATACTAACAATAAGTCTTAAAATAGCTCTAAAAACCTTAATTTTATGGAGAAGTTAGAGGTTTTTAATCCAAAAACAACATCAAATTTATGATAATTTCGGCAAAAAACAACCTTTATTTCAAGTTCTTTTAAGAAATAAGTATTTACCATAAACTTTTTTAATACTTATAATATTAATAAGATAGGAACGAGTTTTTTCATTAAAAATATGATATGCGTAGAAAACAGAGTTATTCTTACAGAAAAGATGTTTATTGTTTTTCAATAAACAACATCACTATGTTTCGAGAGACTAAAGAGGCTGCTATAGCAACTTATAGACAATATGAACGCCTAGGAAAAAAAGTAGAGTGGTTGGGTGTTTGGAATGGTAAAAAATTTGAGCAGAATACCATAACAGCGGTTTCTCAATAAATTTCCCAAGGCTTAGGATTTCTATTTTAAATAGTATCTAAGAATCAATTTTTTGAAAGAAATAAAAAAGGCATAGTCTATAAACTGTGCCTTTTTCATTTTAGATTTTTATCCGATTTTCTAGTTTATTCTTGCGTCTCGTCTCTGTTCTCTCAATGAAATGGTCTCTATTCTCTACTCTGTTGAATAAATAAATAAACATTATAAACAAATAAACCACCTTACCTATCTAATGATTACGCATTTATTTGTATACGGATCTTTAATGGGCAGTATAAGTTCTCCTATAGCTAATTATCTCAAAAATAATAGTCAATTTTTGGGAGAAGCTTTTTTAGAGGGGACGCTATATGATATAGGAAAATATCCGGGTCTTATACCACAACCAAATATAGGTCGATGGGTAAAAGGGCATGTATTTCAGCTTTCTAATCCAAAAGAAATGTTGCTTGTCTTGGATAGGTATGAAGGGCTTGGGGAAGGGTTTCCTGAGCCTACTGAATATTTGCGCGTACCCACACAAGTACTCCTAAATAAGGAGACTATAGCTTGTTGGGTTTATCAATATAATTATAGTACAGAGCAATTATCTATTATTGAATCCGGTGATTATCTCCAATACTTTAAAACCAATAAAGCCTTTCAAGAATTTGTACAGACGCAAGTGAATTATACCAGGCCTAAAGCTAAGGAGTAAGCCCTGAAATTGTAAGTACTGAATGAGTAAATGATAGAATGAATAAATAGGTGGCGTATCTTCGGAAAGTAGATCCTTCTTCACAGATGAGCGATCCACATTTAATCATTTATTCATTCTATCATTTACTCATTCTATCATTTACTCATTTGAACTTTCTCCTTCTACTTTTTCCACTTTACTTCAAAATCGGTCCCTATTTTACCAGATAGAACATCTGAAAGTTTGTATTCAAAACTTACCATCCTACCTTTTTTATTTTTTACATTATTGCCTTTAACTTTTTTAACATTATTAGGCAAATACAAATTTGTAGTAAAAGTACCTTCTTGAAACGTTGTCGTTATCGGTTTTTTATTTGCACGAAGGGTTTGTTTTGTGAAATTATTGTTGGATATGTCAAAAGCAACACTAGGCTCTTTAAGTTGAATTGAATTAAGAGATTGTAATGGGTCGGTCCTCAATATATCCATCAATTGGCTTAACTCCTCTAAATTATTAAACTTACACATTACCCCGGAGTCAATTGTGTTCTTTAATTTATTGCCAATAGTAAAATTGGTAATGTTTCTAAGAAGGCTTCGCTTTTTTGGATCCGATACCTCTCCTTTATTAGCTTTGTTTAATGGATTGGAGGCCTCATTAAAATTGGAAGGATGGGTAGACCAAATTTCTTTTTCTGCTTTTTTCTCTAGATTTTCCTTTGGCTGTTCCTCTGCCTGCAAGCGCATCATAATTGCTTGCTTCATCATTGGTACTTCATTGGTATATACATTGTATCTACCTGAACCATCTTCATTGATAAAAATTTCTTCCGTGATATTGTGGTAAGGTGGGGTGAACATAGCTAGGACTGCTATGAATAATAAGTGTTTCATATTGTTGTTAATTGTGTTGAACTAGTTTTCTCCTAAGGAGAGTCAATTAATATAGTATGTCCCTCAAAATAACGGAAGAATTTGGTTTGTAGTTTCATTAAGAAATAAATATATATAAATAAAAAATATTTAAAAAAGACCGACTTATGTTAAGTTATTGATAGTGATAAGTTTGTGTAAGGAGGAGAGAAAAGTCCTTTAGTTCACTTTTTGGAAAATGTGGATAGCTTTTTTGTCCAGCAAATTCCCATTGCTGGACAAATTAAGGCGGTCTGCTTAGAAATTTGCTGGATAAAACCATATCCAAAATGGGGATTGCGGAGGTAAGTCTACATTAAGTATTAGTAAGTGGCTAGGTTTGTTTTTTCTAATTTTATTCAAAAATCAGAAAAAACAAACCTCCCGCCCCATTTCAGGTGAGAGGAGCGTTCTTTTTTGAGGAAAATTAATTGGTAAGCTTAAGAAAATAAGTGATAATTATTATCTACACATTTTTGAAAGTGGGGTTGTAGGGTATTTAGTTCAAGGGCACATAAGTTCCCCATTCCGCTATGTCGAGAACCATAGACACAACCACTATCAATATCAATAACTGGGCGTTTTTTTACATAGCTAACCATGTCTTGAATGTCCAATTTTGAGATAGGTGTATGACCATGTATAATAACACGCTCTCCTAGCCAATCGTAGTTAATACGCTCATACCAGTCTCTTTGCCATAACATTGCTGTCTTTTCTTCAAAAGGATTAGGTAGGTCAAATTTAAATCCTGCATGTACGAGTATGTAATTATCTACTTCCAAATAATAGGGTAGGGCATTGAGCCAAGTCATATAAGGTTCAGGTATCTCTGAGATAGAACGGCGACCGAAACTAAGCATGGTCGTATTTCCTCCATTATATTCCCATAAGAGGAATTTATCTTCATAATCCACACAATCTAATAACATCTGTTCATGGTTGCCTCGGAGGCAAGCTATTTGATAGCCCACTTCTTGTAATTGCCATATATGGTCAATCACTCCCTTACTATCTGGGCCTCTATCTATATAATCCCCTAGTAAATACAGTTCATCTTGCTTACTAAAGTTCAGTTTTGCTAATAATTCTTTAAATGTTTTAAGACATCCGTGAATGTCTGATATGGCGTATTTGTTCATAAGTAAATTAATAAATAATTGAGAATTGAGAATTGAAAATTGAGAATTTGTTAGACGTGAATTAGACGTTGACTAGACGTTTTTTTGAAACACAAAAGGAACAAAAGAGTTTTCACAAAAGGTTGCTGTATATTTTACGTTTTACAGGTATGCTTAAAAAATAAAAAAAACTTTTGTGAAAACACTTTTGTTTCTTTTGTGTTTCAAAAAAACGTCTAGTCAACGTCTAACTCACGTCTAGCAAATTCTCAATTTTCAATTCTCCATTCTCAATTAGTCAAGAGTTATTCTTTCTTGAATACCTTTTGGCTATATCTTTTTAGAGAACGATTTTGAAACTTTAGGTAGTATATACCTCCAGGCAAATCGCCCATATTTAAAGTATATTTTTTAGTTGATAAGTCAATTTTTACCTGTCTAATAATTTGTCCGAAGCCATTGGCGATATCTAATAGGGCCGTTTCCTCTTCTAATTCTTCCAAGAAGTGAATGGTTACCTCTTGCAGAACAGGATTAGGATAAATCATTACCCGCATATCCTTACTAGGTTTTAACATAGCCATTGCTATATTAGAATAGGAAGGTGTAAAATCTGGATGAACTGTTTTTATTCGATAGTAATTTTCCCCGACTAATGGCGTTTTATCCATATAATCATAGTTTGTATAACTTGTGGAATAAAACGCTTTTGTGCTGCTGATAACAGAAAAATCACTTCCATTTTCACTTCGCTCTATCACAAAGTTACTATGTTCCATCGGAATCATTCCGTTCCACGCTAATTGAATTTCATTATCAACGATGGCTACCCTTAATGCCTCTGCAATAGGTGCATCATCAATACAGTTGACAAGTGTTTTCGCTACAACGGGTGTTTCTCCAGGGTAATTATCACAGCCTTTTCTCCGGGCGCAACGAACGTAATAGGTTGGACCAGCAATAAATGCTGGATCATAAAATTCTTCATTTGTATTTGGAATTTCTATCCAATCAGGATCATCAGGTGTATAGTCTGGTTTGTGACTCATTAGCCACAAATATTCAATTTCTCCAGAACCACCTGTCGGATAAGTAACATTAAACATTAACTCTGGGTTCCCATTAGGGGCACAAATTTCTTCATCTGCTGCAATCGTTCCACCACCTAATACATTATCACAAAAACCTTTTGGAACTAAACCTATATCTAAGTGGTCATAAAATTCTCCACCGAATACAAAAATAGTTTCACTCATAAAACTAATAGGGTCTAAGTCACTATCCAATTCGTCGTTACCTACATTCGGTGTCGATACTTTTAAATTTAAATAATCTAATACGGTTATTTTATATTGACCTGAAGGAACGACAAACATGTACATTCCATTTTTGTCTGTTCTAACATCCTGAACCATCAAGTCTCCTGTGGTGGTCGTTCCTGTTAATTCAATGTGTACCCCTCTAAGTCCTACTTCTCCTACATCTTGCAAGCCATTATCGTTCTTATCCTCAAATACAAAATCTCCAATTTTAGCAGGGTTTTGTAATGCAATAGTATCTGCACAACTACAACCAAATTCATCCGTAACAGTTGCGGAATAAGTCCCATGTGATAATTGGTCAACTGATGCACCCGTGGCACCCGTATTCCATGCATAAATATATTGACTGCCACCATTGACTTGCATTTCTAATTGTCCTTCACTTCCATTTAGGGTCATAATAGGATGGGTAATTTCAATAGCACATTGCGTAATACCAACCTTACCCACACTTATAAATTCAGTTACCGTACATCCATTTTGATCACTGATACTAAGACCGTAAGTTCCTTCTGCTAAATTATTTAAAGTAGGTGCGTTAGTGCCATTTGTGGCGGTCCATTCATAATTATAAGTGCCTGTTCCGCCGGTTACTTGAGCCGTAATAGAACCGCCTTGATTACAAGTGGCTGCCTCCGCAGTAAGCAAGCTTGTTAAAGGTTCAGGTTCCGTTAAGGTACTGACTATACGTGCACTACAATTTAAAGCATCTGTTACTTCTATAGTATACTCTCCAGCGGATAAACCACTAAAAGAATTGAACGCTGTAGCTTGCCCATTCAATGTAAATGCATAAGGTTCTACTCCTCCTACTGCTGTGGCAACGATTCCGCCAGATGCATCTTGATGGCAAGGCAAATTTTGTGCTTCTACCCGCACACTTAAATTAGAGGCTAAGCCGATTTCTATTTCAGTAGAGGCACTACAACCTAGTGCATCTATTACTGTGACACTATAGGTGCCTTCTGCCAAACCACTTAGACTGGCACTAGTACCGAGGCCGTTTGCCCAAGTGTAGGTATATGGGGCAGTTCCTCCTATAGGGCTTAGAACAATGCTGCCATTATTGTCTCCTTTACATTGGGTATTAATTGCTTCAAAAGCTAATTCAATATCATTTTGTATATGGACGGTGGTAGTTGCAGTACTTGTACAGATACCATTCCGTATGTTTACAGATACGATAAATATTCCAGATTCATTAATTGTTAAATTTGGAGATGGACTATTGGCATTGTCAAAAACACCTGCCTCAGAAGTCCATTCAAAGGATAGGTTAGGACCCGTTAAATCTGTTGTAAACTGTAGTGGAACACCTCTACAACTCAGTGCCGCTGAAGGTATTATATTTACTACTTGAGGCGTAGACCGATTAACTTCTATAGAATTTGAAGAAAGCGCAAAGCATCCAGCCAATTCGTTTAGGCTTGCTCCTATTACTAAGTTATTGAGGGGGTCTCTGGAACTTATATGCCATATAAAGCAAGTGCCTTCCCCTGTGTTTTCAAAATTGAAAGGCGGAGCAGTAGGTAAATCTAATATTCGTTCGTGTATATCTGTAATGACCCAGGTAGAAAAAGCACCTACATTTCCTATTAAGGCTACATCTATTAGGTCATCTATCCCATCTCCTACACAAAAATTAGTAAGATTAGCAGAGGAAATAACACCTCCTTCAACACCACAAAAATTTGGACATTCAGGACCGACTTGTAGGTTGATAGTAAGTGGATTTGAGACAACATAGCAACCCGTAATTTGTGCTACATTATTACCTGCGATTAGCCCTAATATTTCTCCTTTGTAATTGATTTCTACCACCGTAATCGTACCTCCTGTCATTCCTTCTATATCAAAAGTAGCTGTTGTTGGAATAGATAAAATAGTATTGTTCTCATCCATAAGCAACAAAGCAGTTCGTTCAATCGGACCAGTAGAAGAGATAGTGATTAAATCGGAAATACCGTCATCTACACAGATTGAAGGAGTACTATTAGATTGAATAGTTGTAGGAATTACATCGCAAATTATTGGACAGTTATTACCCGATAATTTTTCAACTCGAATTCTATTTGACAAGGCAAAGCAACCTTCAATTGCAGATAAATTATTTCCTGGAATTAAGCCAGTAGTAAGTGTTTTGCTGTAGGCAATATGTTGGATAAAGCAAATACCTGCTCCACTTCCTTCTAAGTTAAAACTAGCACTACTTTGCACAGCTATTATATTATCAGATATATCTGTGACCAACCATGAACTGCCACTGCCTATATTACCTGTTAAAGAAACATTAATATTACTCGAAATAGCATCATCAACACAAATAGCTACAGGATCGTTCGTGCTAATTTGACCTCCCGAAGGAGCGATTACGGTGACAGTTGCAGTCGCAGTAACTTCACAATTAGTTGCATCTCTTATGGTCAAGGTAACGGTATGGGTACCATTTTCTGTACCAATATAATTAGGATTAGGACTACTAGGGTCATCGAAAATACCAGAATCAGCAGCCCAAGAATACCTAATTGGTGAGCCAACTACATTAGAACTAAAGGCGACAGGTACGCTCGTGCAGACAGTAGCATTCGTTGGGAATATACTAGCGGATAGGGTAGAAGAAGTTCGAGAAATAGGCGCATTTTTACTTACAGTACAACCATTACTACCAGTTACTGTAACGGTATAAATAGCTGGCGCTAAACCTGTAGCGGCACTGCTTGTTTGATTGGCAGAATCATTCCATCTATAAGTATAATTATCTGGAGCACCATTAATAGTTACAACTGCTCGACCGTTATTATCTTGACAGGTAGCATTTTCTGTATTCACGGTAATATCAAAGCCTGCATCTGAACGAATGGTCGTTTCTGCTACGCCTATGCAGCCGTTCGCATCTGTAACCGTTACTTGAAAATTGCCTTCTGGAAGTCCTATATGAGAAGTTTGATTTGGTAAATTATTACTCCAAGCATAAGAAAATGGTCCTGTTCCATTGCTAACATTAAGGTTGATAGTTCCTGTTGTTCCCCCATTGCAGGTAGTTGGTGTTGGGACTAGTTCAATTGACAAAGGAACTAATGAAGCAATACTACCTGTAGTAACTCCTACACAACTTGAATTATCCGTAACTGTAACTGTATACGTACCATCAGGTAGATTAATAGCTTGTGCAGTCGTTTGACCATCACTCCAAGCGTAGCTATATGTTGGAGTCCCACCGGTAACACTAACACTGAGTGAGCCAGAATTAGGACCACAACTGTTCACTGCATTAGTAGTCGCTACTAAACCTCCATTGCCATCTATACTAATAGTAGCTGTCGCTGTTGCTGTACATCCAGCTGCATTTGTAACTGTAACTGTATAAACACCAGATGTTAGATTAGTAGCCCTTGCATTTGTTTGACCATTAGGGTCATTCCATAAATAAGTATAGGTAGAATTTCCACCGTTGACAATAACCTCCGCTACCCCAGAATTGACAACACAAGAACGTTCTGTTCTCGTTGTTAGATTCAAATTACTATTTCCGTCAATTTCAATAGTAGCTGTCGCTGTTGCTGTACATCCAGCTGCATTTGTAACCGTAACTGTATAAACACCAGATGCTAGATTAATAGCCCTTGCATTTGTTTGACCATTAGGGTCATTCCATAAATAAGTATAGGTAGAATTTCCACTGTTAACAATAACCTCCGCTACACCAGAATTGACAATACAAGAATGATCTGTTTTAGTGGTTAGATTCAAATCACTATTTCCGTCAATTTCAATAGTAGTAGTAGCTGTTGCTGTACACCCGTTATTATCAGTAACGGTCACTGTGTAAGTGCCTGTAGGTAAATTACTAGCTTCTGCATTCGTTTGCTGAGCGGCATCATTCCAAATATAAGTATAGGAAGGACTGCCGCCTGTAACTACCACACTGGCGACACCAGAAGTAGCGGAACAAGAACTGGTAGCCGTTATACTAATATTAATTGGAGCAGGTTCTACTACCGTCACATTAGCGATGTTAGAACAACCAGTGGCATCCGCAACAGTTACTTGATAAGTACCTGCTGCTAGATTATTAGCCGTAGGACCATTGCTAATATTGTTGGCCCAAGTATAAGAATAAGGTGCTACGCCTAGACTAGCTGTCAGCAAGATAGTTCCATTATTTGAGCCACCACAAGAGACATCAGTCGTTTCAAAAGCTATATTCAAAGCACTTTCTTCGCCCACTATTGCTACTTGGTTTACTACACAACCACTTTGGTCTCGAATTTCAACATTGTAAACACCTGCTCTTAAACCTGTTGGATCTTCAATAGCGCCAATATTATTATCCCAAATTATACTATAAGGTGCTTGACCGCCACTAATACTTAAATCAACTGCACCATCGCTGGTACCAGCACAAGAAGTTTTTTGAATAACAAGGGTTGCCGTCAAATCGGCAGTACTAGTCACTTCTGCACTTGTGGTGGTAGAACATCCTTCGCTATCTGTAATAATGACAATGTAAACTCCTGATTCTAAATTACTAATGTTGGGTACATTACCAAAACGGTCTCCCCAGTCATATTGATAAGGTGCTACTCCTCCTGTAACAGCTATGTTAATAGCACCATCCCCTCCACTACAACTTGCATTCGTAACGGTAGCAGTAGCTGTTAACGACCCAATAGTAACAGAAATAGCTGCTGTTCCTTGACAACCACTTGTAGTCGTTGTATTTAAGGTAAGCAAGTAAACGCCAGCAGTAGTAGCTGAAAATATAGGATTGGAACTATTAGCATCATTAAAATTCCCACCTGTACTCGTCCAAGTGTATTGATCATTAGCTGCACCATTGGTTGCTAAATTAATACTACCTCCTTCACAAGCCGTAGTTGCGGAGGGAGTAATTTGTACTTCAATACTGGACTGGATTTGTAAGCTAGTGGAAATTACTTCTGAACAAGTACCGTTAGATAGCCGCACTGTTATAACAGCGGTGCCGGTAGTCGCACCAGTAAAAATAGGAGTCGCACTAGCTGCATTATCGAAGGTACCCGAAGTAGCTTCCCATTGATAACTTAAACCTGTTGCTGGACTAGCAATAGATAAGCTAGTAGGGGCGCCAGCACATGCGCTTGCACTAGGGCTTATAATAGTTCCGTTAAAATTGCAACATCGAACCTCTTTAGTTATAAAGTCCGTCTCTCCATTATAATCGGAACAACCAGAGCGACGAGAACATCTTGCATAATAAGTAGTTTGGTCGATAGGCAATGGATCATAAGAAGCGTTTCTTGCACCGGGGATGATCGTCCAAGTATTAAAAGGGGCAGAAGGATCACCCGTTGTCTTCATCCATAAATATTGGATGGTACCACTTCCTCCTGTAGGCAGGGCTATACTAGATATATTTCCAGGATCAAATAATGGATTGGCACAACCCATTTCTGTACCCATAATTGCGCCCCCACCTGTCACATTAGAACAAGTGGATTGACCATTTAGATACATGGACGTAAATAAGAACAAGAAGCAGATGCCGAATTGGCACCAGGGAATAGCAGGAAAATGGTATTTAATCGTTCGAGTGTGTAAGTTTCGAATACCCATGTTGTGTTGGTTAAGTCCAATGAAATCAGGAATAAAGGTGGAGGAATGGAAATGCAATAATTATTACCTGCTTGTCTAATTGTTGCTATTAAACGTCTTTTAAGAACCATCAAACAACCTTAACAATCAAAGGATAATTGCATCAAATTCAAGTCCTCCTTATTGGGATAACCCTCAAAGTCCTGTTTTCTTTAAATGATAATTGTAATTTCGTAAACCTGTAATAAGGTTATTGAGAATGAAAGCATACTGTTTCATTCTATAGGTAGGATAAGGTTTTTGGAATGAACTTAACCGAAGCGGTCTTTATTACAAAAGTTCAATAGTTTCTTTCCAAAAATGTTGTAGTAAGTAATGATGAAAAAATAAGTTCCGCATTTTGAAAGGAGTATCTTTTGTATGATTTGAAGAATCATACAAAAGATGATAAATTCAAAAAACTAAAAGCAAGATTTATTTTTTCATCAAAACTAAGTGGAAAATAGTAAACCGTGTTTTTTAAAAACGTTCTACTAATTTGCCATTAAATAAACTCTCTATATTATGCTGTTGCAAAATTGTAGCCAAAAATTATATATGTATAAAAAATATTAAAAAACAAACGATAAATATTTATTTGTTGAAGCTGTTTATTGGTTTATGGTGGTGACTCCATAAACCAATAAACAGCTTCAACAAATAAACATTTCTATTAAAATACCACCGTTCTATTCTTATAAGGTAGCACCCGATGTCTCAAATTAGCATAAATGGCTTCCGACAATACCATCTTCTCCAAATCCTTGCCCATTCTAATCAAATCTTTGACAGTATCCTTATGACTTACTTTCCGAACGCCTTGTGCAATAATTGGTCCTTCATCTAAATCAGCCGTTACAAAATGACTAGTAGCTCCAATAATTTTTACGCCTCGACCATAAGCAGCATGGTAAGGTTTTGCCCCCTTAAAAGCTGGTAGAAAAGAATGATGAATATTAATAACTCTATTCGGCAAGTGACTAACAAAGTCATCGGACAATATTTGCATATAACGAGCCAAGACTACAAAATCAATATTATGCTCTTTTAATAAAGCGAGTTCTTTGGCCTCTTGCTTCGCCTTAGTTGCTTTCGTAATCGGAATTACGTGATAAGGTATTTCAAATCTATCTGCAATAGATTTTAAATTTTCATGATTACTAATAATTAAAGGAATCTCTACTTCCCACTCTTTAGACATATACCGTTGTAGAATATCATAAAAACAGTGAGACATTTTAGAGACAAACACGGCCATTCGAGGTTTTTTATTAGAAAACTTCAACCGCCATTCCATCTGAAACTGTTTCCCGATTAAGGTACTAAAATAGTCATCAATTTTAGCTGGTGGAATAGCAAAGTTCTCTAATTCCCATTCTACCCGCATAAAAAAACGTTGGTCTACTGCATCTACATGTTGTTGTATATCTACTATGTTCCCATTGTTCTTATGCAAGAAGTCCGTAATAGCCGCAACAATTCCTTGTTGGTCGGGGCAATGTATTAGTAAAATAGCCGTATCAGACTTTGATTTTTTATTTACAACACTTGGTTTTGTTTGTACGGTGGTTTTAGTTTGTACCGTTGATTTGTCCACTTCCTTAGTCGCCATTATATATGGTTTTATGTTTTAGAGAAAATTTATTGTGTACAATAGACTTTAAGTAAGTGAATAATTTATGTAAATCCGTTGGCGTTAAAATCCGTTGGAGACAATATAGTTTTGTCTCCAACGGATTTTAACGCCAACGGATTTACATAAATTATTCATTTACTCCTTGAGAATTTACCCACTTTAGGACTAAAAACGAGCACCTAAAGCAACAAAATATAAGATTTATTCACAAATATACTGACAAGTTTATCCAGATAGCAAAAGTAGTTGACACTTTTAAACTTCAAATTCAATCTCAATTTCAATCTCAAACCGTGACGTAACCAGACGTTTGGGTCAGCGTCACGGTTTGAGATTGAATTTGAAGTTTAAAAGTGTCAACTGGTTAGATAAACTTGTCTATTTTTCCTAGTTCCCTTTTTGGATATGGTTTTGTCCAGCAATCGAAAATTGCTGGACAAAACCATATCCAAAAAAACAAAATCTCCTACTCTGTCTTATCCACTAATTGCCCCGTCAATTGCATTATCGAAATTTCTGTATTTTTTAAATTATAAATCGCATTTAGCCTAGCTTGCGCCGCATTCACAAACGACAACTGTATCGCTCGATAATCAAAAGAGGAAATCTGCCCACCATCAAATCGTTCTTGGCCTATCGTTAGGCTTTTACGAGCGTTCTCAATTAAAACCGCTGTTAATTGTACCAATCGAACCTGATTGCGATAGTTAGCTAAAGTAGTTTGTAGTTGGCTAGACAAGTTACGTTTCACATCATCTAGACGACTTTTAGCAATCATTTCTTCTATCTGTGCATTTTCGATAGTTCTGTTTCTATTCCCTCCATCATATATATTATAGGTAGCAGTAGCCCCTAGATAAAAGCTAAATGCTTTAGTAGAGCCCCCTAAATCTATGGGAGAATCCATACCACCTGCATTCAAAATACCGTCCCCTCTAGAACCGCTTAGATTATAGCTTAATCCACCTGCCAAACTTAAAGTGGGTCGTTTACTAGTTTCCTGTAATCTGGTATTTAAAGCCGAGATTTCTTGCAAGGCTATGAGATCTAACAGAGCGGTATTATTGACCAGCATCGCCTCTTCTAAGTCTGCTAATTCAAAATTAGTAGGCTGAAATTCCAAAGCATCCGTTAATTGATACACTCTCAATACACCTGTTTCTCCCATTGCTAAGTTTAAGCTCCGCTGTGCCGTTTCAATATTATTGTGCTGTATGAGTATATTCGTGGAATCATTCAAATAGGCATCTGTGGTTTGTAATATATCGAAAGTACCTGCTTGCCCAAATTC
>ENA-ORXT01000512-ORXT01000512.1-marine-metagenome-genome-assembly--contig:-NODE-512-length-61220-cov-5.171892_pt1 | contig 61220 bp, 38 predicted proteins | sample MGYA00237868_ERZ511482 | MGnify/ENA metagenome assembly ERZ511482 | reverse complement strand
AGCGGATTTTCTAAGCTGCCTGCTCGGCAGTAAACGTTTCCAACGTCACTACAGTCGCGGCTCACGTTTTCTAAGCTGCCTGCTCGGCAGTAAACAGCTGATTCGGCTTGAAGGTCGCTGGTTTAGTTTTCTAAGCTGCCTGCTCGGCAGTAAACCGCTGGATGGTGAAGGCCAAAATACGCCTATTTTTCTAAGCTGCCTGCTCGGCAGTAAACTATAGTATAAACGCCAAAAAAATAGTTACAACAGTCACTTAGCGAGTTTTTGGCGTTTTTACCAACCAAAAAAGCCATTATCGTAACTAACTGATTTTACTAATTTTTTAAAGAGCAGCAAAATTAAAGGGTAAAAACATCATTTCCCCCTAAAGGCCTAAAGCCTTGCCTAAATACCTGCCACCATTATAAACACTGCAATGAGTGAGTCCACTCACTTGATCTCTAAAACACCGAGTAATTGATGCAAATCAATATGCTATGCTTAAGTCATACCAAGCGGTTTCCACCATAGACAAAACGCTATAATCATTAAAACAGGGCCATTTAAATGCGATTACTCACAGGTTTACTAACCCTCCTACTGCTAACTACAGTGTCTAACACGTCACTCGCAGCCCCTAACCTGCAGCAGATCGATGCATTAGCCCAGCAGGGCAAACTTGGCGATATTAGTAAACAACTCCCCCTCATTATCCAGCAAGCAAGCGCTCAAAAAGATAACAAAACGTGGCGCGATGCTTTACTACTGCTCGCCAATACAAAGCTTGACCCGACCTACACTGACACCGTCAACACCCTAAGTGGCCAACCTTGGCCTACTGATCCGGACTCCCGAATGCTGCTAAACTTGCACCTCGCACACTACCTTAGCCGCTATATCGCAAATAACCGTTGGAACATTCGCGAACGCGACACCATCGACTCACAAGGGCCCACCGCGCTTGAAAAGAAAACGATGGATCAGCTGTTAGCGGACATGCATCAAGCATTTTCAACCGCGTACAACCTATCTTTAAAAAACACCACTACTCTTGAGCAATTCACCAAACCTTCGCTAGAAAGGCTTGATAGCTTTTTTACAGAGGCAACCTACCCAGAAAAGGTGAGGGGCACGCTCAGAGATACCGTTGCCTACCTTTGGGCCGATACGCTTATTAATAGCAGCTACTGGACACCCGCTCAAGACAACCAAGCCTTACGGCTAGTCACGGCCAAATTACTCGCAACGCCTTATCGTGAATCAGTTAATCCTAGCGATCTTAAACAGCACCCTTTAAAACGTGCGGTTAAAATACTCAGTGACTTAGAACAATCTCAACTTTCGCTGGGCAATACCGACGGCGCGCTAGAAGCCTTTAGAGTAAAAGTGGACGCCGTCAGTGGCACCAAGCGCGCAGCAGATGATAAAAAACAGCTGATTCACGCGCTACGCCTGCGCATTAAACAGCAGCTTAACACCAAAGAGCCTTCCATCTGGCTAGATAAGCTCAGGTTAGATCTAGCAACGAAGCTCAACAGTCAAAACATTCCCGACGCTAAAATTCAAAGCCTTGCAACACTTCAGCCATGCCTAAATGATAAAGCCTTGCCTGAGCTGACCGCCCAGTGTCAAGCGATGGCCGATAAGATTACCGCGCCTTATTTGTCGATTGAGAGCCGCATCTCTGACGGGTTAAACAAACGCTCGATAAAACTCACACATGCCAATCTAGATACTGTTTACTTTAAAGCGTGGAAGGTAGACCCAATAACAAGCCTTGCTGAACCGGCTTACAACCGCAGCCGCAAGCTGATCCAAGATAAGCTTGCCAAAAAAGTTAAACCTGACTTTACTTGGCAGTCAACTGTGACAAAAACGGCTGATCACAATAATCACGTCACTTACATCACCCCGCCGATTAGTGATTTAGGGTACTGGCTCATCGCCGCGTCCAACCAAGCCGTTTTCCCTACCAAAAATGATCAAGTCGATGGTTACTTAGCGGCGACGACACTAAACCTTAGCCGTTTAGTTGCAGATGTTAGGGTTGATGGGCCAAACATTGAAATTGTGACTTATCAAGGTGAGTCAGGGCAACCGCTGCCAGGTGTGACGGTTGAGGCATGGCAGACCCCTAAAAAGCAACCGGTTCAACGCGCCGTATCAGATCAAAACGGTATTGCTAAACTGACCTTATCTAAAGATAAAACGTTTAGTTTTAGCTTAAAATATCAAGGCGATTTCACGCTACTGGATAGAATTAATACCTATCGCTATAACCGAGAAACGGATAAAAAAGTTAATAATGCGCTGGTATTTACCGATCGTGCAATTTATCGCCCCGCACAAACCATTAAATGGAAAGTAGTCGCCTATGAGGGCGATAGTGAGCAGGTGCACTATCGGGTCTCACCTAAGTCAGCAGGTTGGGTCAGTCTTTACGATGCCAACGGTAAAGTGGTTCAAAAAACGCCCATTACGACCAATCATTTCGGCTCCGCTTCTGGCGAGTTCACAGTAAAAGCCGGTCTTTTGTTGGGTAATTGGCGCATCGATACGGCGTGGGGTGGCAGCAAATCTATCAAGGTTGAAGAGTACAAACGCCCGACGTTTAAAGCCGAGATCGCCAAACCCAAAGAGGCGCTTAGGCTCAACCAGCCGGCTAAAATAACAGGAACAGCAAACTATTATTTCGGTGGTGCTGTCACCGAAGGTAGTGTCAGCTGGCGCATCAAACGTCTTGGCGGCTACTCCCGTCGTGGCTACACCGATGAGCAAACAATTGCCAATGGCACAGCCAAACTTAACACCAAGGGCAAGTTTGTTGCTGCGTTCAAACCCATCGGTGCTGCAAACGCTGACGGCAAGTTAGAGAGATACGCAAGCTACCGCTTTGAGTTAAGCGCAGATGTCACTGACTCTGGGGGTGAAACGCGCAGCGCCAGTCGCATCTTTACGATCGGCACAGCCTCCGTAAAAGCCTTAATTACGCCAGAAGCAGGCTTTGCGATCGCAGGGAAGCCTTTTAAGCTTAAGATTAACCGTCAAGACCTTGATGGTAACGCCAATGCAGGCTCGGCTTTTTGGTCGCTGCATCGCATCCAGCAACCACCGCTAACACTGATGCCATCACAGTTACCCACTAGCGCAGGAGACACGCGTTTTGCAACCGAAGGCGATGCGTTATCGCCGCGCTGGGCAAACTACAAAGGCTTTGAGGCGCACACTGATGAGTGGCGAGATGCTCAAAAGCTAACACAGGGTTCAATCCGGCATGACGCCTCAGGGGTTGCCACGGTCACCATTAAAGTACCCGAGGCAGGCTTATATCGACTGCGCTACACAACAAAAGACAAATGGGGTCAGCTGGTCGAACGCACCGAGACGATTGTGGTTGCCAACCAGCAACAAGCACGCTTAAAAGTCCCTGCGCATTTAAGCACCGCCCAATCAAGTGCTGAAGTTGGCGAGCAAATATCGCTGCTTGCTGGGACAGGCTACGAGCAAACACCTGCGCTTTTGGAAGTGTTTCACGGCAATAAGTTGGTTCGTCGCAGCTTGCAACGTGGTGGGGTCGTCAAGCAGCAGTTTGCCGTTACCGAAGCGCATCGTGGTGGCTTGAACTTTGTTTTAACCATGGTTAAAGACCACCAGTTAGTGCGCCAAGAAAAGTATGTTAGCGTGCCATGGACAGACCGCGAACTAAACGTCAGCTTCTCGACGTTTCGAGATAAGCTTCGCCCAGGCCAAAAAGAAACCTGGCGTATTAGCGTTAAAGATTCTACCAATCAACCGCTAGAACGCGGCGCGGCTGAAGTGCTAGCGTCGATGTTCGATAACAGCTTGGAACTGTTCGGCGCGCACCGTTACCCTTCCACCTCAGGGCTTTATCCTAGCAAAAGACTCTCCATTGAACGGCGTGACACCGGTGGCGCGAGTCGAGCGGTTGACTATTTTACGCCGCCAAGAAACCCGTTTGTGGGCACGTCTTACCAAGATGTTGGGTTAATATTAGCGAGTAATTTCCTGCAGCAGTATGGCTGTCATACGCACCCCGCCAATAACACGAGCAATGCGGTTGGCCACTGCCATAAAGATAACGCACGTAGTCATCAGCATGTTGATGGGCGCATTGTTTATGTGCCAATGAGGCGAGCAATGGCGATGGCTAAACCAGCCCCCATGATGGCGGCTAGAGCGATGGCACCGCCCCCACCATCGCCTGAGTCAGCAGTTGCGGCGGCGGACATGCCTGCCTCTGACGAGGCGGTCGATGCTACAGACGCACCTAGTAACGTTGCTGTAGGAGACGTCCAGCCCCGCAAAAACTTCAACGAAACGGCTTTTTTCAAACCGCATTTACTACTAGAAAAAGACGGCACGGTTAGCTTTGAGTTTGAAGTTCCAGAGTCTCTGACCCAGTGGAAAGTTTGGGTCTCTGCCATCACCCGTGACTTGCGTGGCGGTAGCACTTCCGCGTTATCTCGTACCAGCAAAGAACTTATGGTACGCCCTTACCTGCCGCGCTTTTTACGCGCGGGCGATGAGGCTAACATTGAAGTGCTCATTAATAATGCCAGTGACAAGCCCATGAATGGCAATATGAGTTTCGATATTATTGATCCTGCAACCGATAAAACGATTGCCGCACGCTTTAAGCTTAGCCCAAAACCGCGCCCGTTTAAGGTCGCTGCAGGCCAAAGCACCCGCTTGCGCTATGCTTTAGTAACGCCTAAAGACTTAGGCATGGTGACCGTTAGGGCCAAGGCTAGTGCGTCCAATGGTACAGCAGCGTTTGGCGACGGCGAACAGCGTCCGCTGCCAGTATTGCCAAGTCGCATTCACCTTGCACAAAGCCGCTTTGCAGCGCTGCAAGGCAATAGCCAACGCCAGCTGCAGTTTACTGAGCTGGCACAAAACACCGACACCAGCCGCGTTAACGACAGGCTGGTTGTGAACGTGGATGGCCAATTGCTTTACTCCACACTTAACGCCCTGCCGTACCTTGTGCAGTACCCTTATGAGTGTACTGAGCAAACGATGAACCGCTTTCTATCTACTTCAATTGTTAATCAAACCTTTGCGCAATCTCCTGCATTGGTTGCCATTAGAAAGCAGCTCGCTAAACGCGGCAGTCAATTGGCCAAATGGAGCGCGGGCAATGAGGATGCGAACAATCGCATTTTGCTAGAAGAGACCCCATGGCTTAGCCACGCCTCAGGCAATGAGGCCGGTTCAAACGATCAGTTGTTAAATATCCTTGATCCAGCGATTGCCAATGCCCAACAAAAAAACGCCCTAGCAAAACTGGTCAAAGCACAAAATAGCGATGGCGGATTTCCGTGGTGGGATGGCGGGAGGTCTTCACCTTATATGACGATGTACCTATTGCAAAATTTTGCCAAGGCCATCGAGTTCAACATTGTCGTCCCTAAAAATACGGTGCAGCGTGCTTGGAAATATTTACACACGCACTACACGACAACCGTTCAAGCCAATGCCTCAGCCACACACCACCTCAATACCTTAGCGACGCTCAGCTTTATGCTGTCCAGCTACCCTGATGACAGCTGGACGGGGGGCGTATTTAGCCAAGCTGATCGCCAACGCATCCTCAACCTTGCATTTAAGGGTTGGTTGCAACTGCCTAACCTACTTAAAGCTCAGCTAGCGCTCGCCTTTAAGCGGCTGGGGCGCCAACAAGAGGCTGAGATGATTTTTGACAGTGTCATGAACACCTCAAAAACGGATAAAGAGAGCGGCACTTATTGGGTGACGCAGGCTAATGCTTGGCTTTGGTATAACGACCGCATCGACAGCCACGCCTTTATTTTGCGGGCAATGATGGAAATAGCGCCTCAAGATGCACGCCGTCACGGTTTAGTTCAATGGCTAATGTTAAATAAGAAACTCAATCATTGGAAATCTACCCGTGCTACGGCTGAAAGCATCTACGCTCTGGTGCACTACATGAAGCGTGAGGGGCAGTTAGGGCAAGAGGAACGGCTATCGGCCAAAGTCGGCGACACCTTACAAAAAGACTTCGTGTTTAAACCCCACGAATACACCGGCGGTAAACAGCAGCTCGTGGTCGCGGGCAAAGATATTACACCGGACATGGCAACAATCGCACTTGATAATCAAAGTAAGTCACTCATGTTTGCTTCAGCGACTTGGCATTTTTCAACCGAAAAGTCGCCTGTCAGTGCACAAGGTGATTTCTTTAACGTCACGCGCCGGTTTTTTAAACGCACTGAAGTGAACAAACAATGGGTACTTCAACCACTCGCCGAAGGAGCCACCGTCAAAGTCGGCGACCAGCTTGAAGTGCAACTTAACCTAGGCAGCAAGCACAATGCAGAATATGTGCATTTGCGCGCACCCCGTGGCGCAGGTTTTGAACCCATGGAGGCAACTTCAGGCTATCGTTGGCAGGGAGGTACCGGTTTTTATCAAGAGATACGTGACAGCGGGATGAACTACTTTTTTGACGCGCTGCGCAAAGGCCAGTATCAATTTAAATACCGCCTAAGGGCCACAACTTCAGGCAAATTTAAAGTCGCACCGGCGCAAGTGCAAAGTGTCTATGCACCGGCGTTTAATGCTTATTCCAGTGGCGCTACATTGAGCATTCAATAGCGCATCGGCAGATACGCTCTAATACAAGTGGAAGTCGATTATCTAAACACTATCGATCGGCTTCCACTCGTGAACCAACTGCTTTGAATTTAGCTCGAAGGCGTAATAGTTGCCACCGCCAGCGCCCGGCTGATCATACTGTCGATCGATGGGGTAACCTGCTAAATGACAAAGCAATAAAGCACCCACAGCGCCATGAGAAACGATTGCAATTGCCCCGTCAGACTCATCCTCGTCTATAAGCTGTTCAACGGCTTTCACAATACGCTTTTGGGCCGCATTAGCAGTTTCCCAGCCTCTGACTGAGTTTGCAGGTTCTGCAAAGAACTTATCGGCAATCATTTCAAATTCAGCCGCGGGTAAATAGCCCGTTGATAAGCGATCATTCTCACCTAATGCCTCCAGCCGCTTAATGGGCAACGCGCAAAACGGTGCTAGCACTTCAGCCCCATCGATAGCTTTTTTCTCTGTACTGCAATAAATCGCGGTAATGTCAGAGACCCATGCCTGCTGCTTTACGCCTTGCATGCGCGCCAAACCATGCATCGACAGTGACCAATCGGGTACGGGTATTGTTGCATCAACAACAACGTCGGGGTGTGTAATGAAATAGACTAATCTCATGCAATATCCTTAAACCTTTACCTCAAAAAACTAGCAAATCGCGGCTTGCCACGTCGCGTTTTACCGTAATATTTATACGTCACCTCGGCCCCAATAGCCGGTGGTAAGCGCCTTTGGGCGTCGCTAAAACCTGAACCTACACGAAAGCGTATTCCGCTGGGCGTTTCTAACAACAGCGCCCCCATCATACCCAAATACTTACCTTTTCCAGGTAAATGTTTAATCACCCTCGCCTCAGCATCTTTATAGCGCTTGACCTTTAACAAATCATTTCGACGCCCTGTTTTATATCGTGCATTTTGATGGTGAAGCATTAAGCCTTCCGCCCCGCTAGCAACGGCTTGGTCCAATCTTTTCATCAGGGCGGCATGAGAAGCCACGCGATAGTGAACAGCTCGCTGGATGTATTTATTGTTAATAGGCTCAAGCAGCGTTTGCATTGCTTGTAAGCGATTAGAAAAATCCCCTGAAGCTTTGGGCAGTTCAAATACCATAAACCGCACCTGCTGCCATTCCTCATCAATCGGTACATGCTTTTTAACCGTGCTGATGAGTTGTTCAAAAGTATTTCTAGCAATCCATAGCTCACCATCAAGCGGCTGCGCTGGAAATCCTTTGGTAAACCATTCAGGTGCAGTGTACTCATTACCTTGACGGGATAAAAATCGAGAGCCATCCCAGTAAGCACGCACCCCATCGTACTTTTCGCTGACCCAGTACTGCTCAACGTCAGCAACCTGCTTATAGATCTTTGCTAAAAGCAATTCAGGTGCGTCATATGTGCCAGCGTAAACGCTGGCAGCAGGGGCCAAGTAGAGCATTGAGGCGAGAAGGACAATAGCGGTAGTGGCGTGTTTTTTCATCAAACCATTATAAGAAATATATTATAAATTGAAGATGAATCAAATAGTGAACAGGCCGTTTCAATTACCTAACAATCGATTCAAATCTTGCTGAATCTGGCTGACTCGTGGCCTTGATGCAGGCCGACGGGCCAAGCGCTCCACTCGACTCGCCACATTTTCCCAAACCAGCTCTGTGGGTAGCTTTTTAGGCTCATCAAGCAAGACAAATTCAATCGCAGCGTTTTTGTTTTTAGTATTGTCTAACCGTAACAACTCAACGTCGCCTAGGCGCATAATTGGCTGCTCATAAACCGGTTTGGCAGCCGTTATCTGGTACCCCTTCGAGTGAGGTGAGACTAAAAACAGACTAACAATCAGGCCAAAAAGCACCAAACCGCCGAAAACACCAGTCCAGAAGGGCAGCCAGCGATTCTTTTTTACCGAGGTAGCGCCTTGGGTAGCCGAGACGACGTATTCATCCATCGTCACATAAACCGGACGCCCCAGCTTATCGTTTGACAATACAGTATCATCGGATTCGGCATAAAAGCTTGGTAGCGTTAATGCTTTATTAATCGCAATCTGTTGAAAAGAAAGTTTAGTATCGCAACTTTGGCAGTGCAGTTTTTTAGGCTCGTTAAAAATGTATTTGGCAGTGAACGTACGGTTCAGCTTCATTAAGTCAAAGCTGCCGCAACGATTGCAGTACAGCTTTGATTTGCCGCTTCCGGCTGTTTTTTTCATTGTCGTTCTATCTTCCCTGATAGAGAGTTAATTAGAGTATTAGCTAACTCTCATAGGTAACGACAAATTGTGCCAAAGGCTTAGTTAAGATAGATCAATGGTAGCGATCAAATGATGGAGTGAGGCCTAAGCCACACTCTTTTCAAACGCAGTTAAAACAGACTGCAGCGCAGCGGTTGAGATGTCATCGTTAACCGCCACCGCAGCGTATGTTGCACCATTAATCAGTAATGCAGTGCATGCCAGCGCTTGTGCTCGCGTTCCACGCGATAAGGTATGCTCATCAAACTGCGTCACTCGAATCTTATGACCATATTTTTGCGTCAGCGCACCGCACAAGGCCTCAACAACACCAGCCCCGCTACCGGCAATTTCTTCTCCTGAATCGCCAATGACAAACTGCGCTGACACCTGTCCCCCTTCTGTGTGAAGATCGTAGCGGTTGAGTTTCCACTGCGCACCGGCTTCAACAAAATGCGTTTCATACAGCGCTTTAATTTTCTCAGGCGAAATTTCCTCACCACTTTTCTCAACGGCCAGCTGCACCACTTTACTTAACTCAGCGTGCATCCATTTAGGCAGCTCTATCCCGTAATCACGCTCTAAAACCAGCGCCACGCCACCTTTACCGCTTTGGCTATTGATGCGAATAACCGCCTCATATTCACGCCCCAAATCTAATGGATCGATTGGTAAGTAGGCCACGTCCCAATATTTAAGATCGTGTGCTTCGTGGTACTTCATGGATTTGCGAATAGCATCCTGATGGCTTCCAGAGAACGCGGTATACACCAATTCACCAGCCCACGGGTGACGTGAATGCACTTTTAACTCAGTGGCATACTCAACCACATCGATAGTTTCTTGAATGTTAGACATATCAATTTTGGGATCGATGCCTTGTGAATACAGATTCATCGCCATAGTGATAATGTCCATATTACCCGTGCGCTCGCCATTGCCTAACAGCGTCCCCTCAACTCGGTCAGCACCTGCCATGACAGCCAGTTCAGCGGCGGCGACCGCGCAGCCCCGGTCATTATGGGTATGCAGACTAATACGAACGTGCTCACGCTGCTTCATGATGCGGCAAAAGTATTCAATCTGGTCGGCAAATACGTTAGGGGTTGCCACCTCCACCGTTGCCGGCAAATTAATAATCACCTCACGCCCTTTTTCAGGCTCCCACTCAGCTACTACGGCATCGCACACCTCCGCGGCGTAGTCCACCTCAGTGCCGGTGAAACTTTCAGGAGAATACTGAAACGCCCACTCGGTCTCAGGGTATTTATGCGAATAATCCCGTACGTGACGCGCCCCTTCAACCGCAATGGCTTTAATGCCGTCTTTATCTAGACCAAATACCTGCTCGCGCTGCACAACAGAGGTTGAGTTATAGACGTGGACGATGGCTTTCTTGACACCAATCAACGACTCGTAGGTGCGCGCAATCAAGGTCTCACGGGCTTGGGTTAGTACTTGAACTGTGACATCGTCAGGGATTAAGTCCTCCTCGATCAGCTTGCGCACAAAGTCAAAATCAGGCTGTGATGCCGATGGAAACCCGATCTCAATTTCTTTAAAACCCATTTTGAGTAGGTGCAGAAACATACGTGTCTTTTTTGGGATATCCATCGGGCTAATGAGCGCCTGATTACCATCTCGCAGGTCAACACTACACCAGTCAGGTGCTTTGGTGATTTGCTGGTCAGGCCAGGTGCGGTCGGTTAATTTCAACGGCGTAAATGGACGATATTTTTGATGATCAAACACGAGACTATTCCTTTGAATACATTTTGTTGCAGTAGGGTAACTATAGGCGAGTGATTGCGCAATGAGTCTGCTAAATTGTGCTTATTAATTACTTTTGCGCAAACATTCGTTTGCCAGTAAACTTTAACTTACTAATAATTGCTTGGTTTAATTATTTTATGCAATCTAGCAACACCTTAGATCGGTATGATATAAAAATATTGCACGAATTACAGCAAAACGGTGCTTTGTCCAACCAAGCGCTTGCAGAACGGGTAGGCTTAACCGCCGCGCCTTGCTCGCGTCGGGTCAAGCAGCTTGAAGAGACCGGTGTCATTGCCTCACGGGTGGTGCGTATTGATGAGCGAAAAGTGAACCTCTCAATGATTGTTTTGCTGAACATTAGTATGGATAAGCACACGCCAGAGCGCTTTGAGGTGTTCGAACGCACCATTGCTAATATCCCCGAAATTATGGAGTGTTACCTCATCACGGGCAATACCGCGGACTATCAGCTAAAAATAGCAGTGCCCGATTTAGACAGCTACTACGACATACTATTAGGGAAAATTACCCGCATTGAGGGGGTTAGCGGGGCACATTCCTCTTTCATTTTAAGGAAAATTGTCGACACAACGGCGGTACCACTGGAGTATGCATACCGAAAATGACAGCCAATCTATTTGCATGATTTAAGTTCCCGTAAAAATCATGCAAACTGCACGCTGCCAAACACTTTCGGCGTTTCAAAACAGGCCACTGGAGTTTTAATGAAATACGCATCCGTCACCGACCGACTCGCAACACTTGGCGGCGACAAATGGGAAATCTACGCCCTTGCCCGCCAAATGAATGCTGAGGGTGCGGATATTGTTGAACTCACTATTGGCGAGCCAGATATCCCCACACCGGAATTTTTAGTTGCTGAGGCCACAAAATCACTTCTTAATGGCCGCACACTCTACTCCAGTGGGCGAGGCGAGCAAAACCTGCTAGACGCGTTGGCAGCACGCTATACAACACGCATGCAGCGCCCTATTACTACCAACCAAATCTTATGTTTTCCCGGCACACAAACCTCGCTTTATACCGTCATGCGAGGCCTTGTAGAGTCAGGTGATGAAGTGCTGCTGGGTGATCCCCTTTATGCCACTTACCAAGGGGTTATCGCATCGACAGGTGCAACGTTTGTTCCGGTGCCACTTCGCCCTGAAAACGACTTTCGAATGGATGCAGCGGATCTTGAAGCGCGCATTACGGATAAAACCCGCGTGATTATGCTCAACACGCCACACAACCCGACAGGCTCAGTGCTAACGGCTGAAGACGTGCAAGCGATCGGTGAGCTTGCGATTAAACATGACCTCTGGATACTCTCCGATGAGGTTTATGATGAAATGGTATTTAGCACCTCAACCTTCGTTTCACCGCTTCAGTTTGAAGCCTTTAGCGATCGCGTGGTGGTGGTGAGCTCCATCTCCAAGTCGCATGCCGCACCGGGTTTTCGCAGTGGTTGGTGCGTTGGGCCAGAGGAATTTTGCGCCAAAGTATTACCGCTTTCAGAAACCATGCTGTTTGGAAATCAGCCGTTTATTGCCGATATGACCGCCCTTGCCGTCTCAGCGCCTTCTGAAGCAGCGGCAGGCATGATGACCCGGTTTGAACGACGTGCGAACCTGCTAGAAACAAGGCTGCATGCAGAATCTGATTTGAAAGTGCAGCTGCCCGAGGCGGGCATGTTTGCACTGGTGAATGTCTCCTCTACCGGCATGTCAGGCTACGACTACGCCATTCATTTGCTACATAATGGCGCCGTGGCAGTCATGCCAGGCTCATCGTTTGGTGACTCGCTTCACGACTGGGTGCGCATTGCGTTAACCACCGATGACAAGCCTTTTGAAGAGGCCTGCACACGGATGATTGCACACGCCAAACAACTTAACGCACGTTAACGAAGGAATGCCAATGACCATCGGTGAAGCGCTAGTAAAGTACCTTGAAGCACGCGGGGTTGATGTCATTTTTGGTATTCCTGGCGTGCACACCCTTGAGCTTTACCGAGGGCTGGCAAAGTCAACGATTCGACATGTCACCGCCCGCCATGAACAAGGCATTGGGTTTATGGCCGATGGGTACGCCCGCGCCTCTGGCCGTGCCGGTGTCGCCTTTGTCATCACCGGGCCGGGGCTGACCAATATGCTAACGCCCATGGCCCAAGCGCTGGCCGACAGCATCCCTATGTTAGTGATTTCTGGTGTTAATCAAAAAGATAGCTTAGGTCTGGGCTTGGGTCATCTTCACGAGTTGCCCTATCAGCAAGGGCTCTCATCACAGGTCACCAGTACATCGACACAAATTAACCAACAGCGTGAATTGATACCCGTACTAGATCAGGCATTTGATGACTTTATTGTCGATAGACCAGCACCGGTTCACATTCAAATACCAACCAATGTCATGAGTGAACCATTTGATTGGACTGACAATCTGCTCACTCACTTAAACAACCATGCAACGCTCCCCCATGCCTACAAAGCCAATAGCGCCAATATTCCTAGTCCGGGCCAATCGAATATCGATAGCGCTGTACAATTACTAGCCCAGTCTGAAAATATTGTTATCTTAGCAGGCGGCGGTGCAAAAAAATCAGCGGACGCATTGCAAACCATCGCCGAGCGACTTGACGCTCCTGTTGTTTTAACAACCAACGGGCGTGGATTAATGCATCAACACGCCCTGTGTGTTCCCGCCAGCCCTAGCCTTGAGGCAGTACGTAAACTGATTAGTGAGGCGGACTGTGTCTTAGCCGTTGGCACAGAAATGGGCTTTACCGATTATGATGTTTATCGCGATGATGGATTTCCTGCGCCAAAGCGTTTGATTCGCATTGATATCTGCGCCGATCAGCTGGTCAGGCAAACAGCTGAAATCACTTTGTTAGGTGATGCATCTGCTGTTTTAAACAGCTTATTGAAAAGCCTTAACCCCAGCGCTTTATCTGATGAGGATGCGGCCCAACGATTAACGCAAGCCCATGAGCGAGCCGCCACGACCCGCGAAGAAGCGTTGAGCGGGTTATCAAACGAATACCAAGCGCATATTCAGCTTCTCAATACGCTGCAAAGTGGCTACCCAAACACCTATTTTATAGGCGACTCGACCCAACTTATTTATGCAGGTGGCCTGTACTATGACCATGACAAACCCGGCGCATGGTTTAACGCAGCAACAGGCTTTGGTGCTTTAGGTTACGCCATCCCCGCGGCAATTGGCGCAGCCATCGCCCAGCCTGATAATCGTATCATTTGTATCACCGGTGACGGCGGCGCACAGTTCACACTACCTGAACTAATGACCGCGGTTCAGGAAATGCTCGCCATTACCTTTATCATTTGGAACAACTCAGGCTACTTAGAAATTGAAACCTCCATGGCCACAGCTGATATCGAGGTCGTTGGTTGTGACCCACAGCCCCCACTATTTGAATACATTGCAAAGGCCTGCTCAATGCCTTTTGCTAGCTGCTCAATCTCACCCGACTCACTAAAAACAGCGATTGAATCGCTAAGCGATCACAAAGGTCCCACCATGATCGAAATCAACGCTAACTCTGGAGAGAACAATGTCTGATTCCTGCTACCGGTTCACTCATGCCATCACGCGCAAACCCAGCTCAAGCGTTGTTGAAGGCTTACGCGCGGTTGACACAGGCGCGCCTAACTTTGAACAAATGCAGCAAGATCACGACGCCTATACTGAAACGCTGCGTGAAGCAGGTGCAATAATCCATGAACTTCCCGCACTTGAAAACTTTCCAGATTCTGTCTTCGTTGAGGATGCGGCTTTGTGCCTTAGTAAAGGTGCAGTTCTTATGCGGCCAGGGGCAGCCACGCGGCGGGGTGAAGTTGAGCATATGAAAGCTACCTTAGAGTCACTGTATACAGACGTTCGCGAGATAAACAATGGCTTTATCGAAGGCGGTGACATTCTTATCACCGGTACAGAAATTTTGGTAGGCCGCTCTGAGCGCACAGATGCCGCAGGTGTCGCAGAACTTAAGCAATTAGTAGAGGACTGGGGCTACAGCGTTCGTGAAGTGATTACCCCTGAGGGCGTGTTGCATTTCAAAACGGATTGTTCATTGCTGGACCCAAACACAGTGCTTTGTACTAAACGGCTTGCCACATCTGGCTGTTTTGAAAGCTATAACGTTATTTTTACCGCAGAAGGTGAGGAAGCCGCAGCCAATGCCATTCGTTTCAATGATTACGTGATGATGCCTGCAGGCTTTCCTAAAACCGCCTCCCTTCTACAAAAGGAAGGCTATTTAGTTAAGCAAATAAACAATACCGAGTGCGCAAAAGTCGACGGTGGAATGTCGTGTTTATCGCTACGTTTACCGCTGTAAATTAACCAATATTCTTTATCGATCCATCAAAATGGTTTTTTAGCTCAAATGCATTCCAGATTTTTTGTGCATTGGGATGTCTTTGATCCATCGCTTTTTTGACCCAAAAAGCGCACTGTTGAAGGCTTTTTTCAACGCCTACACCATTACAATATCGGTAACCCAGATTGCTCTGAGCCTTTGCATTGCCTCGCTCTGCTGCGACCTTGTACCAAAGACTCGCCAGCTTATCGTTGCGTTTGACGCCCCGGCCCCTGCTGTACATGTAACCCAAATTGAGCTGGGCCTCTGGGACACCACTCTTTGCGGCAAGCTCATACCAATTGGCCGCTTGTGGAAGGTTTGCAGAAACACCTGTCCCCTCATAATAGGCGTTGGCTAGATTGAACTGCGCATTGGGGTTTCCTTGGGCTGCTGATTTCTTATACCAGTAAATGGCTCTGTTTTTATCTAGCCTATTACTGTCAGTTTGGTACAACTCCGCAAGATAGAACTGCGCTGACGCATCCCCTTCTTTTGCTAGCGGAAGAAACGCTTTAAACGCTTGCTTATGATAGCCCAGCAGAAAAAGACTTTCTGCTTGATTAACCTTTGCATTGCGCTGTGGCGGGGTTGCCACAACGTTACTAAGTGTAGGGTTGCACTGATTACTCTTACGCTGGTAACCCGCTACGCACTCCCAGCCTTGGCCTTTCAAGCGTGCATTGAGCGGAACATAAAGTGGATTGCACTGCTGGCCTTGTTTGCGAAATCCTACATCGCATGCCCAGCTACTTCCATTGTTAACTTCGTGCGCATTTAACGGAGTGGCCGAAGCCGCCCCACTCATGCCTAGTAACGACGATGTGATCAAGGGTTTAACTAAATTTATAAAACGCATTTGCTGCTCACTCTGCATTGTATTAAGTTTGATGATTTTATTATTTTTATTATTTTTATTTACATAACATCATGACACTGGATAATTAATTTAAGATTTAAATATATATTTCATATAAATTTAATGAGTTATTAGCTTAGCCCCCAAGCGCCCGCTATCGGGGCACGGCATTATTATCGATTTTAACTAGCAAAATAGAAAATAACACTGATTGGGTGGTTGACTCATTTAGTTTCCGATGAAGCGCTCAATAACATTGCATTATTGAGCGTTTAAATTGCGACAAAGATCGCCATCAAAGAGCCTATTAGTTGCTTAGTACTACTTCATAACTTACATGACCAAAGGCTCCGCTTTGAAGTGTTCCAGTGAAACGCCATTGCAATTGATCGCTAACCATCGAGGCTAAACAGGTCATCGATGGTGGCGTAACATCACACACATTAGTACTCCCCACAAAGTTTGTAAACGGTGGCACCATATCATCCACTTTTAGATCAGTAATCGACCCCGCACCCGTATTACGGTAATAAATGCGGTATTTTAAGCGGTCACCAGGTTTTGCCTGATTAAGCGTCTCCGTTTCAGGCGTCGCCTGCGTTAGGTTTTCAACTGTTTTAGTAAGATCTAAACGAGCGTCGCCCGCTTGAGGATTAACCTGCCCTGCGCGCGTTAGGTCAACCACTTCAAGCGTGGCAGGGGGTAACGTACCGCTGGCATAAGCAAATATAGCCGTCGTCTTCACCTCGTACTGATCCTGCGCGGGAACATTGGCAGGGGCATACACTTTATCGATAATGCACAATCGGCTGCCAGCGGTCACACCAAAGTTCATACCACTGATAGCCGTATTGCCTTCGGCACTATTTAATACGCCATTACAATCACTGTCATGGTACAAGGTATGCGTCCAGCCGCTAGCGATGTGACCACTTTCAGCCGTGGTAAATTGCACATTACCATCGGCGCTGGTGGAAAACACATGCCCATAGAATGTAACATTACCCGGCAACACCTCACTTTGATGATCTGGTTCAAATGTAATACCCGCACCCGTATTGCCAGAAATGGCGCTATTGGTTCCGGCGACTTCTCCGAAGTCCTGATCACTGATATCAACTCCCATTACGGTGATCATTAACGTATCAGGCGTGGTGGATTGATAACCTACCGGGTTATTAGCCAATGCCACATTACAGTTTTGCGGTACGGGAGTGGTTTCACCATGTGCTTGATACAACTCATAATTAGCATCGGTTACCCCAACAAAATTATAATCCCCGTTACCATTAGTGGCGGCACTACGGCAAACACCCGTTGCCATATTGCGCAGCACCACGACGGTATTAGCAATACCAGACTCACCCACCTCGTCACTGTTGCTGCTATTGGCATCGATATACACTCGCCCGCTGAGCGTGGCACCAGAAGACCCTATAATTAACCTATAGTCTTCCACCTCACCATCTAGTTTAGTGCCGCTTGCATCACTCACGTTCATGGCATCGGTGGTAAAGCGCAGGCGAAGATAGCTCACTCCTTGCTGAATATCCGCAGGGATGCTTGACCACACCATCGTCACGTTTCCTGAGGTTGTTCCAGCGGCAACGACGCGCGCAGCGGCTTCGTCAGCGTCAAACGTACCATTGCCGTCAAAGTCAATCCAAGCGATTAAGCGCCCCGGTTTAGTCGTCAAGTTAGTGACATTAACGTCGATGCGATAGCGGCGATCATGGTGCGACAACAACGGCAGTGCCCCGACCCCATCTTCATCATCACCCCCTGCATTATTATCGTCAGCATCAGCGCTTGGGCTTGGTAGACCGTCTGACTCAGCATCGGGCTGCGCCGCACCTAAGTACAGGCCGTTAAGTACGCCATGTGCAGCGCCACCAGACGCTTGGCTGGTACCATAGGAGTCTGGTGCATCACCAAAGTCCATCACCTCTGCACACACCACAAACTCAATGCCATCAGCACCGGCACCCTCTACACCCACACCACTTAAGTCTAAACTGACGCTGTTATAACGTCCGTTCACTCGAACAGAACCCATCGCCGTGTAAAGGCTGCTATCGGCACCAGAAGTGCCTGAAGTCCCGGTATCCTGCATCGCCTCGTTGGGTGTGCGTTGAATAGTATTACTTGTCACATTAAAGTGCGTCGTACCGGCCAGTTGCGTAAAGGTCGCAGTGGCATTTGCAGCATTAGGGGTGATAATGGCCGAGTTACTCATCGTAATTGGCGTCGCCGTCGGACCGCTACCAAAACCACCCATCCGATCGATATGAATCACCGGATTGTCCACCGCCAAACCAAAGTCAAACGTTAAAACACCCGTTTGTGCATCATTCGCCGCATTGGCCAGTCGACCATCTTCCGGCGTCGTATCCCATGTAAACACCGTACTTAAGGAGGCGGCACCGTTTAACTCAGGCTCACTAAACGCACCCACGTTATTTAATGCATCATTAGATGCAAGTGACCAAGCAGCTCCAATAGCAGCCGAAGTGCTAGCGGTAATTGTTAAGCCTTGCGCCGTTATGCTTTTATAAACACCGCCCTCTAAAATCCAAGTATTACTACAGTGCCTTGGCGCAGTACCGTTTGGTGCGATTGGATTATCTGTGATATTGACTTGATAATCCTCTACCTCGCCATCGCTAGCCGCGCCTGTAGGCGCGCTCGCAGCCGCATCGCTTGAGAAACGAAAACGCGCATAGGTTGCACCGAGGTTTGCAGTCACAGGCACACTGACATTAATTAATAACGTTTCATTATTACCTGCCATTGCATTAACGATCTGTTCACTCGGGTCAGCAAAGTCTCCATCGCCATTCCAATCGATCCAAGCAGAAAGATCTCCGGCACCCGTAACAGGAATATGCAATGAGGCACTACCATCCCGATTAAATGAGCTTCCTTGTAAGCTGAGTGATAGCCCAGCATCGACAAATACGCCATCATCATCAACCCCGTCGCCATCGGCAGCAGCGCTGGTGACGGCGATAGCATCAATATCAACCGCAGCGCCCAATCGGACTTCAGTGGATGTAATGTGTGATGCTAATCCGTAAGTTGTCGCACTTGCTGTTCCGTCAGGCGCCGTTGAGCCGTCTGAGGGGGCGTCAGATTGATCTGAACAAGTGACGCCATCCATGTAAAAAATCGTGTTTTCGTTGAGCACTGCCGAACTGTGCCGACTCACGTCCATTTGCATCAGCTCGCCACTTGACGCAATGTCAAATTGCGTTTGATCAACCGTAGTACTGGCTTTAATCGTCACACTCAGTCCATCAGCAGACACCACCGCCGTGCCATCTTGAATAGAATTGACTACCCAAGTAAAGCCTGCAGAAGCTCCCCGTGCGACCAATGTCAGTGTTTCTATCCCTTGGTTCATTCCAGAACCACCGAGTCCGTTATTAGGACCGACTCGCAATCGCATAGGCGTTTGACGCGCAAAGTTGTAGGTATTGTAAAGCACACCATCAACAACTGACGGATCGTGCTTGTAGTGAAGCTTCCCCCCTACGCTGCCTAAAAAGTCAACACCGCTGGCAGCGGGTGCACTCATCGCAGAAATAATCACTGGTAGTAATGGCCTGCCATAGCGGTCTTTATCTAATGTATCCCCTGCTATCGATACAGTGCTCGTGTCGTAGCGTGTGCTTGTAAATAATGGCGTGGCCGGACAGGTCAGCACAACAGGTTCGGGTATGGCATTAATAGTTATCGCATAGTCCTCAACCTCACCGTCTGATGCCGCCGTTGTGCTATCTAATCCTTGCGTGGTTGACCAACGGAAACGGGCGAAGGTCTCTCCAGAAAACGCATTAATAGGGACATTAATCGGGATATTGATTACGCCTGATGTACCGCTAGCTAGCTGTAAATTAACCGCAATCTGTTCACTAAGCCCTGCAACCTCATCATTGAAATCGCCATCACCGTTCCAATCAATCCAGCCTTGCAGGTAACCGTCATTAGCGGTCGCCTGATTAACTATAACAGGAATTATCACGCTAGCGCCTTGCATCAATGTGGGAACTGTCACCCCATCTTCGTCCACACCATCCCCACTCGCATCAGCACTTGGCTGCCCATCAAGTTCGGAGTCCGGTGCTACCGACCCAAGCCAAATGTTACTATCAGTAGTATGTGAGGGACCAACAAGATCTGAACCACTATTACCTGCGATGCTGTCCGTTCCATAACTATCCGGCGCATCACCAAAATCAGATTGGGCCTGCGCTGCGCTTGAGTAAATGACGGCAATAACAAGTGACAGGGCAACCAAGCTTGTGCGTAGCACGACGGAAGACTTGAAAAACATTTTCACCTCAGCATAAAATTATGAAGACCAAAAAACTTGATAAGCGGGACTGTCAGCTCACAAAATTTTTGGCTTTTCTCTAACATTGAAGAACGCCAATTGGATAGATTATATATAAAATGATTTATTTTAAATTGTATATAACGTGCCTAAGACGATTAGGTGACAATAATGAGAAGCACCTTAATAACGTATTAATATGGCAACACTATTTTAATTCTAGCTTTAATGAAACATCTAACAACGTTGCATCATTAGATGTTTCATTAGCTGTTGCAGCGCATTAATTGTCGACTACCACCTCATAACTCACATGACCAAAGGCCCCGCTTTGAAGTGTCCCTGTGAAACGCCACTGCAGCTGATCGCTAGCAACGATAGCTGAGCAGGTCATACCCGTTGGGGTCACATCACACAGGTTACTGCTATTCACAAAGCCTGTGAACGGCGGCACGGTGTCGTCCACGCTCAGGTCAGTAATCGGCCCAGAACCCGTATTGCGGTAGTAAATGCGGTATTTTAAAACGTCGCTGGGTAATGCCTGATTGAGCGTTTCGGTTTCAGGTGTTGTTTGCGTGAGGTTCTCGACTGTTTTAGTCAGGTCTAAGCGGGATTCGCCCGTTTGAAGATTGACCTGTGTTGTGGGCGCAGCCGTTTGCCCTGCGAGAGTTAGATCCGTCACATCGAGCGAGGCGTCCGGTAGCGCTCCTCCTGCATAAGTGAAGGTAGCGGTGGTTGTTACTTCATACTGATCCTGTGCGGGGACATTAGCAGGTGCATACACTTTATCGATAATGCACAATCTACTGTCAGCCGTCACGCCAAAATTGATACCGCTGATTGCGGTGTTAGCCTCAATACCGTTTAACACCCCATCGCAATTACTGTCTTGATAGAGAGTATGCGTCCAGCCACTGCTAGTATTACCACCTGCCGCAGTGGTAAACCTTACCGTGCCATCTGCCTCAGTGCTAAAAACATGTGCATAGAACGTGGTATTGCCAGGCAATATTTCACTTTGGTGATCAGGCTCAAAAGCGATTCCAACGCCCGTATTACCAGATATCGTGCTATTGGTGCCTGCAACCTCACCAAAGTTCTGAGCAATAACATCATTACCTGACACGGCGACAAACAAGGTGTCAGGAGTCGTTGACTGGTAGCCTGTTGGGTTATTAGCAAATGAGGTGCCACAGTTTTGTGGTACGGACGTGGTTTCACCGTGTGCTTGATACACTTCATAGCTGCCATCTATGACACCCGAAAATTGGTAATTACCACTGCCGTTGGTGTTTACGCTGCGACAGGTACCCAACGCCACATCACGCAAGACCACAACAGTGCCAGCGATCCCGGACTCTCCAATATTAATACTGGCATCGCTGTTGGTGTCGACATACACCTGGCCACTTAAGATAAAACCGCTTGAGACGATAGCTAGAGCATAGTCCTCCACCTCACCATCTAACTTAGCGCCAGTCGGCTCACCAGCATTGATGCTATCGGTGGTAAAACGCAGTCGAAGGTAGCTATTGCCCGGTTGAATATCGGCTGGAATAGAGGACCAAGTGACCACAAAATCACTCGCTGCCGTACCTGCAGGGATCACTCTCGCCGCCGCCTCATCCATGTCAAACGTGCCATTTAAATCAACATCAATCCAAGCCATTAACCGACCTGCATTAACCGATGCATTGGTTGCGTTGACGGTAATGCTGTAGCTGCCATCAAGCAATGATAGAGGTGACATTGACACCACGCCGTCTTCATCACCCCCTGCATTGTCGCCATCTGCCCCTATCGTGGCCACGCCGTCTGCTTCGGTATCGGGCCGTGCTGCCCCTAAATAGACATCGTTGATAACGTCATGCTGCGCGCCGTTGGCCGCCTTTGTCGTCCCGTAACTATCCGGTGCATCGCCCCAATCTTCTTGTAAAACTGCCACAGCGTAGTCTTCCACCTCACCATCGCTAGCGGCGCCAGTAGCCCCTAAACCTGTATCAGAGCTAAAGCGAAAACGAGCATAAGTATCACCACCTACAGCGCTGAGTGGCACTGTCAGGGGTATTGATATCGCGTTAGCCGAAGGGGCAACGTCTAGTGCAATCTGCTCACCGGCATCATTAAAATTTCCGTTTCGATTCCAGTCAATCCAAGCATTAAGTACACCACTGCCCACAGTTGTAATGTCAAGTGTGGAACTTTCTTCTTTTGAGAAGCCTTGGCCTTGCAACGAGGCGCCACTCACTACAACGCCATCATCACCAGAGTCGTCGCTGGCGTCATTATTGTCATCACTCCCTTCATGAAAACCATCGCTGTCGCCATTGTCCGTTACGACACCTAAACCCACAGCGCCATTAATAATATGCAGCGGCCCATTGTCACTGGCCAACGTTTGATAGTTATCCGTACCTGTATTGGTGGCCGTATCTGGCGCATCGCCCATATCGACACACAGCTGTAAGTCACCGGCTCCAATACTACCGCTTGAACTTGTATCATTGCTAAAAACACGCGGCGTGTGACTCACCACAATTTTGTCAACGGGCGTGTCAAAACCAATAAAAACAGCCACCTCTTCATCGTTTAATAAATTGTTCTCACCGGCGAGTCGCTCGAAGGTAACCGAGCCGTCTGCGTTAACGACTTTAAGAATCGTTGCCGTATTTTGCGGTCCGTCCGCAATTGATGGCGTGACGCGTACGCCATTGAGTTCGCCGTAAACAGTACCTGATTCATTCGCATCAAAATCTGTCCAATACCAGCGTAGCTGATCAACAGGACGTGAAAAGTCAAAGGTGAAATCGGCATAGCTTGCCTCAATAATTGGGTTACCCCCAGCATCGACAACATAAGTGGTGCTGTAGGGAATAATTTTGGCATTAGCGCCCGCTGGTGCCACACCCGGTGCCACATTGATGGTAGTAGTAATACCCGCTTTAGTGAAGGTATTGCTGGTAGGTGCATTTAGAGGGCTCGCAAAAGCCGGAGCGTCTGTCGCCCAGTTAATAACCGAATACCAAGAAGGTGAACACGAGGCGATATCCGCACTGGGGACTACCAATGGCGCGATGGTTACTGCGTAATCTTCAACCTCACCATCTGGTGCAGATGCCGTGCTATTTAAGCCGCTGTCAGTTGACCACCTAAAACGCGCAAAGGTTTCTGAAGTAACGGCAAAGTATGGCACCTGCACGGTGATATTAATTGTGCCATTGGTACCGCTTGAGTACTGTAAATCGCTCGCTATCTGCTCATTAGCGTCTAGAAAATCACCATCACCATTCCAGTCAATCCAAGCTTGTAGATAGCCATCATTAGCCGCTATCTGACTAACTGCAACCGGAATTGTCACCGTTGCGGCCTGCGTGAGTACAGGCAGTGTGACCCCGTCATCATCATTCCCATCGCCTGAGGCATCAATGCTGGCAATGGAGGCGGTGTCTTCATCGATTGCAGCGCCTAGCTGAACTCCTGAGGCAATCGCGTGAATTGCCTCACCATAATTAATGGCGCTTGTCCCATCTGGCGCAACACCTGAGATGGGCGCATCACTCAAATCTTTAGGCAGATTGCATTCATATACATTGATCTCGTCAAAAAATATGTCGCGCCCAATAATACCCGCCTCTAAAGCCTTAATATCAAAATTAACAGTGGCCGATACGTCGTTATGTATATAGACAAAGGAGTACTTTTTCCACTCCATCGTTGAGGTGGTATTCGCGATGAATCCCGTATTATAAACCTCTACCGAATTGGCAAATATGCCAATGCGATTGTAGTTACTGGCATTGAGTTCTGAGTCAGCGGCCCAAAAAGAAATCTCGTAACTTTCCCCGGTAGTTAAGCCTGAGAGCGAGCTGGAAAATTCAGGAGAACTAGTGTCTGGATCGGAGATAAAGAATCGACCGTTCACCCCATTGACCGGATCATAAATCCCGTTGCCATGTTGCGAACCGTTTCGTGGTGTCTGGTGATTGGAGATGTAAGTATAGTTGCCGTGGGAAAAACCACTAAAGGTATTAATAAAGGTTCCACCCGTAATTTGAGCGCCGTATGGATCGCTTGATGGAATTTCATCAACAGCGCCAGAGCCTGTACCAAAACTCCCGTTATCTAAATCCGTAAATAGATTGGTTGTCCCAAGCGTTCCACCAGCCGCCACACATCGCCCCCCTTCACTGGTATTGATTGTGAAATTTCCTGAAGGTGCAATCGTTATCGGGTAGTCTTCAACCTCGCCGCCTGTTGCAAGCCCTGTGGGTGCTGCAACTTCTGAGGCGGTCGGCGCAATTCTAAATCGTGCAAAGGCATCGCCTGCAACCGTGTCGTTAGGCACTACCCAACTCAAACTGACCGTCGCATTGTTACAAGACGCTGTTGCACTTTTCTCATCCGCATCAAATGCGCCATTGGCATCAAAATCGATCCAGCCGGCCACACTACCGCTACCACCGCTACAGGTGGCATCAACAGAGTAGGAGGTGTCACCCACCGTTAGCAGGCTAAATGCCGCCACACCATCGTCATCGTCCTGACCATCGACATCAAACCCTGAGGTATCATCACCACTGGCGTCCGCGCTGATATGAGGCGTTACGTCGCCATCTAACAAAGCGCCTAAACGCAAACCAGATAGAACGTGTTTCGCCCCGCTTAGGTAGTTTGTTTGGGCTGTAAACGGCGAATCACCATAGTCATAAGCCATACAGCCTGACGCATCAAACGCACCGGGTGTCGCTATGCCAGTACTCGTGTAGGTAAGATCACCTGCAGCAGAAACATCGACCGTTTCAACAGTCCCTGCTGAAGGAAAGTAAAGTAGCTTTCCGTTTTCAGAATAGCCAAATTGGCCACCACTATTAGCCCTAGAGAAATTCTTCACGACATTGGTATTTAAATTCCAAGTCCAATTACACGCCTCATAAGCAACCCCTGGATTAAGGCAGTTGACTGTTCCACCGACCAGGTGCGGCACACCGCCCACTATTTGCGCACCAACATCGCCCCAGTTTGCATTGATATCCATCTGATAGGGGCTAGACGTTGCCGTCAGATTGTGGTCAGTACCCGACTGGCCCTTCGTCATACCTGTCGCAGATACAATACTTTTACCATCAGCAGACGGAACGATATCAATCACTTCAAAAGCCGCAGTGCCAGCAGTGTTCAGATCGGTACCAAAGTAGAAATGACCATTGAGAAATACGCCGCCACCTGAAGCAGTGGTTAGATTTCCCCCGGTATAACCGTTGGCGGCTAACTGCGTATTAATATTGGGCGTTAAAACCCCTTCTACGCCTGTATGTACATCAAACCAATGAATCGCAGTATTCAAAGTATCGCCTGCGTTTTTCACGTAATACAGCAGCCCTTGCTCATGATTATACGAGGAGTCATTAATAACTGAGGCTGATGCGGCCGGGGAATACAACGTCGTCTCAGTTCCGGTCGTCAGGTCTAAATATTTAAGGCCACCTGCTTCTACAAAATGCACTTTTCCAAGCCCGGGACCTGCCTGACAAAAGTTACCTGAAGACCCAATTGCGTGGCCATCATCAGGTATTGATAACAAAATGGAAAAAACGAGCAGTTGAAGCACTAAGACGGCGTGCGTTTTAACCAACCATTGTTTGCCAATAGGCTCTGGTATAAATTTCGCAAAAATTGCCATATCTAATCCCGTTATGTTTATTGTTTTTTTATGGGCAAGCAACTTTCACTCACGTGTATCTAATTATCGATGCATGGATGGAGCTGTGTGGATAGGTCTAGAATTGGGGCGTCAAACTAATGCCTAAGGCAAGAGGCAAAATGGAATATCCAATCTGCTATTTTGTTAGTATGAGCAAAAAACACTGAATATCATATGAACAGAGTCTGCTTATCTAATTAATTAGGCGCAACTAAGCACTTGACATTTTTTGACAGCGCAAACTATTAAAATATTAGTTATAAAATGAGAATCTATCAGCGGCTTAGCCGCTATAATTTTTCTAGTTATTAGATTCCTTTAGCACATTTTCAATACGCTTTAATGTGTCACTCACCTGATCTAACTCATCGTTGTAGTCTGTCTTATAAAGATAGCCTGAAAGTACCTGATCAAAGTCTTTTACATAGCTTCCAAGCAAGGGAACGTTAGTAAACAGTCCAAGCAACCAAATAGTCAGTCCAATCACGATAGAGACACCGATCAGAGCACCTAAACCACGAAAGATGCCGGCCAGAAAATTTGTCCACATAATTCGCCACGGGCTTGATACATAATTTACAAAGTATTCTAGATTGTCAGCGGCAATCTCTACATCTGATCTTTCAAGCTTATTTTTCACAGCAATCATCCTTTTTCCCTGTCTGTGTTCGATTATAAACGAAGTCATTAAGCAGTACGCGCCTTAGGCCAAGGCTTTATCGTTCGTTGCACCACGCAAACTGTGATAAAAAAACGTCAACAATAAAGATGAGCATCATTTATGAGCGTACCAATCGAAACACCTATAGATAGGCCTGACCGGACGGGGTTCGCTGTTGGAATGATTGTTTTTGGCACGTCGATGGTCGCATGTTCAGACCTAGCGACCAAGTGGCTAACCAGCAATTTATCCTTGTGGCAGCTTCAGTCAATGCGCTCGTTATTTGCCATTGTTTTTTTGCTCATTATATTATTGGCGCTGCGCAAGTTGTCATCATTAAAAGTAACCAATGTTAAAGCCATTGTGACGCGTTCTTTGCTAATGACTTTTACCTACCTAACATTTTTTACCGCACTGGCGTTATTACCCATTGCAATGGTTGCCGGTGGTTTCTTCAGTGGTCCCTTGTTTATGGTGCTATTAGCTTCGGTTATGCTCAAAGAAAGTATTGGGGTGTGGAGAATTACCAGTGCCGTCGGTGGCTTTATCGGGGTCTTGTTGATATTACAACCCGATGCTGATCAGTTTGAGCCGATGATATTCCTGCCCGTTGTTTGTGGCTTTGTGTATGCACTGACGCAAGTTTATACACGCAAACACTGTAAAAATGAGGACCCAGTCGCCATCTCTTTTTGGTTAGCGGTGATGTTTTTACTGTCTGGCTTAATTGGACTTTTTGTACTGTCATTTGTACCCACGCAACCTGAACCGGGTTTCCTCTCTAGGCCACTTGTCGTACTGCCGATGCCTCAGCTATTAACACTTATGGTCATTGCCGTCGCTAGTGTCATGATGCATTTCTCTATCGCTGCCGCGTATCAAAACGCACCGGCGACCTTAGTCGCGCCGCTTGAGTATTTATACCTGCCTATCGCGATTATTGGGGGTTACTTGTTTTTTGATGAGACACCTAATGCTATTGCTATGCTTGGCGTATTCATCGTGATTGCAGCAGGCCTTATCATCGCGTGGCGCGAACGGAAAATGTCACAGCTTGCCGACGTGGTTAAACCCACTCACTCGCTCTAAAAGATGCGGATCATCAAAATACCGGCGCCCTACGAAACTAATTGCATGGTCACCAAAGCGGCGTAGCGCCCCTGGGTTCTTAACTCCCATCGGCCAAAACAACCATCGCTCTGGACGCTTTGAGCCTGTCACATATCCCTGACGATTAAATACAGGTTTCACACCGCTTGAGTGTGGCAAACTCAACAACGTCGAGAATGGCTTTTGCTGATAACCTTGTGTGATACGGACGCTCGCTTTTGCAACCTCAGCTGCAGGGCTCAGGTATTGAATCTGGTGAGTGTCCGCTGCAAGGTAAACCGCCATTCGCGGGCTTGACCCAACAGGGAGCTGTACGCGACTCATCAATACAGGCTCCTGCCAATAGTGATGATTAATTTTAAACGGCTGCCCCGGCGGTAAGAACAGACGATACCAACAACCACATAAATGGATGCTGTCATAAGCGATTACCGCTCCTTTTTGATTGAGGTTGACCCGAAACACCACCGCATCATGTTGGCCTGCAACCCAATCTAAACGTTTTAAACGGGGGCGTTCGCTAAACCAAATAATATAATTTAGCTGGGTGATGGATTGTTGCTGCCAGCGAGCTTCTGAGACAAACGCATAGGTGGTGGGCTGCTGCGTATTTACCTTTAACACATCGCCTTGCCAAAAGGGAGCCCCTGGAAGGTTCGGCCCTGTCGCGCTATCGATTAACCAGACAGGTGCATGTGCCGCCAACAATTGCTGCCAATGCGATGCAGTGTTTATCCTTGTCGGTGAAGTAGGCTTATATTGATACCACTGCTTATCGCTCACCTGTCCCCACTCTTTAGCTAACTGGCGCTGCTCGTTGACCACACCTGAGCGAAACGGCACCGTAGCTATTGGATAGAGTCCAGCGACTCTGGCAAGGGTTGAGTAATCATCATCTGAAGGAATCGATTTAAGGCGCCTTAGTGCTGCCTGAGGGTTTTTTAGCTGATTTTTTACAAGCTGCGCCGAGCACTGCGTGATAAAACGGTGGGTTGGAAGATTGATTTGATATCGCTGCCGCCACTGATTGATAGAAGCCTTAGGCACGACTGCAACCTCATAAGTTAACCCCTTAATTGCTAGCGACGACATCCGCCTAAGGAGCTGGGCAATATCGTCAGCGCTTGTTTGTATGCGAATATCACTTGTTATTAATCGGCTATGGCGCAGCCAAGGCATGGCAGGGATACGGTTGGCGCTCAGCGTGCCAGCGCTTTGCAATGCTAACTGATCAAGACGTATAAGCGCAGCGCTACAGGCAATCTTATCAGCGGGCGCTGCTGAATTTTTTGAAGGCTGATAGATCTTCACGCCTGCTTTAGGGTTTTCTGCTTGAGGGTCGGTGTTTTTTAACGTCGTGCAAGCGCACAGCGTCATTAACCCAATCAAAACCAAACTAAATTTAACGTATTTAATCATCAATAACAGGCTTCCTTAAATATTGATATGCTAGTAATTAGAGATGTGTACGCTGGTACACCCGATCAGTTTAGCATGAGCAAATATTCACAATGACCACGCAAAATTACCCACACGTAGATGTTGACCCTAGAGACCTTAAGTTTTATCAAAACCCTTATAAGTTATATGCAAAGTATCGTGAGCAGCCGCTGTTTTATTGGCAGCAGTACGACATGTGGTGCGCTTCAAGCTTTAAATTGGTTAATGCTTTATTTCGCGACAAGCGTTTTGGACGTTGCCTGCCACCAAACCTTGCGCCTAAACCAACCCTCGAAAGCCACCCTACACACCTAAACGCTTTTCGCCTGACCGAAAAATACTCGCTACTTAACCTTGAAGCGCCTAATCATACGCGCCTACGCTCACTTATTAATCATGCGTTTATTAACCGGCAAATAGAAACCTTGCGACCCGACATTGAAACGTTTGCTTTAGAGAGAATTAATCAATTTCGCGCTGATGGGACAACCGACCTGTTAGAAAGCTATGCAATGCCTATTCCAGCTACTATTATTGCGCGCATGCTAGGCGTGCCAGATTCACATGTGCAGAATTTGCTGGATTGGTCTCACGCGATGGTTAAAGTGTACACTCTAACGCAAAGTTATGAGGATGAGCTGGCAGCTAATCAAGCGGCCATACAATTCACTCAGTTCTTACAAGAACTTATAGAAACACGTAGAAAAAAACCTCAGAGCGACCTGCTGTCGCACCTCATCGATGCTGAAATTGAAGGTGAGTCACTAAACGATGAAGAGCTTATCTCTACCGCTATTTTACTTCTCAATGCCGGGCATGAAGCAACCGTGCACCAAGCTGGCAATGCCATTAAGTGTATCTTAGAAAGTGGCCATGAACCTGACACCTTATTTAATAGTCCGAAACAAACGCGCGCCACCGTTGCCGAGGCCATGCGATTTGACGCACCACTGCACCTATTCACTCGCTATGCACTTGAGGATGTTTCAATTGAAGGGGTGCAGTTAAAGGCAGGTGAGCAAATCGCGCTATTGCTGGGCGCGGCTAATCATGACCCTAAACGATTTAACAATGCCAGTGTGTTTGACCCGTTTCGTGAAGATGCAGGACATATTTCATTGGGCGCGGGAATACACTATTGCGTGGGTGCGATATTGGCAAGGCTTGAACTGGAAATTAGCATCCCGCTTATTTTTAAGGAGCTGCCACAGCTTAAGCTAGTTGGAACGCCGCAATACAAAGACGCCTTTCACTTTCACGGCTTAGAAAAATTGGAGGTTAGCTGGGGATAAAATACAGCATAAGTAGGGTAAAGAAAGGAGAGAACTATACCCTACCTATGCTTTTTTACACGTCTTGCAGTTTAACTATGTAAAGAGACCTATGAAAATCTACACATCCATTAAACGACAACAGTGATTAACGGAAACTGAATTTACGATAACACTAGTAATTTAGATATTAATTATTGTACAGATGGGAACAAGTGGAGACTCCCTCACAAGGAATGCAGATGAGCAGTCTGATTCCTTGTGAGAAAGTTGTGGCAGAGGTTTTACCAAGCCCCTCTACCCTACTTTGTGCTACTTACTAAGCCCTTGAAGTCCCCTAGTTAGATTACCCCTAAGACGGCGAGTTGTTACCAGCAAGTTCGCCTCTCTAACATTCCTGCAAGGGAGTTACTAAGCAGCAGAAGCAGTATGGGTAAAATATTAGCACTCATAAAATGACTGTTTGCTGAATCTGAAAAACACTTTTCATATTTGGTATGAGTGGTAGTATTCGCGCATGAAACAAGGCAAATTAACGATAAAAATAAGAGGTAAACACCCTTGAGTAACATTGCCACGCTTAGTATAGACACCATCCGCCAGCGACTGCAGCGCACATCTGAAGTAACATCCGACACGCCTTATAACAACACTGAAGCCTGCTTAAAACAGGCTGCGGTGCTAGTGCCATTTGTTAAAGTGGATCACGAGTGGCATTTGCTATTTATTCAAAGAGCCACTCATGTAAAAGACCGTCACAGTGGCCAAGTCGCGTTTGCAGGGGGAAAACGTGAAGCGAGTGATATCAATTCACAGGCGACCGCTTTGCGTGAAACACATGAGGAGATCGGTATTGCCCCCAAAGACATTGTCGTGATCGGTGAATTAAACCATCACTACAGCATTAGTGACTATGAGATTACCCCCGTTGTTGCGACGGTTCCTTGGCCGTACCCATTAACCCTTCAATCCTCTGAGGTGGCCACCACATTTACCATTCCATTAAAGTGGCTAGCCTCTGCTGAAAATTATAAAACTAAAGCACGGGAATTTAACGGCAAACAACACCCGGTTGTCTACTTTGACACTTATGATGGTTTTCTGCTTTGGGGTGCCACGGCCCGTATGACAGTCTCACTTATATCGCTGTTACAAGATTCATAAAATGATTATGATCCACTTATTATTTTGTGGAGTGACTCCCCATGCGCATCCCCCGCTATTTCATTGACCAAACGCTTGAAGTTGAGCAAGCGTTGAGCCTGCCAGATGAGCTGCATCGGCATGCTATTCAGGTGTTACGGGGCAAGGTGGGCGACCCCTTAATTTTGTTCAATGGGCGAGGGGGTGAATATCACGCAGCGCTCATTGATGCTGACAAACGAAAGTCTAGCGTATCGATCACCTCGTTTAACCCCGTAAACCGTGAGTCACCGCTTGATATCAGGCTAGCTCTCGCGCTCATTAAATCGGACAAGTTTGACTTTGCATTGCAAAAATCTGTTGAGATGGGCGTTACCAGCATTCAACCTATCATCGCCGCGCGCAGCGTGATGAACCTAAAGGCCAGTAGGCTTGATAAAAAAATGCAACATTGGCAAGGCGTGATTAACAGTGCCTGCGAACAGTCCGGCAGAACGTGCATTCCTCAACTACTTCCCGTACTAAGTTTTAATGATTGCTTGTTACAGACCACTGACCGAATGACCCTGGCTATGTTGCCAGAAGCCACTGAACACTTATCGACACTGCCACCTCCAGCAAACCCCATCTCACTGCTGATAGGCCCCGAAGGCGGCTTTCGCGATGATGAAGTATCGCTTATGGAGCAACACGCCATACAAACGGTTAAATTTGGTCCACGTATTTTGCGGGCAGAGACTGCCGTCATTGCAGGCCTATCACTCTGTCAAAGCCTATGGGGAGACTTATCCGGCGAGCTTTAGCCTACTTGGTCGTTCTTTATAGGGCATAGGTCGGAAAATAATACGCTGCTGTAGCCCCACTGCTAGCATGTTGTGTGTGTCAGATTAGTGTCTGGCGCAAAAGAAAAATAACTATACCCCCGAGATCGACCAAATCGTATGAAAGAACGCAAACCCCTAGTGCAGCGTGCGCCCATCTTTATGATGCCTCTCTTGGTGATGGCTTTATCAGCCTCTCTTGCTAAGCTCTTGTGGATGGTCGTTGCACCTGTTCAAGATGTTTCAGCAGCGCCCATTGTCATGGCAGCAGCGCCCATTCAGAACCAGCAGTCACCCAACTTTGGACGAATTATTGCCGACAGCCACTTGTTTGGTGAGGTGCCTCAAGCCGCCCCAGTGACACGAGTCATGCCACAGCAAGCACCGCCTCCCCCTCCGGTTGTACCTACCGAACCACCGGTTCAATTGGGCTTGCACGGCTTATGGGCTAAAAAGCGCTCAGAAGGTCGTACAAACGACAGCTTCAACGCAACGCAAATCAACAGCAACAAAGACCTTGTCTCTAAAATCGCCGCAGACCTTGACTCCTTATTTGTGCTAAATATTGCAAAGTCTGCGAAAAAAATTCCGATAAAAAAATCACGTAGCAAAGCCTTCGCCATTATCTCGCTGGCAGGTGGCGATCAACAAATGTATTCCGAGGGCGAAAGCATCGCCGATTCGGTTAAAGTGCTTGAGATATTCGCTGACAAAGTGGTGGTAGAAAACCGTGGGGTCAGACAAGAAATATTCCTCTCAGACGGCAATAACACAACCGTCGCAGGCTCTGGCGCACAGCAGCCTCGACCGACTAATATAGCCGCGCAGCAAAGCACCCCACCACCCAATAATTCATCACCGCCAAACAGAAGAAATGAAAACCTTGGCCAGCAGGATTTACGCCAATTGCGCACTGACATCATGAATGATGTATCGATACTAGCGCAGTACTCAGCACCAGAACCGTTATTAATGGATGGTGAAGTGAAAGGCTTTAGATTGCACCTAAGTAATCGCCTCAGACTGCTCTATCAAGTGGGCTTTAGACCGGGTGATGTCATTACAGAGTTAAATGGCGTGCGGCTAGACGACCCAGACACTATCCAGCAAACGCTGTATAACTTTATTAGCTCCGACCAATTAGCGGTGAGTGTTATGCGCGGACAAGAAGAGGAAACCTTCCGGTACAATTTCGAAGGTTAGTCACGCACTCGTAATACCTTAACGCATTAAGCCGCTACTCTTGGCTTAGTACTTCAAACCCTTGTGACACGCTGTGCCCTGCCTCATCAACAACTGTTAGCCTCTGCTTACCGGCACTAATCCAGATGGCCTGCTGATGAAAAGTCTCTGTCTCACCTAAAAATCGGTTATTTAGGTGCCAGAACAGTTTTGATTTGGGGTTGCGATGTATCGCCTTAAACACCACTTTGCTGCGCTGATTGGCTAAATCTTTTGGGATATAAATCTGTGTATTGCGACGTGGGTAGGTCAGTGAGATTGGATTATCACCTAAACCCTCAGCGGCAATCTGCCCCTCACAATCTTGGCGCCACGGCGGTAACGGTTGGTAGTTAGCATGAAACTGCTGGTAATAAAAAGCTTGATCCGGTGGTAATACGAACCATTGTTTCACTTGCATCTTATCCACCGATTCACAATCGCTGTGTACTCTAACAAAGCCCTCGTCTTGCATCACCACATGAATACGTTGATGGTTTGGTGATATCCGCTCAAAATGACTGCCCTCAGGCACCTTGTATTCCACTGCCTCGCACAAATCATTCGCGAGATACCCATCGTTTTTGCAAAGACGAATCGTTTTCATCTGATCCAGAGGCTTCGCAAACCAGCCCCCCCGGCTGGGCAAACGATTAAACGTATCAAACAATATGGGAGCGGCTAATGTGACGCCCGTGACACCCGGCCTACCGTCTCCGGACGCATTGCCGACCCAAACACCCACGGTATAGTCCGGCGTTGTTCCAATCGCCCATGCATCTCGGTGCCCAAAGCTGGTGCCCGTTTTCCATGCTATTTTTTGTGTACTGTTAAAACGCTTCCAAAAACCTGCATTCCCTGGGCGGGTGACCTCCAGCAGCGATTGCAATGTCATCCAAGCCGTTGCTGGGCTAATGGTATTGCGCAAAGTGGTTGGCACTGTTGAAGGCTTTCTCATTGTCGCGTTCGATGGCACCTTCGCAGTGCCATCAGCCAGCGTTTTGTCTTCTACATTTAACATAGCCTGTTTATAAAATCGCCACTGCTCAGGCTCATTTTGCTGTGCGATAAACGCTAAATTGGCATAGAGTGTCGTCAACTCCCATAAGCTTGCTTCAGCCCCACCCAAAATAAGCGGCAATCCATAGTCGCGTGCATTGCGATGCAAATGCTGCAGCCCCATCTTTTTTAAAGAATCTAAAAAGCGCTCCACGCCGTGATAACTAAGCATGTTCACTGCAGGGATATTTAATGAACTGGCCAGTGCATCGCGCGCCCTCACCGCACCGTGAAAGTCTCGATTGAAATTCTTAGGGCGGTATCCTGAATATCTCACCGGCGTGTCTGCAACCAGTGTCTCTGGCAGTATTTCACCTTGCTGAATCATATTGGCAAACAAAAAGGGCTTCAGGGTGCTGCCCGTACTACGTGGGCGCTGCACCAAATCTATCGCTAAACCATTTTTATCAGCACTAATACTGGGTGCATTGCCCACGTAAGCCAACACTTCAAAGGTGCGGTTGTCGATTACCAACATTGCCAAATTGTTCACGCCGCGCTGCATAAGCGTTTGCGAATGGTGCTTGGCTACCTGCATCGCTGAGCGCTGGACATTGTAATTAATCGAGGTCTCAAATCTTGGCACCTCGTTCGGGTTATTGGCCTTTCGATGCGCTTGCAGCAAGGTATCAAGTAAATGTGGAGCAATACGGGGCAGCGGTTTGGGTTTAGTGGGCAACGCCTCAACGACGGCTAGGCTGTAGTCCAGCTCAGAAAGCACGCCCTGCTGCTGTAAACGCAAAAGCAGCCGGTCCCGCTTAGCTTTAAGCTTATGCCTGGAACGCCCGACATGAATCAGACCAGGACTATTGGGTAATACGGCTAGCATGGCACTTTCAGCCCATGACAGTTTATCTTGACTGCGTCCGAAGTAACGCCACGCGGCAGCTTCCAAACCAACGACATTCCCACCAAAGGGGGCGTGGCTGGCATATAAACTCAGTATTTCCGCTTTGCTGTGACGTGTTTCAAGGCGAAGCGCTTTTAGTGCTTCAAGTACTTTATTCCAAACGGTTCGGGGCGGGTTCTGCTGTGATAAGCGGATGGTTTGCATGGTGAGCGTGCTGCCCCCACTGACGATGCGCCCTTGACTAACGTTGAGGTAAAGCGCACGCGCCAAAGCAAAAGGGTCAACGCCTAAGTGCGACAAAAAGCGCTTATCCTCAAAGGCGATAAGCGCTGTGGCGAACTTTTCTGGCACCTGCTTCACCGGGGGAAATCGCCACTGCTCATCCTCAGCAATGTGTGCCCCCATCAGTTTACCTTCACGGCTCAAAGCCACCGAAGAGTAGGAGGCGCTAAACAGTTTCTCTGGCAAGCTTTGGTAAAACCAAGCACCCAGTGACAGTAAGAGCATTAACCCAACAAAATACCGCACAGATCGCTTAGGCAACACTAAACACCTTTTGAGACACTTACTCGACGGTCTCTGCCTTGATCCATTTCTCGATCACCTTGCGCCCATTAAAACGAATGAAATACCAAAGCATCCCATCCGCATCTTTTTCTTGGTTAAGTACCGTAACTTTATCGCCCGCAATCACGAACATTTTCGTGACCTGCTGCTCACTTTTTCCATCATAAAGTTTGGAGCGTTTAGATTTGATAATCTTAGTCTCTAGTGGCGCCTCTTTTACCAAGGCATCAGGCTTTACAATATGCACCCACTTACCGCGCTCACGTGCCTGAAGGTTCCCGTCATACATTCCCTGAACACTAATCGCCGGCACATAGAACTGACCAAGATAGGCGGCATTAGCCACCACGCTAAAGGTTTTCTCTTCACCTTTTTTCAGGTCAAAATAATAGTAAACACGGTCATCTCGCTGGTCTTTATGATCGTAAACAGCGCTTAACTTTGGCTGCTCCAAATCATTCAAAATCTCCCAACCTGCGGCAACAGGCATCGTTAAGGCTAAATACTCAGCCTTCGTACCCGAACCGTTTTTCACAGTTACGGTCATTTTGATATCGGTACCTTGGGCAATCTTGCTGCCGTTTGGCAAACGTCCCCAGTTCAACTCACTGTCTTTCTTGTTGTCTTCATAGAACGTTTGCAAACTCAACCCTTTGCTCACGCTCTTTTCATCGCCTGTTTCAGGCACACCATGTGAAATCACGCTAGCGTAAAGACGAATACCGCTGGTATTTTTGATACCCAATGCGGCATCTTGAGTTGCCACTAAACCACTAGAGAACAATGGCTTATCACTTTCGATAGCCGTAGGCTCAACGCTATTCATTGTATAATCTGCAGTAAAAAACTGCTTATCATCCCCTAAATAGCGAGTGGCTCCCATTAAGGCCCAAGCAATACCTTGGGTGCTTTGAAATTCATCTTTACCCAACTGCGCCGCGATTTTCTCAAGCAGTAGACTGGCGCTTTCCTGCTTATCTAGCGCCACTAAATTGGCAAGCTGAATACCTAAATCCCCTAGAGGTGAACTGAAGGTATCGTCAGGCTTTTGATCTGGATTGGCAACAGGCTGCAAGCCCTCAATCACGCTAGAAGCCGCGTCACTTTGACCGACAGCATAATAAGCCGATGCCAGCATCCAGCGCGCCTTGGTATTAAGCACTGTCGATTCACGCAGACGATTCATCGCGCCCATTTGAGGTTTCTTGGCAAGTGCCAAAACATATAAACGGTAAGCCTGCGTATGTGAATCGTTAATATCTGACGATAGCGCCCAACGCTGCGCCGCTGACGCTTGATAGGTCAACCATGAAGATAACATGGCAGGCGGTACTAGATAGCTGGCTTTTTTAGCTTCAACTAAGAAATGCCCTGCATAAATGCTGGCCCATGCGTTATGCGAGCCGGCACCCGGCCAGTAGTTAAACTCGCCTTGAGCATTTTGAAACTTACGCATCCCGTCAATGGCACTGCCAACGTGCGTCTGAATCTTCTGCATGCGTTTATCACTTAACTGCATAAGTCGGTTCAAATAAAGCTGTGGGAACGCCGCAGAAGTTGTTTGCTCTAAACATCCGTGAGGATAGCGCAGCAAGTAACTAAGATGTCTATCCAAATTTAAAGGGGGCACTGCTGACAACTCAAGGGACGCATGGTTAGTCCCTCTTAAGCCGTAAGGCTTAAAGTCATGCACCCATGTCTTACCCGGATCAATACTCTGTGTAGTCACCCGCGTCGTCTCCTCGTTAGGGCGGCGGATATCGATGAATAGTTCTGACTCAGAGCGGTTTTCGCCGCTGCTAGCGATAAATTTTAGCCGTGCCTTACCGACTCGCTTACGCGTTTTTAAAGTCAAGAACCCAAGTTTCTCACCCGTTTTTGCAAAGTCTATTGTCTTAGAATTTACGCCAACCACCTCAAACAGTTCATCCGCCTCAACGGACAAGGTCACCTGCTTGATGCTGTCATCTGTCACGAACAGCGTCACGGGGACGTCAAAGGTTTCCTCTGTCCCGAGCACTCTTGGCATACTTGCTTGCATAATTAACGGTTGACGAACAAATATTTCCTGATCTGCCTGACCAAAGGCACCTTGATCAGCCGCCACGACCATTGCTCGAACAGCGCCTAGATAAGGCGGCAAAGTGACCTCATGCACTTTAGTCTCGCCCGCCTCTAACTTAAATGGCCCCATAACTTTCACGACTGGCGGGAAGCGACGTTTACGATTTTCATCTGGATTGCGTTCGCTCTGACCCCCACCGATCGCCAGCATGCGCTCTAACTTGCCGTTATAAGCGCCAATTACTGAATCAAATAAATCCCAGGTGTTAACGCCCAGCGCCTCTTTTACATAAAACTCTCGGTGCAGATTGGGTGTTTTAAAGTTAGTTAACCCCAATAGACCTTCATCTACCACGGCCAAGGTATAATTCATCACTTTGCCACTGCTTTCACTCACTTCGATCTTTTGAGTCGTTTCAGGCTTCCATTCAAGCGCTGCTTCAATGACCGGTTTTAAGTACGTATTAGGGTCAGCCACCTCAAGTGGCACAATGCCATAAAGACGCAGCGGCCTTTCATTGGACTTGCCTTGATGTGGTTGCAACAAAGTCACATGCACATAAGCATTGGGGGCCATATTCGACGTGATAGGTACTTCAACCTGCGTACGTTTTCCATCAAACTCTACCCATTGTTGGCTTAGAATATCACTGCCTGTCTCAACAGTGAGTAGCGCACGCCCTTCCGTTGCTTCTGGCAGCTGCACCGTAGCCGTATCACCAACCACATAGGCTGTTTTATCCGTAAATAAATTCAGTCGACTAGCAGCACCACTGCCCTCTTCTTGAGCACGACCCGCCCATCCCGGCCAATCCACATACACGGTTTTACCCGTACAATGCTCGCCGTTCATATCGCAAGCACGCACTAAATAACGACCCCACGAAGGGTATTTAATTTCAAACGCCCAGCTGCCCTCGCCATCGCTATTGGTGCTTACAATACTAGATTCCAATAAAGAGGCATGTTCGCTATCAGCATATTGCGCTAAAGATTCGGGCGACTTATCCCACCACCATTTCCAATCAACTTTAAACAGTGCGACCTTAACTTTTTTAATCGCCACCGGCTCACCGCGTGCGTTCAGACTCCCCAGCTTTATCTCGTGTTTGGTATCGGTCAGCAGCATGCCTCGCGTAGCATCCCCTTTGGGTAGTTTGATCCCAACATAATTAGCATAAGGGTGGTAATCAACTGTTTGCTGGCTAATGCTAAAAGCACCGCTATTTTCAAAGACGCGACTGGTAAATCGTGCACTTAACATGCCGGGCGCGAATCCTTTTGGAGCGAAGTCTTTCTTAAAACGCAGTTTGCCGTCTTTGTCTAAGCGCCCCTCTAGCACCGCATTTTCAGCGCTGCTAAAGTCGCGCACTGGGTCATCAAACGTATAGTCACCAAAGCGTGTGAACTGTGTCGGTTTGCTGCTAAATCTGACTGCAATATCCGCTTTCAAATTCTCAGCGGTTGCACCATGTAACCACTGGCTCGACAGCGTCCCTTCTGGTGTACCATCGCTTTTATACAAAGTCTCCTCACCAAACTCTAACGACACTTTCAAACGATTTGGCCTGACGGTCTCAACACTTAAATTTTTACTAAAACGACTGCCGCCTAAGCTGGCTCGCGCAATCCAAGTACCCGTCGGATCTTTATCATCGGTCTTAAAAACAAACGGATACAGGTCCCCGACTGCCGTCGTACTGGTTTTTGATGCAGCGATTCGACCACGAGGATCAATAAGCTGCATAGTAACGGGATGGTTAGCAGGCAGCGTTTGATCTTTATCATAAAGCGCAAACGTCAGGTGCATTTGATCACCAGGACGCCAGACCCCTCGCTCACCGTAAATACTGCCTTTTAGTCCTTTCTCAAGTTTCTTACCCCCAATGTCAAAATGACTAACCGTCAGTGAGGTTTTGGCATTTAACTTAAGGTAGGCGGTATCTGAGAACTTCTTAGCAACTAACAAGAACGGCGTATTATCTAATTTCACATTAGCAAATCCTTCGCCATCAGTTTTAGCGGTTGCTAGCACCTGCCCCTGATAATTTCTAACCTCAAGCTCCACCCCAGTTAACGGCTTAGCATCACGAATATCGGTTGAAATAATGCGTAAATTACCGTGTCCATCTTGCTTGGCGATTAGACCGATATTGCTAGCCACAAAGTTGTTAGATGCGCTAACACTGTCGCTATTTTCTAAATAATAGGTGTCTTTACAGGGGTTGTTGCGATCCTGCCAGACGTAGTTTCCGTAGTCGTTCTCTTGCCAATCACTGATGCCGTCCCAACCGCTCGCTTGGGTTTCACCATAATCTTCGTTATTTAAAAGTGGCGCATTGTTGGTTTTAAGTTTATCCGCGCCAATACACGCATAGGTTGAGTGCTGACGCTTCGCTGAAAGCTCAAGTCGTATCAAGCTACCGTTATAATCTTTCATCAAGTCGGTGACATCAATGGAATATCGGTTCCATTGATCATAATTAGCCGCATTCAATGGCAGCGTTTTACGCCACAAGTAACGCCCAACACGCCCTGTTTCGCTGCTCTCATTGATTGAATTTATTTGTAAAAATTGCCCCACGTTATCAGCATAGATTTGAAAAGCCCTGACTTCAACAGCATTAATCGCCACGGCTTCAAAGGGAATTTCTAAGCGACTGTTTTCAGGAAGAATCGAGCCCCCGCCAACAAATTTAAGCTGCGGCTTTAGTAGATCAAACGCCACATCACGTTTAATTTGCTGAGCTATTTGCTGCCCGTCTTCACTTCTGATGCCAGGATTAATGAGTATCGAGTAATTACCCGCCAAATTTTCCTTAGGGAAAATTTTAAGCAGGTTACCTTCAGCAGCCACCTTGTAGGCATCGCTTGGCTCATCGGCTATTTGAACGAGGCCTTGGAAATTTATCGACGTGTCCAGCGGGTCGGTAAAGTTAATCTGCACATAAGGATTGGTCCCTTGATCATGCATGACGGCCACATCAATTAACTCAAACTGATTTAAAACAGGAACCGCTATTTCCTGCGTACCTTGCTTATCAATACCAACCGCGGCGCCGTTCCAGCTTAACGTTACGTCCGAGGCAAATGTTTCACGGTTAATATCACGAATGGTAAATCGACTGGACTTACCCGTATCGTCAAACGTCCAATTAATAGTTAAAGGCTTATTTTGAAAGCTGGCGCTTAGCATCTGCTTAGCATCATCGGGCATTACACGGTCCGAGGTCAGCAGCTCGCCCGTCAAATCCATTTTGCGGCCGGTTTCGGCTGAGGCAATTAATGCGTTGCTTCTGACTTCAAACTCTAGGGGGATAACATTGAAACTAAACCGATAAGGAACCGCACTGGCGGGAATATCGAGAAGACCGACAGGCGCAATGTCGACGGTATACTTTGCACCAGACTGCAAAGGTGCCTCAGGTACAAATACCAACTCTCTAGCTGAGGTAAAAGCCGCACTGCCAGCGACGCTGGGCGATAGACTAATGACCTTGAGTGCATCTAGGCCTATTTTGTCTTTGGAAATAACATCCCGATTAAACGCAATACGAATAGGCGCATTGCTCGAAATCATTCCTTGCGTGTGTCTGCCACTTACTTCGGCCCAATTAAAAGGCATCGCTGATAAATTAGATGCGCTGACAGCACTGTTTGCCACCTCGCCCGTCGTCGTTTTCACGACATCTGTATCGGCGTCAGCATTGCCGCAGCCAACTAGGCCATTTACCGCTAACAAAGAAAGCAGCAAGGCGCAGCCAATTTTATATACTCTCATCATAGACTCCTCTCAATTCACTCGACTTATCGCTATTGGAGCAAGGATGGTTATTTTTGTTCCCTCGCTCACTCTAAATATAGCAGTATTTTGTGAAAGTTTAGTCGCCAATTAATAATAAGAATAGTTTAAAGTAGTTTATTTGATCATAAAAAAAGCCCCTAACTCACTGAGCAGGGGCTTTTTTCTTGCGTTAATGTTCGGTCGCAAGCTAGTTTAGTTCCACTGTAGCTCGACTTTCTTTCGACCCCATTTAAACGCTTTTTTGAGATCTTTGCCCATGTAGATATCTATTTTCTTCTTCCAGCGCTTGTTCATCTTATCAAGCACCCGATATTCGCCATCAAGTCCTTTAATGCGAACCTTAGAACGATGCTTTAGACCATAGAGATTCAGCATGTCACGTGAGACAGCGATAACCTTCATGCCAGGCTTTAAACGATCACCCCAAGCCGCGATGTTGGGCGTGCTGTCAGTTTGATTGACATGTGACGTATAAGCCGTTGCCGTAACTGTCATCTGACGCTTAAAGGAGCCCGTGTTTTTTCGCTTAGCCACTTTAGAAGACTTTGCTTTCTTTCGAGACTTTAAGAGTTTTTTTGCTCTCGCAAGCTTTCTAGCTTTGCGTTTTTTAGCTTTTGCCAACGTCGATGCCTTACGCGCAGACTTTTTAGTAAGACTCGTTGCCCGCTTGTTTGAGCGACTCTCACGTAAGGAGGCGGCGTTTGTAGCGATATTAGCAGATGACGCAATAGCGTTTAACTGATCGCTGGTCACTGATTCTGCAAGTTTATGTTGTCGGTAGAGAACAGCCACATCGCGGATTAATTGTTTAGTGTCGTAATTTGTCGTTTTTGTTTCAGCAAAGCTCACGTTCGATAATGGTAAAAGGCACAATATTAGCGCTAGGTACCACGAACGCTTAAATAACAAAACATTCATATTTTTATAGCCTCAAGTCAATTTAGCAGGAGGTCCAAACCAAAAGAGCGTGAATCTTATAGCGCTAAACTTTTGGTTTCAAGCTCCTTTTTTCGATAAAAAGTATAATAAATACTCAAAATGTTATTATTTTTATTTAAAAAAGCCACAAATCGATCTCTATAAGATGGATGGTGCAACAAGACTGACCAAATCACTAAAAAGTAAGTTACTGTTGTGGGTGGAGCTGATGATAGTTTTTTGCTCATCTAAAAAAGGCGGTCGCTCCCCTCATGTTCAATAATTTATATAAATAATCATCATTAGTAAAATTTAACAAGAAAAGTCTTTCAACCGTTTTGCAGCGCATTTAATTTATGTATATAAAGACCTGTAATTTTCTACTGCGCATCCCCATTATTGAGATGTTATAATACTCACATATATTAAATTTAAGGCAGGTACTATTATGGCTGAACGTACAGCAACCGTTGAACGAGATACGCTGGAAACACAGATTACAGTATCAGTTAACCTAGACGGCACAGGTAAAGCACGCTTTGATACGGAAGTTCCTTTTTTAGACCACATGTTAGAGCAAGTCGCGCGTCACGGCATGATCGATTTGGAGATTTCAGCAAAAGGTGATCTACAAATAGACGCCCACCACACAGTAGAAGATATCGGTATCACGCTAGGGCAAGCGTTTGCAAAGGCGATTGGTAACAAAAAAGGCATTCGCCGCTATGGCCACGCCTATGTTCCGCTAGATGAGGCGCTATCGAGAGTAGTCATCGACTTTTGCGGTCGCCCATCGTTAATAGACAACGTTGATTATAAGCGTAGCCATATCGGCAGCTTTGACACAGACTTGTTTCACGAATTTTTCCAAGGTTTTGTCAACCACGCACAAGTCTCGTTACATCTTGATAATTTACGTGGTCGTAACGCGCACCATATTGCTGAGACAGTTTTTAAGGCATTTGGCAGAACCTTACGCATGGCAACTGAGCATGATGCCCGTATGCAAGGCATTCTCCCTTCAACTAAAGGCGCGCTGTAAGGTCTCATTGACATGTCTATCATTGCCGTTGTCGATTACAACATGGGCAACTTGCGCTCGGTGACTCAAGCCTTGCAACACGTTGCCCCATCTGCCACTGAAATTAAGATTACCTCAAGTCCTGATGAAATCCTTCAGGCTGACCGTGTCGTGTTTCCAGGCCAAGGCGCTGCCCGTGACTGCATGAGTGAGCTGCAAGCACGTGAGCTAATTGAGGTCGTTATTGAGGCGGCAAACAGCAAACCGTTTTTAGGTATCTGTATGGGTATGCAGGTGTTGATGGAACGTAGCGAAGAGAACGGTGGCGTCGATCTAATGGGGGTCTACCAAGGTCAGGTTAAGCACTTTGAAGGTGTCATCGGCCGCCACGATAGCCATGGCGAGCGATTGAAGATTCCTCAAATGGGCTGGAATCGTATTCAGCACACACAAGATCACCCCTTGTGGCAAGGCATCGAAGATGGCAGTCGTTTTTACTTTGTGCACAGCTATTTTATGGTACCTGAGAATATGGCTTTGACCGCTGGCACCACGGACTATGGTCTTAACTACACCAGCGCGATCGCGCAAGACAATATGTTTGCTATACAAGCACATCCGGAAAAAAGTGCGGATGATGGCTTACAACTCCTTAGAAACTTCACCCAATGGGATGGGCAAAGCTGATGTTATTAATCCCCGCGATTGATTTAAAAGATGGAAAATGTGTACGGCTGCGACAAGGCCTAATGGAAGACGTTACCGTTTTTTCCGACAACCCCGTCGATACTGCTAAGCGCTGGGTAGATGCTGGCACCAAACGTTTACATCTCGTTGATCTCAATGGTGCCTTTGAAGGCAAACCTGTCAATGGTGAAGTGGTTAAGGCCATTGCTTCGGCCTATCCTGACTTGCCTATTCAGATAGGCGGCGGTATCCGTGACATAGAAACCGTACAAGCCTATCTTGATGCGGGGGTTCAATATTGCATTATTGGCACAAAAGCGGTTCAAGACCCGCAATTTGTAATCGACCTATGCAAAAAATTTCCCGGGCACATCATTGTTGGCATCGATGCTAAAAACGGCATGGTTGCAACCGAGGGGTGGGCAGAGGACTCGGGTGTTTCTGCGATTGATTTAGCACAAAAATTTGAAAAAGCGGGAGTTAGCGCCATTGTTTATACAGACATCGCGCGCGATGGCATGATGCAGGGCGTAAATATTGATGCAACTGTCGAGCTTGCTGAAAGTATTTCAATCCCCGTTATTGCCTCAGGCGGTGTAACCAACATGGATGATATCGTTGGTTTGTGTGATGTTGAGCATCGTGGCGTCAGTGGCACCATACTAGGGCGTTCTATTTATGAAGGAACCATTGATTTGGTAGAAGCACAACAATATGTTGACAGTCGGGACACGGCTTAATGGGATTAGCTAAGCGCATTATCCCCTGTCTGGATGTAGACAATGGTCGGGTAGTAAAGGGTGTTAACTTTGTTAACATCAGAGACGCAGGGGATCCGGTTGAAGTTGCCGCACGTTACAATCGTGAAGGCGCTGACGAGATTACCTTTCTTGATATCACTGCAAGCTCTGACAATCGCGCCACGACCGTCAATATGGTTGAAAAAATTGCCTCGCAAGTGTTTATTCCACTGACCGTGGGTGGGGGCATCCGCGAACTTGCAGATGTCCGGCGCATGTTAAACGCCGGTGCTGACAAAGTTGCCATTAACACCGCAGCCATTTACAACCCTGAGCTAGTACGCGAGGCAACCAATTACTTTGGCTCGCAATGCATTGTCGTTGCCATTGACGCAAAAAAAGTGAGCCTTGAAGGCGAACCTGAGCGCTGGAACATCTTTACTCATGGCGGACGCCGTGATGCAGAGCTAGACGCCGTTGAATGGGCGAAAAAAATGGCAGATTACGGCGCCGGCGAACTGCTCGTGACCAGCATGGACCGCGATGGTACTAAGGCAGGGTTTAACTTGCCCCTGACTAAAGCGATTACTGATGCGGTCAACATTCCTGTAATTGCCTCAGGCGGGGTTGGTAACTTGCAGCACTTAGCCGATGGCGTCATACAAGGTGGGGCTGATGCCGTATTAGCGGCAAGCATATTTCACTTCGCAGAGTATACCGTTGGGGAAGCTAAAGCATTTATGGCTGATCAGGGGATTGAGGTACGACTATGACACAGGATACACTCAGCGCTCTTGCTGCTGTGTTAGAGGCGCGCAAGGAAGCTGATGCTGATAGCTCTTATGTTGCAAAGCTCTATCACAAGGGCACCGATGCCATTTTGAAAAAAATTGGTGAAGAAGCCACAGAAGTGGTGATGGCCGCCAAAGATGGAGAGCCTGATAAAATCGTCTATGAAATAGCCGATTTATGGTTTCATAGTATGGTTTTGCTGGCACAACAAGATTTACACCCCGACGCGGTATTGGCAGAACTCCAGCGGCGCGTCGGAACTTCGGGCTTGGTTGAAAAAGCCAACCGACCAAAAGACTAATTTTAGGAGAAAAAACTCATGTTTCTAGCTATAGGAATGCCAAGCATCGCTTCACTAGTGATTATTCTGGTCATCGTTTTATTGTTGTTTGGCACAAAGCGCCTGCGCAGTGCAGGTGGCGATTTAGGCGGTGCGATTAAAAACTTCAAAAAGTCGATGACTGACGCGAAAAAGGACATGATGGATGCGGCAGACGACAAAGACAAGGTCGAGCAAGTCACCAAAGATGATCCAAGAGTCATTGATGCAGAAGTTAAAGTAAAAGACCAAGATAAAGTCTGATTTCACATAACCTAGGCAGGTATCGCCATGTTTGATGCAGGTTTTCTTGAAGTGCTGATCATAGGCATTATCGCGCTGGTCGTAATCGGCCCTGAGCGGCTGCCTAGCGTGGCTCGCACAATCGGCGGGTGGATTGGCAAAGCGCGCGCCTTCGTTGACAACACCAAACGCGACATCGAACGCGAGATCAACGCCACCGAGATGCGCGAGCTACTCGACAGCCAGAAAAAAGAAATTGATGAACTGCGCAACATCGTGGACGACACCAAGGAAAGCTTCAAAAAGCAGGCGTCTGAGGTCACCCAAAGCTTTACTGACTCAGCTCAAATCTTACAAGACAGCGTCAAGAGCACAAACGCTAAAGATACGCCTAGTAGCAACGCAATGGGCACTGATAGTCCGAAACCAAACCTAACTGCCAAACAAAACGATGAGTAATAAAGACACTACACCTGCTGAAGAATCGAAGCTTAGCAGCTTCATCTCTCATCTCTTTGAACTGCGTGATCGCTTGTTAAAAATGCTCATGGCGATCGGCATATTTTTTATTATTCTTGCGCCATTTGCCAAACATATCTATGACATATTTGCCAAGCCGCTAGCTGACACCTTACCTGATGGCGTCACTATGCTGATCACTGGCGTGGCCGCGCCATTATTGGTTCCCTATAAGCTAGTACTCATGGCGGCCTTTCTTATCGCTCTTCCTTACGTATTTTATCAAGCATGGCATTTTGTTGCACCTGGCCTATATAAACACGAGAAGCGCTTAGTATTTCCTTTACTGACCTCAAGCGTACTCTTGTTTTACTGTGGCATAGCGTTCGCCTACTTTGTGTTACTGCCAATGATGTTTACGGTCATACCGATGTTTACGCCGGACACTGCCACTTATAGTCCCGATATTGGCTCCTATCTCGACTTTGTCATGATGATGTTTATAGCATTTGGATTTAGTTTTGAGATGCCAATCGCCACGATTTTATTAATTAGCACGGGCACAACGACCGCAGAGAAGCTCGCAGAGAAACGTCCCTATGTGATCGTCGGAGCATTTGTTGTGGGTATGATTCTTACCCCACCTGACGTGATTTCACAGATACTATTGGCCGTGCCGATGTGGATATTGTTTGAACTTGGTCTTTACCTTAGCAAATTCTTTAACAAACGCGTTGAGGAAGCGGGTGTGGCAAAAGCTGAGCGTACTCAGGCCGAGGCGGATGAAGCAGATAGGCTAGCTGAAGAAGCAGAGGCAGGAGACGATAGTGTTGACTTGAGCCCTCAAGCTACCGCAGCGGGCGCTACTGCCACGACTAGCATTGCCGATCAAGCAAATGCATTGTGGGATGATCAAGGCGAAAAATCAGACACCGCAGCGGATGAGGCTGAACGTACGATACATAACGAAGGCCAAAAGATAGACACTAATCCGTATCAGGCATTTGAAAACTACGAACCTAAAACAGAAGCAGAGCTTGACGCTGAGCTTGATGCTATCGAGGCACAAGAGCTGGCCGAAGGCAAAGTTGAGATAGAGAATTCAGATTCAAGCCCGGCTGATGAAAATAGCGAGATGGAAACACTGTCTGAACTTAACCCTGAAGAGATGAAAAACCTCGAGTCAGAGCTATCTGAGCTTCCAGAGAACAACAGCGATATAGACCAAGACTACACTGAGCGCTCAGCCAAAGAGAAGGCTAAGGACAACTCTGACGCCGATAAAAGTTAGCGCTAATTGTTACGGCTGTTCGGTTTAGTCAACGATCTGCTGCCTTTATTTTTGGCAGCAGATGCTTTCTTGCACTCAAATTCGGTCAACCCGCGGTTATCAAGCAAGATGTCAATAACACGCTCACTGGCATGCCGATAAGCGATATCAAGCGACAGCTTACCGACACAGGCTTTTCTATCCATACCGAGATTTGGATTAGCACCGTTTTTTAATAATGCTCTGACCATTGGATAATGATCGTTTTTCACCGCTTTGTGGATTGCTGGGTATTCGTCGTACAAATTTGGATCTGCCTTGTACTTCAGCAGTAAATTAACCGCCCTAAAATCTGATTTGGCCGCCGCTAAAACAATTGGTCGTTCAGCATCGACCTCCTTGCCTGCTATATTAGGATTAGCCTTATTTTGTAACAAAAACTCAAAAAAGGCGTAGTTTGTAGGGCCGTTTTGCAGCAACAGGCTGAGCGGATTAATCTCCCCTGAGGCCATTAAGTACGGCTTTGCACCGGCGCGCAGCAAAATTCTAGCAATATGGTAATTTCCAAGCTCAACCGCTATAAACAGGGGGGAGGCGCCCATCCAAGCAGGCTGTGCCCCAAGATTAACCCCAGCACTTAAAATTGATCTCACAAGATTTTCATCTTGGCGTTTGATCGCTCGCATCAAAACAGACAATAGTCGTTGCTGGCGGTTACGGCCAAAGCTTGTGAATTCGCCTGACGTTTCTGCAACAACCGTGCACGAAGCTAACAGCTTATCTCGCATGGCTAAGCGCTTCGCGCGGTCGCGTTTGCTCATCACCTTACATTCAAGCAGCAAACGTTTTTGATGGCTCGTCCACTGTGACCCGCGATAGCCGCACAAATTAAACAAGTTTTTATCCTGTTGCTCGACGCTGCGCGTGGCAAAATCGGCACAGTCCTCTGCATGGGCCACAGTGCCCGTATTACACAGCACAAAAGCGAGCAGACTCAATGACAAACGCAGATTGAACGGGGACATTATTTATGGGGGCTCTCTAGTCCGTTATTTTTCTATTACTATAGTAGATGGAGCAGCAAATCTCGAATAAGTAAAAAACAAGTCTGCGGCTATGCGCTTGAAACGTATGTGGCTGCCTGTGCGGACTTATAAGCATCAACCTGTTGTATAATAGCAACATATTGTTAGCGAAAACAATAATTTAGTGACCGATAAAATTAACTATAAGCAATGATTAGTAAATTTAAGCCATAAATAAAAACTATCCGGTAGTGCTACCCTTTTCATAAAACATCTAATTATTTAAAACCACTCAGCATTAATACTAGGCACTACCTAAGCACTAGAGGTTTAATGCTAGAATGCACGCTAACTTACCAGTATAGGAGAGAGGTTTGGATAAAGGCATCAAACCAGCCGCTGAAATGTCGACTGAAGAACTCGTTAGCTTTCTAAAAGAGGCTAATGCTGCTTATCGCAGTGGCCACACGATCATTGACGATGCGACCTATGATCAAATGTATTTAGCAGAACTTGCATCCCGAGAACCACAGCATCCTTTTCTAAACGCCGTTGAGCCAGAAGCTGAACTCGACAACAGCGTATCAGCCAAAAAAGTTCGCCACCTCAACCCCATGCTCTCAACCGACAAAGCTTATACTCAAGACGAGATCACCGCATTCGTGACACGGGTTATCAAGTTTGCCGAAAAGGTGAACGTTGAAGAGAGTGCATTGCAGTTTAGAATTACTCCTAAATTAGACGGCATGGCCGCCAATTATAGCGAAGATATCCTCGCAACACGCGGCAACGGACAGCTTGGCAATGATATTAGCCGCAACCTGCAACGGGGCCTTGTTGCGTTAGGTGGTGAAAATACGGGAGTGGGGGAAATTGTCATTAGTAGCGCGTACTTTAATGAGAATCTCAATGATCAGTTCTCGCACCCACGTAACTTTGTAACCGGCCTGATTGGTGCTGACAATCTGAGCAAAGAAGCCACTGAAGCGATGCAAGATAAGGTCGTCCGTTTTGTTCCTTACGCCCAACTTAACCATGAACTCTGTGACGCAGAAGCACTTCGTCAGAATATTGAGGCACTTTGCGCTAAAGTTGAAGCCGAATGCGAATACCCTGTCGACGGGAGCGTGATCGATGTAATGAATCTAACCGTCCGCGAGGCCATGGGTTCGACCAACCACCACCATAATTGGCAAATTGCTAAAAAGCTTAAAGGTGAAACGGCAGTCACAACCGTTGAAGGGATCACGTGGCAAACAGGGCGTACGGGGCGTATCACCCCAGTTCTCAATGTAAAAACCATCAATTTATCGGGCGCCGATATTTCTAATGTCACCGGACACAATGCTGGAAACATTAAGAATCTTAATGTGGGTATTGGCGCTGAGATAGAAATTGTTCGTAGCGGTGAAGTCATACCCAAACTGCTTGGCGTGCTTAAAGAAGGGGCGGCGGCTGAGATTCCACAGAGCTGTCAGACCTGTAACGCAGCGGCTGAAATGGAGCGTGACTTTTTGGTGTGCCAGAACCCTGAGTGCGGTGCCAAAGTCGAGGCGCGCCTGTTGCACTTTTTTAACGTGCTAGGTAACGTTGACTTGTTTGGCCCACGGGCGATTGCGGTGTTAGTTGAAAATAATATCCGTGAACTGCCTGACGTTTACAAGCAAGATGCCGCAAATTTTGAAGCCATGGGGTTTGGGGCAAAGCAGGCAAGTAATTTGGTCGAACAATTAACACGCTCCAGAACAGAAGCGGTTGAAGATTGGCGTTTTCTAGCCGCCCTAGGCATTCATCATTTAGGTCGTGGTGACTCACGCAAGCTTTTACGAATACACAAATTAGAAGACATCAATAAACTGACCAGCGATCAGATCATCGACATTCCGGGCTTTGGTGATATTACCGCTGAATCTATCCCACACTCTTTAGCAGCACGCTGGCCTGTCATTGAAGCACTGCTGGCACTCGGCTTTAATCTCCTTTCAGATGAGCCGGTTGAGACAATCGACAGCCCAATTTCAGGTAAATATGTCGTCTTTACGGGTTCCATGCAAATACCACGAGGCGATATGCAAGAGAACGCCCGCAAGCTGGGCGCTACCGTGCAGACAAGTGTCAATAAGAAAACTGAAATCTTAGTGGCTGGTGGCAAGGTGGGGGCTAAAAAGATTGAGAAAGCCCAAGCACTTGGAGTAGAAGTGATTGCCGAGGCAGACTACTTAACCCTGATTCAAGATTTATAAGAATTGTTTAACTTGAAAGCGATGAGCGCTTGAATCATTTAATTGATCGAAGCGCTCAGTAATCATCCACTTTATAGATACGGAAATTTGCGGAGCCAATATGTCATTTAACGCCCTACTCGTTAATCGTAGTGAAGATAAAAAAATTACATCAGCCTTGGAAACAGTCGAGGAGTCCCAGCTACCGGAGGGTGATGTCACCGTAGACATTGATTACTCTACACTAAATTACAAAGATGGCTTAGCCATCACCGGTTCAGCGCCAGTGATTCGTCACTATCCAATGGTTCCCGGTATTGATTTTGCTGGTACTGTTTCACAAAGCACCCATGCCAAGTGGAAGGTTGGCGATAAGGTCATTCTGAATGGTTGGGGGGTGGGCGAGTCGCATTGGGGCGGCCTTGCGCAAAAGGCATGTGTCAACGGTGATTGGCTAATCGCACGACCAGAACAACTGGATAGTTATCAAGCAATGGCGATTGGCACGGCAGGATACACCGCAATGCTTTGTGTGATGGCGCTTCAAGAAAGGGGAGTGAAACCTGAAGATGGAGAAATACTAGTAACCGGAGCAAACGGTGGTGTGGGAAGCTTTTCTGTCGCAATCTTATCTGCTTATGGTTATGACGTAGTCGCCTCAACAGGCCGCCCAGAAGAGTCTGAATACCTTACTGAACTTGGGGCAACCTCCTGCATGAACCGCGCCGAGCTGTCTGAGCCTGGCAAGCCATTAGCTAAAGAACGCTGGGCGGGCGTGGTTGATTGCGTGGGAAGTCACACACTCGCCAACGCGTGTGCGTCAACCAAGTACGGCGGCACTGTTGCAGCCTGTGGTTTAGCACAAGGGTTTGACTTTCCATCAACGGTGATGCCTTTCATTTTACGCGGCGTCACGCTAGCCGGTGTGGATAGCGTCAATGCGCCGGTCGCCAAGCGTGAGGAAGCTTGGAAGAGATTAGCAACAACACTCAAAGCTGAAACGTTTGAAAAAGTTGTCGAGAAAATTACCCTATCTGAAGCCATCGATGTGGCGGGAAAATTGCTAAAAGGCGAGGTTCGTGGTCGCGTAGTCGTTGATGTAAATGCCTAACATATCCGCCACCTCTTAATCGCCACGAGTCTACCTAATTTACTAAGGTAGACTCTTAGTGATAAACCTTATGAAGCCAATTGATAAAATAGATACGCCTTCTAAAAAGCAGATATCAAGACACATTTAATTAACTTAAACACGTATAACCGCTCAAAAATGAGGTCATATTTGCCATAGCATACAAATTAGCTTATGATAGCGATATCATTTAGAGAGTTTGTACATGTCCAAAAAAGCTAAAAATATCTTATTTATCATGTTTGACCAGCTACGATTTGATTATCTTAGCTGTTACGGGCATCCGCATTTGCACACACCCAATATAGACAAGCTGGCCGCCAATGGGGTGCGTTTCACTAATTGCTATGTGCAATCGCCTATCTGTGGCTCATCTCGAATGAGTTTTTATACCGGACGCTATGCCTCCAGTCATGGTGCTTTGTGGAATGGCTTTCCATTAAAAGTGGGAGAAACCACTATGGGAGACCACCTACGCACGCTGGGCATGGACTCCTACCTCATTGGTAAAACTCACATGCGCGCCGATATCGAAGGGATGAATCGTCTAGGTATTCCAGCAGACAGTATGATTGGTGCACGTGTTGCTGAGTGTGGTTTTGATGTTTTTGACCGTGATGACGGGCTATGGGCAGAAGGTCCGGATGGCTTTTATGATAAGCAAAAATCCACCTACAATGAATTCCTTGAATCAAAAGGCTACGACAGCAAAAACCCTTGGCATGACTATGCCAATTCGGGGATCGATGATAAAGGTGAGATTGCATCGGGCTGGATGATGATGCACGCCGGCAAACCCGCCAACATTCGAGAAGAAGACTCTGAAACACCTTACATGACCAATCGGTGCATTGACTTCATTGATAAGATGAACACAGATGAGAGTAAGCCGTGGATGTGTCATTTGTCTTACATCAAACCTCATTGGCCATACATCGTGCCTGAGCCGTACCACAGCATGTACAGCAAAGACGATATTATCCCGGTCAACCGTGATGAAAGTGAAAAAATAGATACTCACCCCATCTACAAGCAGTTCATGGATAACGTGGTCGGGCAGGCATTTAGACGTGACGATGTATTAGAAACCGTGATTCCCGCCTACATGGGCCTTATCAAGCAAGCAGACGATCAGCTGGGGCGTTTATTTGATCATCTAGACGCCACGGGACGCATGGACGACACCATGATTGTTATCACCGCTGACCATGGTGATTATATGGGTGATCATTGGTTAGGTGAGAAAGACCTGTTTCATGAACCCTCTGTTAAAGTACCCATGATCATTTATGACCCGTCAACTAAGGCTGACAGTACGCGTGGCACGGTGTGCGATGAGCTGGTTGAAAGCATCGACCTTGCTGCCACATTTTATGAGGCAGCCGGTGGCACGCTAAAAGATAACATAGACCATATTCTGGAAGGTCATTCACTGCAGCCGCTCATTCACGGACAGTCTAATGAGCCGGTTCGCGATTATGCCTTTAGTGAATATGATTACTCCGTTACACCCGCAGCGGTTAAATTGGGTATCGATCCGCGCCATGCACAGCTTTATATGGTGACTGACAAACGCTGGAAATATATTTTTGCGGAAGGTGACTTTCGCCCGATGTTATTTGATAGATTATCTGACCCAAAGGAGATAGTTGACCTCGGGCAAAGTGAATCACCCGAGCACATTGAGGTAAAGGCTCGACTGTTTGCGGCGTTGAGTCAATGGTGGCGTCGGGTCAATCAGCGCACTACCCGCTCAGACAACCAAATAAGAAACATGCGCGGCAAATCAAGACGTAGAGGCATTCTCGTTGGAATGTATGACGGCACGGAAGCGGCTGACGAAATGACCGCGAAATACCGCGGTAAAGCCAAACAAAAGCATACGCTCACGCGCTAGTGTTACGCTCGTCCGGAAAATTTGCGAAAGAAGTTCTGCATCATTTGACTCAGTACATCAGAGTCAAGTGAGGCCTCTTTCGCTTTGAGCTGATTTAGTGCAGTCGCTCGGATGTCAGTCGGTACCATGTCCGCACGGTTCGATGAGATTAATGCATCGGTAAACGGTATGGAAAACTCGGGGTGCGCTTGAACGGTTAGAATTTTGTCACCATAAACAACGCCTGCGTACTGACAAAACTCAGAACTTGCAAATACTTCGGCCCCTTCGGGCAATACGCTAATCTGATCCTGATGAAACGCATTGATGCTCAAGGATTGCTGCGACTCAGGGATAATATCAGGCTGTGGTTTGTCGATTGAGTATTGGTGAATACCAACGCCCCAACCACCGTCAAACTTCTCCACCTTACCGCCAAGTGCCTCAGCAATAATCTGATGGCCAAAGCACACGCCAATCAATGGCAGGCCTGCGTGGTGGATCGATTGAATTAGCGTTTTAAGTCGATGAATCCAAGGCAGGTCTTCATACGCGCTAAATTTTGAACCGGTAATGAGGTAACCATCGCACTGCATCACATCTTCTGGAAATTGATCTTCAAGCACGGTGAAAATCTCAAAACTGAAGGTGTTATCGCCACGGCCTACAAACTTAACAAACATCTCGCTGTATTGGCCATAAACCGAACTCAACTCCGTGGGCGGTAGACCCGTCTCTAAAATGCCAATTTTCATATGCAGTCGCTTAAGTATTGTTGTGTCAGTTCGAAGAAGCCTATTAGGCAACAGTTTGCTTGTGATCGCTATCGATTGTGATCACAAGCAAACGATCCGTCAAGGCTAGCTTTCTTGCAACACACCAACAACAGGCTCTCGCACAGTTTTATTACCTAGCGCTAGCCATTCCTCAACCACCTTATCCGCGGCAAGATGCTGAACAGAGTTCAGAGCGTTTTCACGGCAATACGTCAATAGCTTCTTATCGCTATATAAGCGATCCATTGCAGCCTGTAGGGCTTCTGCATTCTCATTTTCTACTAACAAGCCATTTTCATTATCGATAACAATTTCACGCGGCCCGGTTGGGCAGTCGGTGGCAACCACTGGACAAGATAAAGCCAGCGACTCAATTAAAACCATTGGAAATGCTTCCGTTCGGCTAGACAGCACCAAAAACTCAGCACCCTTTAAATATTGAAACGGATTAGACTGAGAACCTGTCAAGGTAATGTTTTCTTGCAAACCCAATCCTTTAATTTGCGCTTCCAGTGACTTACGTTCAGCGCCCTCACCCACGATAAGCAAATCGCATTCATGTTGAAGCGCTGACTTGGAATAGGCTTCAATCAAAATGTCTAAGCGCTTTACCTCTGATAAGCGCCCTAATGCCACTAGATAGGGTTTGTCATGCTGATGCGCCACAGCACCTTCTTCTTGAACCGCGTCAAACGACACCAAGTTATAAATTCTTGAGACTTTTTTAAGTTTGTATTCAACACGTAGTATCGACGCGACATCTTCAGACACCGCAACGATGTGCCGCGCACGCGGGTAGAGCGCACGAACGAGTATAGACTCATAACTGCTCAACTCATGCGGATTACAATGCACCGATAAAATAGACTGTGAAGAGGCAATCGCTGTTGGGAAATTGGCGGTTTCCATAAAGCTGAAAATAAAATCGTACTGTTCAGCTTTAAAATGCTGTCGAAGCTTAAAGGCTCGCTTTAGTACATTGTAAGCCTTAGTGATGACATTGGATTTGTCTGGACACTCAATATTGATTAGGCGATAAGGCACTTCATACTGCTGGTCGACTGTGTGAAACACAATTAGAGTAACGTCGTGATCTTTTGAAAGGGCGCTGGCAAGGTTAAGTGCTGAACGTTGTCCACCGCCTAGCTGTATATCAGCAATGACTATGGCTGCTTTTTTCATCTGGATTCTCCTATTACCGAATTATTTTTACTCTTTTATCGGCAGAAAATTTGGTTCTTTATCAACTATTTGAGGTATTGGGTAATCGATCAAATCTGATAAGACACTGGGTTGCTGTTGATTTTAGTGCAAACCACAATAAACAGATAGCGCAATCAGATAACTGGAAAGGGGGAATTAAACAAACTAAAAAGCCACCCGACTTCAGGTGGCTTTTTACTGTCTACAGCGCGTTGTCAGTCATACATTTAAAACCGACAGCAGTTAATCTAAAGCCGACGCCTACTTATTGCGACCAATACAGTTCAAGTCTGCAAACGATGCTTCAAGCCGCTCAACAAAACGCACCTCGCCTGCACGCAACACTTTACGAGGGTCATAGTACTTTTTGTTAGGCAGATCATCTCCATCGGGGTTACCAATCTGCTGCTGCACATAGTCACCAAACTCGGCATAGTAATCGCGCACACCTGCGTTAAATGCCCACTGCATGTCAGTGTCTAGATTCATCTTGATGACGCCATACTCAATCGACTTTGCAATATCTTCTGGCGATGAACCTGACCCGCCGTGAAACACAAAACTGACCGGTTTAGCCCCTTCTGCACCGATTTGCTCTTCAACATAGCGCTGAGAGTTTTCTAATATCTCAACCGATAGCTTTACGTTACCCGGCCTGTACACACCGTGGACATTTCCAAACGCTGCGGCAATTGAGAAGTTTGGCGTGATTTTACTTAGCTTCTCGTAAGCGTAATAAACCTCTGTAGGGTGTGTATAAAGCTTACTGGCATCGACATCTGAGTTATCTACACCATCCTCTTCACCGCCGGTAATCCCTAACTCAATCTCCAGACCAATCTCGATATTGTTCATGCGAGTCAGGTATTTTTCGCAGACTTCAATATTCTCTTCGATACTCTCTTCAGACAGGTCTAGCATGTGCGAACTAAACAACGGTTTGCCGTGCTGCTTGTAATAGTCCTCTTGAAAATCTAAAAGATGATCGATCCAGCTGATATTCTCAAGTGAACAGTGATCGGTATGCAGAACAACCGGCACACCATACATCTCAGCCACAGCGTGCACGTGCATAGCCGCTGAAATACAGCCGACTGCGGAGGCCTGCAAAGTGTCGTTTTCTAGGCTTTTTCCTGCATAAAAATGCCCACCACCAAATGATAGCTGCACAATGACAGGAGACTCTACTTTAGCAGCAGCCTCCATAATGGCATTGACGGTACTGGTGCCAACGGCATTAACACCGGGCATTGCGTAGCCGTTTTTCTTGGCATCCGCGTACAAATCCATTAATTCTTGACCGTATAAAACACCGGAACGAAATTTACTCATAGTCTAACCTCAACGCTTGGAGCGAGTTATCAATACTGTCATCACCAGGCTTGGCTAATTATGGCCTAGCGATGACCGCTGTTTTTGAATGTTTAGTATATGCTATTTGACCAATCTTCATGCTGAACTTAAGCAATGTAAAAGTCATCATCAAATCATCGATCAATAATAAAAGAGAGGGTGAAAATGTCACAACATTTACAACAGACAGCTCTACCAAACTGCATTAGAGCCCGCCGCCTTTTCCATACCACCCATCAACTATCAGCCAAGAAAGTTTTGCCTTACACTATCATTACTCATATAATTGTAATTAATTTTTACTAATTATTACCTAAAGTTTTTTTAAAATCTTATAGGATGATATATGACTTCAGAAAACCTGCCTTCTAAACAAAAAGTGAGCGTTGCAATCGTTGCAATCGCAAAAAATGAGTCTGCTTACTTAGCCGAATGGGTACACCATCATAAACACTTTGGTTTCGATGGAATTTACATCGGCATAAACAGAACAACTGACCGATCTGACGAAGTCATACAAAAAATACAGAAAAAGCACAATGATGTTTTTGCTCTCAACGTTGACTGGATCGACAGCGGCTGCCCACAAAACAAAAGCCCTGACTTTCAATCCATGTCATACGCTTATATGACCAAACTTATACTCGATGATGAAAAAGCCCAATACACACACATTATTTATCTCGATATAGATGAATTTTGGTTCTGTACAGATTTTCAAACCGATATAAAAAAATACATTAGGTCACTGCCTGAGTTTGATGCGATGTCATTTAACTGGCTAATGCAGCCTGGTGACCCAATCCCTTTCAGCCGCCCTTTTGAAAACCTCCTTTGCACGCCTGTTAGCCTCTTAAAATCGCTAATCACTACCGAGCTGGCAAGAGAAGTGATTCAGTATAGAGCCCACTTCCCGCAAATTGGTTCGACAGAAAGCCCCTATATTCGCCTCGACTCCAATGGGGTGCCTTTCGTTCAAGGTAAACATCAGGAAGTTAGCGCCGCTGTACCTGACCTGGACTCTAAAGCATTTGTCCTTCACCGGGCGCATCGGTCTGAAAAAGAATACATCGCACTGTTACGCCGAGAGAGACCCGGCCTTGAGCTCCCCATTAAAAGCAATCGTAGCGGATTTAGCTTACAGGCAACCTCTAAGATTTCCCTAGATCCTACACTCTTAAAAACATATTGGGACGACCTAGACAAATTCATTAAAGCTTATGAAATAGACAGCACGTTAGCTAAAGCAAAAAAGAGGGTCTATTTACTGTGTGACACGATATTGGACATTGAACCACAGCGTTTAATACTGAATGTTCAGCTGTACATTCGTGTATTACAAGGAACGTTTATGGAGGTTAAGATTCTGCAGAAACTGGAAGAGTCTGAAGATGCTGCCATCTGGAGTAAAAATGGCCCAATTTTTCATGGCTGTGCAAATTACTATAAAGAGAAACAACGTTATGATATTGCGTTGAGATACATCAACTTAGCCCTATTGTGTAGACCTGAAGGGCCTGCCATTCTCGCCACTGCTAACGAATTGCAAAAACTAGCAAACGTTGGCTCAAGCCAAGCCGCCTAGTAATAACACTAGTTAAGAATAGTAAAAGTGTAGCCTAGCCATAAGCAGATGCCAGTATGATGTAGAATCAACCGATCACTCTTTGGCACTTAAAAAACCATGCACCTGCTAAAAGCTCAACCCGGCGGCTTCGTCGATGAAGAAGGCATTATCGACCTTGACCAAACGCCCGCACCCATCGTGGTGTTGTCGGCTGCTGACAGCGGTTTAGCGGCGTTAGCTCAAGCAGTGGAAGCACTTCCTGAAGACTTTCCCGAAGTCCGTTTAGCTAATTGGATGCAGTTACTCAAGCCCGCTGCGTTTGACCTATACAGAGTAAAAGTTTTAGACAAAGCACAGGTCGTCGTCGTGTCATTGCTAGGGGGTAGCAGCTATTGGCAATATGGTGTCGAAATGCTGGAAGAGTGGCTAGCAGCCGCACGCCCTAGTAAACCACGCCACTTAATTGTTGTATCTGGCGATGATAGTGTTGACCCTGAGTTGGATGCGCTTAGCTCGCTAGACTCTGAATCGGTGCATAGAGTTTGGCGATATTTGCGTGAAGGTGGTTTTGCAAATAGTCAGCAACTGTTTCACTTTCTAGGATCAGAATGTTTAGGCCGAAAAGCCAACTGGCAAGAACCGCAAGCATTGCCTCGCTGCCTGCTATATTTCCCCAATTCGCCATACACTCAAGCAACGTTTAATGAATGGAAAGAACGCTATACAAACACTAATAACGTTTGTGCCCTGCTGTTCTATCGTAGTCATTTACAAAGCGGCAACACTCGCATGTTTGACCAGCTCGTCGAGCAGCTAGAATCACAAGGTTTACAACCACTGACTGTTGCCATTGCCTCGCTTAAAGACCCTGAATCTATTGCTTTGGTCAATGCCTTAATCGAACAGGCCAATGCCAAGCTGATTTTGAATACAACAGGCTTTGCCAGTAATACCGTTGCCAGCCCTGACTTAAGCGCTGAACCAACACACTTCCAGTCACCGTTTGCTCGTAAGATTCCCGTGTTGCAACTCATCCTATCTAGCAGCACACAAGATGATTGGGACAGCTACACACAAGGATTACGCAGTCGCGATATCGCCATGCAAGTCGTGCTGCCCGAAATGGATGGCCGCATCATCACTCGCGCGGTGAGTTTTAAAGCGGAAAGCCGCTTTTGTGAACGCGCCCAGATATCAGTGATTAGTTATCAGCTTCACCCCGAACGCGCCAACTTTATTGCACGGCTCGCTAAAAACTATAACCAGTTAGCACTCAAGCAAAACGCCAGTAAACGCATCGCGCTAATCCTTGCCAACTACCCTACCAAAGACGGCCGTATTGGTAATGGCGTGGGCTTAGACACGCCCGCTTCCACCATTAATATATTGCAAGCAATGCAACATGCGGGCTATCCCATTGCTGACATTCCTTCTGATGGCACCGCGCTGATTAATGAATTACTCGGTGCAGTGACTAATAATCCAAACACGCTGCACACCTTACCTTGTTGGCAGAGTTTGGCGATTGATGAGTATTTAGAGCATTTTGCACAACTGCCTGAAGTTAGCCAAAAAGCGATTTGGGAACGCTGGGGTCCACCTGAAAATGATCCTAAGCATCGCCAAGGTCGCATCATGCTGGCGGGTATTCGGCTGGGTGAAACCTTTATCGGCATACAGCCAGCTCGTGGATTTAA
>ENA-ORXT01000511-ORXT01000511.1-marine-metagenome-genome-assembly--contig:-NODE-511-length-61274-cov-10.136314_pt1 | contig 61274 bp, 45 predicted proteins | sample MGYA00237868_ERZ511482 | MGnify/ENA metagenome assembly ERZ511482 | reverse complement strand
ACGGGCATAGTTCAATGGTAGAATAGAGGTCTCCAAAACCTTTGATCTGGGTTCGAATCCTAGTGCCCGTGCAAATTAAATTACAATGGATCGATTTTTATTATCAGTTAAGGAAAGTTACAACGAGTTAATCAACAAAGTAACATGGCCTACGTGGCCGAATTTAATTTCTAGTACCGTTACAGTGCTTATAGCATCTGTGATCTTGACTATGATTATTTTTGCTTTGGATACCGTTGCAAATTCAGGTTTGGATAAAATCTATACTTTCTTTGAAACTTCAGCTTAGTAGCTGGATAATTGGAAACCAATATGACGGACGAAAAGTCAAATACAGAAGACCAAGCTAATATTGAAGAACAAGCAGCTGAAAATACAGTAGAGCAAAGCACAGAAGAGACTGTTTCAAATGCTGAATCTACTGTAGAAGAGTCGGTTAATATAGAAGATCCTTCTTCTCCTGAGATTTCCTCGGAAAGTGAAGAGTCAGCTGAAAGTGATGCTACTGAAAGTGTAGCAGCAGATAGTGATGAAGTTGCTTTAGATGTGTCTGAAAATGATGCAGACGATATAAGTGAAAATGTAGAGACCGAGGAAGTAGTTGTACCGGTAAAAGCGAAAAAAGAGGATAATGGAAGGAGATGGTACTCTTTGAGAGTGATTAGTGGTAAAGAGAGAAAGATCAAAGAGAGGATGGAATTGGAAATACAAAGATCTGGATGGACAGACTTTATAACACAAATTCTAGTTCCAACAGAAAAAGTGTATAAAATAAGACAGGGAAAAAAAGTTATCTCTGAGAGAAATATTTTACCAGGATATATTTTGGTTGAAGCACTCGCTAAGAATTTTACTGGCGAAATGGTGCAAGCGATTACAGGAATGCCGAACGTGATTCACTTCTTAGGAAGAAACAATCCGATTCCAATGCAACAATCCGAAGCTAACAGAATGTTAGGTAAGGTTGATGAATCACAGGATGTTGGAGAGTCATTATTAGAGCCATTCATCATTGGTGAAACAGTGAAAATTATTGACGGGCCTTTCAACGAATTTGTTGGAGATATCCAAGAGATAAACGAGGAGAAGAAAAAGCTAAAGGTTATTGTGAAAATATTTGGTAGAGGAACTGAAGTTGAATTAAACTTCGTACAAGTAGACAAACAAACTTAACGCACTCTTAATAAAATAATAAGTCTGAATACAGAAAAGCTTCCCTGTATTCATCACGTTTAAAGAAAGCAACAATGGCAAAAGAAGTAGAAACGTTTATAAAATTGCAGGTTAGGGGAGGTTCCGCAAACCCAGCTCCACCAGTAGGTCCAGCCTTAGGTGCGAAAGGGGTTAATATCATGGAATTCTGCAAAAGATTTAATGCCAAAACAGAAGACTCGAGAGGTAAATTATTACCTGTTGTAATTACTGTTTTTAAGGATAAGTCATTTGATTTCATTATCAAAACTCCACCTGCAGCAACTCAGTTATTAGAGTTGGCAAAGTTGAAGAAAGGATCATCTGTACCTAATCAAGATAAGGTTGGTACTGTAACTTGGGATAATGTAAAAACCGTTGCAGAAATCAAGATGGCTGATTTAAATGCCTTTACTATGGATTCAGCAATGAAGATGGTAGCTGGTACTGCAAGGAGTATGGGGATTGTCGTAAAAGGTACCCCACCTTGGGAGAATTAAGATTATAATTATATTTAATATAGGCCCCTGGTCTATAGGGAGTCTTAGTGTATTGCTAAGATGTTAATACCTAAAAAATACTTTATGCCTAAAATTAGTAAAAAAAGAAAAGAGGTAGCCAAGCTTGTCGAGCCTGAAAAACAATATCAGATCGGCGAAGCTATGCATCTTGTAAAGAAGGTTAATACCACAAAGTTTGATGCTTCTGTAGACCTTCACATTCGTTTAGGAATAGATCCTAAAAAGGCGGATCAAGCCTTGAGAGGCACCGTTTCCCTTCCACATGGTACTGGTAAATCAAAGCGAGTAGCTGTATTTTGTACACCTGACAAAGAGCAGGAAGCAAAAGATGCGGGTGCTGAGTTTGTTGGTTTAGAAGAGCTTGTAACGAAGGTACAAGGAGGTTGGACAGACGTGGATGTAGTTATAGCTATGCCACAAACTATGGCTCAAGTTGGTAAGATTGGTAGAATATTAGGACCTAGAGGTCTGATGCCGAACCCAAAGACTGGAACTGTGACACCTAATGTTGGAGCAGCTGTAGCTGAAGTGAAAAAAGGTAAAATTTCTTTTAGAGTAGATAAGTTTGGTATCATACATACTTCAGTTGGTAGAGTATCATTCTCGGCGGATCAGTTAGTAGATAATGCTATGGAGGTATTGACTACTATTATCAAGATGAAGCCAGCTACTGCAAAAGGAATATATATGAAATCAGTTACCCTGGCAAGTACAATGAGCCCAGGAATAAAAATAGACCCAAAAGGGTTATAAATCATTCTTTAAATATTTAATTTTCGAAAAATGACTCGCACAGAAAAAGCAACAGCAGTTGAAGAATTAAAGCAAAAATTTGAAGAATATTCATTTTTTTATTTAACTGATTCTTCAACATTAACAGTTGAACAAATAAACAAATTAAGAAGAGATTGCTTTGAAAAAGGCGTTGAAGTAAAGGTGGTAAAAAACACCCTTGCAGCAAAGGCTTTAGGAGATGCATCTGAAGATAAAAATTACGGTAAACTACTAGAATCCTTAAAAGGACCTACTGCAATTATGTTTAGTACGGTAGCTAATGTACCAGCTAAAATAATTGAAGATTTTAGAAAGAAAAGTGAATACCCAAAATTGAAAGCAGCTTATATTGATGCTGACATTTTTGTGGGTGACGATCAGATCAAATCACTTGCTGACTTAAAATCTAAAGAAGATCTTATTGGCGATGTAATTATGTTATTACAGTCACCAATGAAAAATCTTTTGGGTTCTCTTCAGTCTGGGCAAAATACTATTACGGGTATTTTGAAGACTTTAGAATCAAAAGGAGAGTAAGTTTAGCGTGATTTGTTGAAATAAGGCTTCCAAGTTACACGCATATAGATGATATATTTATTTGTGAACAATTAAAAAACAGTGTTATAAAATGGCGGATTTAAAATCATTGGCAGACACACTAGTAAACCTTTCAATTAAAGAGGTAAGCGAGTTGGCTGACATATTAAAAGATGAGCATGGTATCGAACCTGCAGCTGCGGCTGTAGCTGTAGCTGCTGCACCTGGTGCAGGAGGAGATGCTGCTGCGGAAAAGACAGAGTTTGATGTAGTTCTTAACTCTGCAGGTGGCGCAAAGCTACAAGTAGTGAAAGAAGTAAAAACTCTAATGGGCGTTGGTTTGAAAGAGGCAAAAGATCTTGTCGACAGTGCTCCTGCAACCCTTAAAGAGGGTCTTGCTAAAGATGAAGCTGAGAAGATCAAGGCTGCATTAGAAGCTGCGGGTGCTGATGTTGAATTGAAGTAATCTTTTTGACCTTAACTCAACGACCCAATACCTTTATGCAAGTAGAATTCTACTTAAGTATTTAATACTACAATTTAGGCTTAGTCGAAAGTGCAAACTTTTGACTAGGCCTATTGTTGTATTCATTCGAGAACGTATTGGCCAGCGCAATTGAAAATGCGCATCGCTTTATAAAAACACTCAAATCAGTTGTTTGAACTGATTAAAAACTTGATTTCTATGGCTACAAGCGAAATAACAACCAAAAGTGTAAATCCAAGGATAAGTTTTGGAAAGATTAAACTTCCTGACGAATATCCAGATTTACTTGAGATACAACTCAAATCCTTTAAGGAGTTTTTTCAGTTAGAGACAACTCCTGAGAACAGAGGTAATGAAGGTCTTTTTAGAGTATTCCAAGAAAATTTCCCCATCACTGATGCGAGAAATATTTTCGTTTTGGAATTCTTAGATTACTTCGTAGATCCTCCTCGCTATACTATTAGCGAATGTATGCAACGTGGTTTGACATACAGTGTTCCGTTAAAGGCTAAACTAAGACTATCATGTAATGATGAAGAGCATGTAGATTTCCAAACAATTGTACAAGATGTATTTTTGGGAAATATACCATACATGACTCCCAAGGGTACCTTTGTGATAAACGGAGCAGAACGTGTTATAGTTTCGCAGCTTCATAGATCACCAGGTGTATTTTTTGGTCAGTCTTTCCACCCAAATGGTACAAAAATTCATTCCGCTAGGATCATACCTTTTAAAGGTGCTTGGATGGAATTTGCAACAGATATAAATACGGTAATGTATGCTTACATTGACCGTAAAAAGAAATTTCCAGTTACAACTCTACTTCGTGCTATTGGATTTGATACCGATAAGGCAATACTAAACATCTTTGGACTAGCCGATGAAATCAAAGCAACTAAGAAAGATCTTAAAAAAGCAGTTAAGCGAAAACTTGCTGCTAGAGTCTTAAAGAGTTGGACAGAAGATTTCGTGGATGAAGATACAGGAGAGGTGGTTACTATCGAAAGAAACGAGATTATCTTAGAAAGAGATACCGTTCTGGATGATGAAAACATTGAACTAATTCTAGAAGCAAACGCAGAAACTGTTATTCTTCAAAAAGAGGATGTTGCGGAGGATTATTCCATCATTTACAATACGCTACAGAAGGATCCTACCAGTTCTGAAATAGAAGCAGTACAGTATATATATAGACAGCTTAGAGGTTCAGATCCACCGGATGATGATACCGCTAGAGGAATTATCGATAAATTATTTTTCTCTGATAAGAGATATAATTTAGGTGAAGTTGGTAGATATAAGATCAATAGGAAATTAGGACTTGAAACTTCTAATGATGTACTTGTACTTACCAAGGAAGACATTATAGAGATTGTAAAATATCTTGTAAGTCTAATGAACCAAAAGGCGGAAATAGATGATATAGATCATTTGAGTAATAGACGTGTGCGAACAGTTGGTGAACAATTGTATGCCCAATTTGGTGTAGGTTTGGCTAGAATGGCAAGAACTATACGAGAGCGTATGAATGTTAGAGATAACGAGGTGTTTACACCTGTAGATTTGATCAACGCTCGTACTCTTTCATCCGTTATTAATTCCTTTTTTGGAACCAGTCAACTTTCTCAATTTTTAGATCAAACGAACCCTTTATCTGAGATTACGCACAAGCGTAGAATTTCAGCGCTAGGTCCTGGAGGTTTATCTAGAGAAAGAGCAGGTTTCGAAGTTAGAGATGTTCACTATTCTCATTATGGAAGGTTGTGTACTATTGAAACGCCGGAGGGGCCTAACATTGGATTGATTTCCACACTGTGCGTACACGCAAAAGTGAACAAAATGGGTTTCCTAGAAACACCATACAGACCTGTTAAAAATGGTAAGGTAGCGGTCAATGAAGGCGCACTATATTTGTCTGCTGAAGGAGAGGATTTCAAAAAGATTGCACAAGCAAATGCTCAAATTAATGAGAAAGGTGCTTTCTTAAATGATAAGATTAAATGTAGAGAGCACGGTGATTTTCCAGTACTCGCTCCTAAGGAGATAGAATATATGGACGTTGCACCAAACCAAATTGTAGGTGTTTCTGCATCTTTGATTCCGTTCCTAGAAAATGATGATGCGAATAGAGCCCTGATGGGATCCAACATGCAACGTCAGGCAGTACCATTGGTAAAGCCAAATAGCCCGATAGTAGGAACTGGTATTGAAGAAAGAGTAGCGATTGATTCTCGTATGATGATCAATGCAGAAGGTGATGGAGTAGTTGAATATGTAGATGCTCGTGAAATTATCATTCGATACGATAGAACGGAAAAGGATCAGTTGGTTTCTTTTGAAGACAATAGAAAATCATATGACCTAATCAAGTTTAGAAGAACCAACCAAGGTACTTGCGTAAATTTAAAACCAATTGTAAAGAAAGGAGATAGAGTTTATAAAGGGAAGATTCTTTGTGATGGTTATGCTACACAAAAAGGGGAATTGGCGCTTGGTCAGAACCTGAAGGTGGCATTTATGCCATGGAAAGGATATAACTTTGAGGATGCAATCGTACTATCTGAAAGAGTAGTTAAAGAAGATATTTTCACTTCTCTTCACATAGAGCACTTCGAATTAGATGTACGGGATACAAAGTTAGGGGAAGAAGAATTGACAAATGATATTCCAAACGTCAGTGAAGATGCGACTAAGGATCTTGATGAAAATGGAATTATTAGAGTCGGTGCTTGGGTAAAAGAAGGAGATATCTTAATTGGTAAAATTACTCCAAAAGGAGAGTCTGATCCTACTCCAGAAGAAAAATTACTCAGAGCGATATTTGGTGATAAGGCAGGTGATGTGAAAGATGCTTCACTAAAAGCACCTCCATCCTCTAAAGGAGTTATCATAAACAAGCAGCTTTTTGCACGTGCTAAGAAAGACAAAATTCAGAAGGCTCAAGAAAAGGATCTTTTGATTAAACTTGATGAGCAGCACGCAATTGCGACAAATGAGTTGAAGACGATTTTGATAGATAAGTTGATGGTTATGCTTAAGGGCAAGACATCAAACGGTGTCAAGAGTATCTACAATGAAGAATTGGTACCGAAAGGAACAAAGTTTTCTCAGACTGTACTTAAGAATAAGATTGACTATAGTGTTGTAGATTATAGCAACTGGATTAATGATGCAGATAAGAATAAACTTATTGCAAGATTACTCCATAACTACAGCATCAAATTCAATGAGGAAGTAGGTAGATACAAGCGTGAAAAATTCAACATCAGTATTGGTGATGAATTACCCGCAGGTGTTCTCAAGTTAGCTAAGGTTTATATGGCTAAAAAGAGAAAGCTAAAGGTTGGTGATAAGCTTGCAGGTCGTCACGGTAACAAAGGAATTGTATCCAGAATTGTAAGAATGGAAGATATGCCATTTTTAGAAGATGGAACGCCTGTAGATATCGTACTTAACCCGCTTGGTGTACCATCTAGAATGAACTTGGGTCAAATATTCGAAACAGTTCTTGGATGGGCTGGAGAGAAGTTAGACATGAAATTCGGAACACCAATCTTTGATGGTGCAAGTATGGATGAAATTGAAACTTACATACAGCAAGCAAAGCTTCCTTCTTTGGGACAGACTTACTTATATGATGGAGAAACAGGTGATAAATTTCACCAGCAAGCAACGGTAGGTGTTATCTACATGCTCAAGTTATCTCACATGGTTGATGATAAGATGCACGCGCGTTCTATTGGACCATACTCATTGATTACGCAACAGCCATTAGGTGGTAAGGCGCAGTTTGGTGGACAAAGATTTGGTGAGATGGAGGTTTGGGCACTAGAGGCATTTGGTGCTTCTGCTATACTTCAAGAGTTACTGACCATCAAGTCTGATGATATCAACGGAAGAGCAAAAGCATACGAGGCAATTGTGAAAGGAGACAATCTTCCTGAACCGAATATTCCTGAATCATTCAATGTACTTATACATGAGTTGAGAGGATTAGCACTTGATGTGAAATTCGACTAGGAAATAAATTAACATTTAAGCATACATTAAATATTTTGCTTTATGGCATTTAAAAAGAATACGAAAGGTCAACACACAAATTTCAGCACGATAACTATAAGTTTATCATCGCCAGATGATATTCTAGAAAGATCGTTCGGAGAGGTGCTTAAGCCTGAGACAATAAATTATAGATCTTATAAACCAGAAAGAGACGGGTTATTCTGTGAAAGAATTTTTGGTCCAGTTAAAGATTACGAATGTTACTGTGGTAAGTACAAGCGTATCAGGTACAAAGGTATCGTATGTGACAGATGTGGAGTTGAGGTAACCGAAAAGAAGGTTCGAAGAGAGAGAATGGGGCACATCAAATTAGTAGTGCCTGTTGTACATATCTGGTTTTTCAAATCTCTTCCAAACAAGATTGGATACCTTTTAGGTATTGCCTCTAAAAAATTGGAGACTATTGTATACTATGAAAGATATGTAGTAATACAACCAGGTATCAAGGAGGACATGGAAATCAGAACACTTCTGACAGAAGAAGAGTATCTAGAAATATTAGAAACACTTCCGCCTGATAATCAGATGTTGGAAGACGATGACCCAAATAAATTCATCGCTAAGATGGGTGCTGAGGCTATTCGTGATCTATTGATGCGAATTGATCTGGATCAGTTAAGTAATGATCTACGATTACAAGCAGCTACGGAAACTTCTCAACAAAGAAAATCTGAAGCGCTTAATAGATTAAGAGTTGTAGAGGCATTTAGAGATGGTCAAACTAGAATTGAAAATAAACCAGAGTGGGCGATTATTCAATATCTACCAGTAGTACCACCAGAACTGAGACCACTTGTGCCACTTGATGGAGGTAGATTTGCCAGTTCGGATTTAAATGATCTATACCGTAGGGTTATTATAAGAAATAATCGTCTAAAACGATTATTGGAGATAAAAGCGCCAGAAGTAATTCTTAGAAATGAGAAGAGAATGCTTCAGGAGGCGGTTGATTCACTTTTTGATAACTCTAGAAAGTCTAATGCTGTAAAAGCAGAAGGTGGTAGAGCATTGAAGTCATTGAGTGATGTTTTGAAAGGTAAGCAAGGTCGTTTTAGACAAAACCTACTAGGAAAACGTGTGGATTATTCTGGACGTTCTGTTATTGTAGTAGGTCCAAGTTTGAATCTTCATGAGTGTGGACTTCCAAAGCAAATGGCTGCGGAATTGTTCAAGCCCTTTGTAATCAGAAAGCTGATCGAAAGAGGTATTGTTAAAACAGTAAAGTCTGCAAAAAAATTAGTAGATAGAAAAGACCCAGTTATTTGGGAGATTCTTGAAAACATACTCAAAGGGCATCCAATTCTTTTGAATAGAGCCCCTACTTTGCACCGATTGTCTATACAGGCATTCCAGCCAACGTTGATCGAAGGAAAGGCAATTCAGTTACACCCGCTTGTTTGTGGTGCGTTTAACGCCGATTTTGATGGTGATCAAATGGCCGTTCACGTACCTTTAAGTCAAGGTGCCATTTTGGAAGCACAGGTATTGATGCTATCGGCGCATAACATGCTGAATCCACAAAACGGTTCTCCTATTACGCTGCCATCTCAGGATATGGTATTAGGCTTATATTATCTTACAAAGAGTAGAACTCAGGAAGATATAAAGCCTACGCACTATTACTCTGCAGAAGAAGTGATTATTGCTTACAATGAGAAAGCATTAGATCTTCACTCTAAGGTTATCGTGAAAGCACTTGTTGAGAATGAGGAAGGAGAGTTGGTTCATGATCGTGTAGAAACTACAGTAGGTCGTGTGTTATTTAACAAAGCTATCCCAGCTAATGTGCCTTATGCCAATGCTGTACTGACGAAGAAGAATCTGAAGATCATTATCATGGATATCATTGATCGAACTGATTTTGCGATTACTGCAGTATTCTTGGATGCTATTAAAGACATGGGTTTCTACTGGTCATTTAAAGGGGGATTATCCTTTAACTTAGGAGATCTTATTTCTCCATCTAACAAGCAAGCGATGCTTACAGAAGCACAGACTTCTGTAGATGAGGTTTGGGATAACTACGAGCTAGGCCTGATTACAGGTAATGAGCGATACAATCAAGTAATTGATAAGTGGACTTATGCCGATAATCAAATTACGACAAAATTAATGGAAGAATTGGCCGCTCACAAGGACGGTTTCAATTCAGTTTATATGATGCTTGATTCAGGTGCGCGTGGATCTAAACAGCAAATTAAGCAGTTGTGTGGGTTAAGAGGACTGATGGCAAAGCCAAGAAAATCTGGTGATACAGGAGGTGCAATTATTGAAAATCCCATCCTTTCGAATTTCCTCCAAGGTCTTTCGGTATTGGAATATTTTATCTCCACGCACGGTGCACGTAAAGGTCTTGCCGATACAGCACTAAAGACTGCAGATGCAGGATACCTTACCAGAAGATTGGTGGATGTTGCTCAAGATGTTGTAATCCATGAAGAGGACTGTAACACGCTCAGAGGAAATGCTACCACTGCATTGAAAGAAAATGATAAAGAAATTGTTTCTCTAGCGGATAGAATTGAAGGACGTTATTCATTGCATGATGTACTACATCCTGTCACAGATGAACTAATTGTCTCAGCAGCGGAATATATTGATATTAAGAAAGCGAAATATATTGAGGAAGTTGGGATTGAGGAAGTAATTATTAGATCAGTGCTTACCTGTGAAACGAAAAGAGGTGTTTGTGGAAAATGCTATGGTAAAAACTTGGCATCTGGTAGAATTACAGAAATCGGAGATGCTGTCGGTATTATCGCAGCGCAGTCGATCGGTGAGCCTGGAACGCAGTTGACATTGCGTACTTTCCACGTGGGGGGTATTGCATCTGTAACCAAGCAGGATTCTGAACTGTCTTCTAAATTTTCAGGAAAGATCGTTTTTGATGGTATCAATACTACTAAGAACGTTGATGAAGAAGGTAACGAAACGACCATAGTACTATCTCGTTCTGGAGAACTTAGAATTGAAGACAAAGATTCTGGTAAGTTGTATTCTTCTAGTCACATTAAATACGGTTCCAATCTTCACGTCAAAGATGGTCAGTCTATTGAAAAAGGAGAAGTACTTACAAGTTGGGATCCGTTCAACGCAGTTATTATTTCTGAGCACGGAGGTATAGTCCAGTTTGAGGATATAGAGGAAGGTATTACTTTCCGCAAGGAATATGATGATCAGACTGGTTACTCTGAAATAGTAATTACAGAAACTCGTAAATCACGTATGGTACCTAAAGTAAAGGTGGTATCTGCTGATGGTGAAGAACTGAAATCTTATAATGTACCAGTGGGCGCATATCTATCAGTTGAAGCTGGTTCAGAAATTAAGACGGGTCAGAGAATAGCAAAGATTCCGCGTAAAGTTGGTTCTATTGGTGATATCACCGGTGGTCTTCCAAGAGTTACCGAGTTGTTTGAGGCAAGAAACCCATCTAACCCGGCAGTGGTTGCAGAGATTGACGGTGAAGTATCATTCGGTAAGATCAAGAGAGGTAACCAGGAGGTTATAGTCGATGCAAAAGATGGTCAACAGCGCCGATATTTAATATCCACTTCAAAGCATATCTTGGTTCAGGATGGTGATTTTATCAAAGCGGGTACTACGCTATCAGATGGGTCTATTGCTCCTCGTGATATCCTCAACATTAAAGGACCTTTTGCAGTTGCATACTATTTGGTAAACGGTGTTCAAGAAGTATACCGTTCGCAAGGTATTGGTATCAATGATAAGCACATGGAAGTGATCGTTCGACAGATGATGAGAAGAGTGCAGATTGTAGATCCGGGTGATACAACATTCTTAGAAGGAGAAGCAGTTGAGAAGTATGATTTCTTCGAACAAAACGATTGGATATTCGATAAGAAGTTTGTTACCGAAGGTGGAGAATCTACGAAACTAACGCCTGGTCAGATTGTATCTTTACGTCAGCTGAGAGAAGAAAATTCACACCTGAAACGTAACGATAAAAAATTGGTACAATTCCGAGATGCGGTTCCTGCGACTTCAACTCCTATCCTACAAGGTATTACTAAATCTTCACTTGGAACATCTAGTTGGATTTCAGCTGCGTCATTCCAGGAGACAACGAAGGTATTAAGTACTGCAGCCATTGGTGCAAAAGAAGATTTCTTGTTAGGTCTTAAAGAAAATGTTATCGTTGGTAAGCAAATTCCTGCAGGTACAGGTATGCGTAGGTACAATGATATGTTTGTAACGACTCGTGAAGTTTACGAAAGGGAACAAGCAAGGCTCGAACAATACAGAGAAGTCGAGGCTGCGGAAGCGGCGGCGGCAGCAGGAGAAGTTGTGACAGATGTCATTACAGAAGTCAAGACCGAAACTGAAGAATAATAGATTTATAATTTAAATTTTACCAAAAAGGAAATTTCATTAATTTGGAGTTTCCTTTTTTTATTTCCGAAAAGCCTCTTAGTTGTAAGTGGAATAACTATTTTCCCTAAATTTCTATATACAAACAATTTTTATAGGCGGCATTGATAGATTTACTTGTGAGTTTTGGGGTCTACCCATCGCTTCGCTAGGGTCGGGCTGTACGTTCTTATCGCCGAAAGGAGCGATACCACTTCCATCCCTAGCCTCTACGCACCTCCGGTTTGTCGTGCTTTGTTGCCTTCGGCCAGTCGCTAAACTAAAAAAAGCTAAGTTTGGTGACGCTGCCATTTTTATTCAAGTTGGAATATTTAGGCATATTCAATAGTAAGAGAAGCTAAGCGCAGAGCAGCCTAGACCGATTTTCGGGAGTTGAAAAATTTTCAGCCGCGGGTGTAGACGACAGATGCGAATCAATCAAGATCAGTGAATCTTGACAAGAACGAAACTTTAGCAATCCTGCTGCAGGTAATATAATGCCTAAATTATATGCTCTAAAAGGGATTTATATTTGAAATTTCAATAGTGATCGGAAGACAAATTGCCAATAAGGACTACCCCGTTTTCATCGTAAAGTTTAAAGAGAGCAACACAAACCTTTAAATTTCGATTTTCTCCTTATTATTGTACAGGTCATCCATCTTTTGAATATCCCTATTTATTTTAGCGGACTCAAATATTATTGTTTAAATAGAAAAGCAGTAATCACAGAAATGCTGCAGAACTCATTTCAAACGCCTTATGGAGATACTTACTAAGCAGAATATCGAATAATGTCTTAAAATTCCATAGAAATCCTACAAAGTGGTAAAATTGAAGCAATAACATATAAGTTTTTAGCAATTTTTATTAACTTGAACACCCATCAAACCAGTTGGCGTCAATTTGCGCATAATCGTAAAGCGGCTTGCGACGATTTATGATCCAACACGCAGGTAATTTTTTTTATTAAGATACTTTACAATATGATAATTAGGCAGATATTTATATTGATCATCTCAGGGCTCGTATTGTTCTTTGGCTACCGTTATTATAAAAACGATTTTTGTCCCGGTTGCTGTGTGGATGCACCAAACGCTGTAACAGGAACGGCAGCAATAGCTGCTGGTCCATTGGTTTTTAATTGGGGCAATGCTACACCAATAACTAAAGATGGATTCCAAGGGCTAAAGACGGATATGCTCACCAATAATGACGGTACGAATTCCATAGAAATTACAGGACATTATTTTGCTGATGAAAAAAATGATTCAGACTATGAAAATTTAGGATTGGCTAGAGCTGATGCCGTCGGAGAATTGTTGAAAGAAGATAATCCAGAACTTAGAATCATCACAAAATCCAAGATGGTAACCATGCAGGAAGGTGCAGAGTCAAATGAATTTGAAAGTATTTCATATGCTTGGATTTCTGAAACAGATAGTATGAAAGAAACTGTTGAGATTTCAGAAACTGGTGACGCTAGAATTCTTTTCCCCTTTAACTCTTCTGATAAAATCGATAGCCCTGAAGTAAAAGCGTATTTGGATAATGTAGCAGAAAGACTAAAAGAGGATAATAGTTTGAAAGCGGTCATAGTGGGTCATACAGATTCCTTAGGTGAGCCTGGTGCAAATCGAAGACTGTCCGAACGAAGAGCAAAGAAAATTAGAGACATACTAAAAGGTAAAGGGGTCAATAGCCGTCAAATATTACCAAGCGGAAGAGGGGAAGCTGACCCAGTAGCGCCCAACACCAATGAGGCGAGTAGACAGCTTAATAGAAGAGTGGAAATCACAATTAAATAATGAGTCCACTCCGAAAACTTACAAAACCAAAAATGTTTATTTTGTCGATATTTTTCATTTTCTCAATCCACTGATGCTCAGGCATCACTGAATTTTCAAAATCAAAAACCTCATTCAAAATTAATCATTTTATGCAATTCGTCAGTTTCGGGGTGAACTCAATAATAGATAATATTTGTAAAGTAAAAAACGTAAAATCATGAATTTACTATTTTCAGTTTTGTTAATCAGTTGTGACTTGTGGCCACTGTTGTTTCTATTGTTGGGACTTTTGATGTGGTTTTTAGGATGGTTATTTGGCAGGTCAAAGGTGAGTAAGTTACAAGGAGAAGTCGATCAGCTTAATCTTGAAAATAAAAGACTTGGCGAAGAAAATGCGATACTAGAAAAGGATATAAAAATCGTAAGAAGCGACTATGAAAGAACGAACAAAACTTTAATTACAGCAAAAAATAGTTTAGAGGACTGTAACAATAAACTAAATAGTTCGATGACTATAGTAAGGATGTTAGAAACTGAAAAGAATAATCTAATGTCTGAAAAAGGTAGATTAGTATCGGAGAAATCAAATTGGGAATTAGAAAGAACTAAATTAAAAGAGAATTCCTTGGAGGCTGCCGATGCAAACATCTCGAATAAAGCAATCTCTGATTTACAAGACAAGCTCTCAGAAACAGAAAGAGCATTGGCTGCTTGTAAGGCGGATAGAATAAAAGAGGAGAAATCAAGTTTCATTTCACCACCAGCACCGCCATCATCCGATAGTTCAGAAATAAATCAATTGGTCTCTGATGATATTCAGTCACCAATGTCAACTCCTGTACCCATTTCTACTTCTGGAGGGTCAGGTACGAATATGTCGAGTCATTTTAAAAGCCACAATCTACAAATTATCGAAGGTGTAGGGCCCAAGATCGAAAGCTTATTAAAAGAAGGTGGATACAATAATTGGGCGGAACTAGCGAATGCTTCAGATGCGGATCTGCAAAAAGTACTAGATGATGCTGGACCACGATATAGAATGCATAGCCCATCTGCATGGTCTGATCAGGCTCGTTTTGCTCACAAAGGACAGTGGGACGAACTCATAGAATATCAAAAAAATATAGATGGGGATGCAGGTGAACCAAGTTCAAAAGTTGAAAAATTATATTTTAAAGCTATTGGATTTGCTGCCTCAAAAGCGAGTGACCTAAAAGTTGTAGAAGGTATCGGTCCAAAAATTGAAAGCCTACTAAAAGCCGCAGGTATTCAAAACTGGGGAATGTTAGCTTCTACAGATAAAGACAGACTTCAGGATATTCTTACTTCGGCAGGAGATAGATATAGACTAGCAGATCCTACTACTTGGGCTAAACAAGCAGAATTAGCAAATGCTGGGAAATGGACTGAATTGAAAGAGTATCAAGATTTTCTGTCAGGTGGCAAAGCTTGACTAAATACTTTTTTATACTAATAAAATCTTGAATTAGGATAATAGGGTACACCTAGCACCTAGCGCCTAGCACCTAGCACCTAGCGCCTAGCACCTAGCATCTAGCACTTAGCACCTAGCACCTAGCACCTAGCACCTAGCGCCTAGCACCCACCCATCACACGGCGTAGCGAAAGCTAAAGCAGTGCAAACGGAGTGCGCTAGGGACAAAGGGGTGAAGCGGTATGCCGATTTTTTTATCGGCATAGTAGCGTAAGACCTGACCACATACTTTGCGATTTTTTCTATCGCAAAAGTATAGTGGGTGGCCCCGAATCAAAAAGTGATTATTTAATATAGACTGCAGCGTGCCTAGCGATATACTTACCTATAATGTCGAACTCTAAATTGACTAAGTGATCAGGTTTGATGGTAGAGAATGTTGTATGCTCGTAGGTGTATGGAATGATAGCAACGCTGAATCTGTTCTCAGAGGGATTGACTACTGTGAGGCTTACACCATTGATGCAAACACTGCCTTTGTCGACGAGGAGCGCATGGTTTTCTTTGCTATAAGAAAAGGTAAAAACCCAGCTGCCATTTTCTTCAATAACAGAAATACAGCGAGCCGTAGTATCAACATGTCCTTGAACGAGATGCCCATCCAATCTTGCATTGGCACTCATAGCCCTTTCCAAATTTACATGGTGACCTACTTTTAAGTTGCCAATATTTGACCTATCAAGTGTTTCTTTTATAGCAGTGACTGTATGACTAGTGTCGTCTTTGCGTATCACAGTCAGGCAAACACCGTTGTGGGCTAGGGATTGATCTATTTTGAGCTCGTGCGAGATAGTTGATTGAATTGTCAGATCTACATTTGTGCCTTTAGTTTCTAATTTGATTACTTCACCCAGATCTTCAATAATACCTGTAAACATCTATCTTCCTTTTCTTAATTCAATAAATCCTTTTAGAATATCGGGATTTTCAACTATCCCAGCTACCCTTTTTTCAAATACCCTACATATATAATAGTAAACTCCGTCCGATAGGATTTCGTTATTTTCGTTTGTGCCATCCCAGCTTATATCTGGATTGGTGTTTTGATGAACAAGATTTCCCCATTGATTATAAATTTTGATATCAATACGATCGATAAATCTATATGGGTAAGGCATGAAAAAATCATTCGCATTATCCCCATTGGGCGTAAATGCATTTGGCAAATCGTAAAGGGGGCAGTTGTCTACGCAGACTATATTGCTTTCTATACTTTGATTGCCGACACTATCAATAGCAATAACATAATAGCAACCAGCAATACCTTGTTCTGGCATGTCGATTAAAACAACATTTTCAGCACCGTTTATTTCTGCTATAATTTCGAACTCACCACCTTCTATGGGGGTATAGTAAACTTCATATGACAGTACATCGTCCGTGTCAGGACAAGTAATATTTGGGTTAGTCCAAGTCAGGGTATTTTCAAAAGCTTCTTCATCTGTAATACCTTCACTATTGTCACAAATATTATTTACTACTAGCTCTGGAGGACAAGGTGGTATATTGTCTATAGGAATTCCACAGTCCTCTTGTGAACGATTGATGAGTGGTGAAACAATGCCGTCCACGCCATAGGTGCCAATACATTCTATATAGTAACAGTACTCTATCCCATTTTTTAAGCCTTCAGAATCAATATAATTTTGTTCAGGTGTATTGCCGATCAATGAAAAAGTGGTTTCGATTGGAGACTTACGGTAAATATCATATTGAAAATTATCCCAAGAAACTCGATGCTCCCAACTGAGCATATTGCGCTGATCTGATGGCGTAACGCTTAGAAAAGTAGAGGAAGCAGTATTGGTAGTTCCTAATGGTTCAGTACTAGCTCCTGTGGTGAAGGCAATAGAATAAGTGTATGGAGTATCTTGGGTGTTGATGTTTGTATCGACAAATACGGTGTCATTCGCTCCTGCAAAAGTAGGACTCGTAACTGCAGAACCAGGGACTGGTGTGAGTGCAGTATTATCAAAACCAGTAGATCTCCAAACCTCATAGGTGTATGGTCCTGGGTTAAGCGAGGTGTCAAGATCAGGGACAATAGGTTTTGTCCATTGCACTATTATTTCACCATCGGTTGTGCTAGTTTGATCCACATCTACATGGGTGATAAGTGGTATATCTCGGTTGAGCTGAAGACATGTTTCATTGGAGGGTAGACTTTCTACCAAGTTAAATGGAAAACCTCCTGCGCTAGTTTTAGCAAACTCTGCAAGTACACGATAACAATAGGTTCTACCTCTTTCTACATTTGAATCTATAAAAACATATCTGCCATTAAGAATATCATCGGTAGCAAAAGTTATTTTTTCGTAGCCTCTGCCTAATAGACCTGGCACACAGTCGTTGATTGGAAATTGGTTGTTGCCTTCTCGTCTCCACACCGTAAATGTCCTAAAATAATCATCAGCTGCATCTTCGCAGATATATGGTGCTTCCCAAGACACAATGACCACATCATTTTCTGCTGTAGCAAGTACATCTAAGGGAGGAGGGCCTACTACTTTTATGCGAACGGTTTTGAGCGTAGATAAACCGACAGCATCATCGTCAACTGCTTTAAAGACCACCGTGTAAAATTGAGATGAAATATGCTCACAAGTAGTTTCCCATCTAAATCTTGCATCGAGTGGTTGAACTTGAAATCCTTCTGGAGCATCAAAAGTAGCTGGATTTATCATTACTTCAAATGGTCCACCTAATGCAGTCAATTCGATATTCTGCAATGGATCATCTGGATCGGTTGCGATAACATCAAACTCAAGTACTTCACCTGCGACAATACATATTTCTTCTATGGTCTCTATTTCGGGAGGCATGTTTTCGCAATCTAAAATTAATATTTGCATGTCTCGAATCATGGTGTCTCTTGGCTCACCATCTCGATATTCAATGATATAAATCGCAATATTGTACTCTCCCTTTTTCTGTGGAGATTCCCAAACGATGTCCCCTGTCAATTCATTGATGCTAAAAAGGTTATCGGGACCAGGTTCAATGAAGTTTGGGAAAGAATACAGCGGGACATCAACATCTAAATCTCTTTGAGGGCTGATAAGCTGATAAACAAGACTGTCTCCATCTACATCGTATGCATTGGGATTGTGAATAAAGCGTTGGCCTACACAGCCAATATCGACTGGGGGCTGCAGCAGGATGGGTGAATTATTGATCGCTTCAAATTGACTACTCTTGAAAGTAACAGTGGTGCTGATGAAAAACTCAATTATGTCCGAGCTTGGAGGATTTACGTTTAGAATACCTTCGTTACGATTTCGGTCACGCATACTCATTTTATAATGACCAGGGCCTGGGTAGAGGTGTTCGGCAATATAAAAGTTCTTTTTGACATCGTTTACCAGTACTTCACCTTGAGGTGGAGACCCTGTTCCATTGTTTCTTAATACAAGTTCACAGACTCCGTCCCCCCAGCATATTTCCAAACTATCTCTATCAGCATCCATACTACTCGCTTTGGTGTAAGTAGTAATTGTGGCAGTTATCTTAAACTTTACGTTTGGATCCTGTGTATAAACTATTTCACCTGCTCTATTGTGCGTCGCAAGGGCATTTTGGCTAAAAAGCACCCATAAAACAAGAAATAGACTTAATCGAAGTAAAGGGGTTAAAAATTTATGCATCGATTCAATTTGAGTGAGAAATTAGTTTGCGAAAACATCTACTATTAAAAACGATAAATTTACCGTATTAGTTTATACGGCTATAACCTATTTAGAGATCGTCTAAAAGACCATAAATAACACGCTATTTAAGTGGGAAATTGTGATTTTACACATAGAATAGCCCAGATTCTATTCCAGTAGAAGTAAATTCCATTTAAATATAATAAAATCTTATTTTTGAAGTGGATTAAATCAAAATTGATGTTAAGAAATTCCTTTCGAATAGGATTGGGAATACTGATTATTGGCTCTGCTCTGTTCTGCATCCTACCTACAAATAGTGGGCTTATTAGGAGTGGCGCAAACTATACAGTGCATATAATGTTCGCAAATTTAGCCTTAGGCTTATTTTGTCTAATGATCAATGAGAAACAGCTATTATTTCTAAGTTTTCTTTCTTGTGCAGGTTTGTGCTTGCACTTAAAGAATTCCTCTAATAATGTTTTGAAATTACCTACGAAGACTGTTCAAGAAGTATTGAATATCGGACAAATCAATATCGCATCTACGCATGAACATATTTTCGAAACCATATCATCTATCAAAAATACAGATGTTGATATGTTGTCGGTTCAAGAAATTACACCTGATATGGCCATGTTGCTGAAGCAGGAATTAAAGAGCTTATATCCACACCATATAATAGTTCATCGTAAAAAAGATTTTATAGGAACAGGCATTTTTTCTAAACAACCTTTTCTATCTGTTGATACTTTTTATCTTGAGGACATTCCTAACTTATCGGTAAATGTAAAATGTGCAAATCAGGACGTTGCCATCATTTCCTCTTTTGTTTATCCTGAATTGAGTATTGCAGATAATCCAAAGGTCTTAGCGCACTTCGAAAAGATAAAAGACTACACCAATTCTAAATCTTTTCCCACGATTGCAATAGGAGATTTCAATCAGTTGCAATTTTCGAATTATCTTAAAGACTTTAAAAGACAAGCGTCCTTAAATGACAGCAGACGTTTTCAATTTTTTGATAATCCTACAGATCATATATTCTTTTCTTCTCATTTCGATTGTGTGGAATTTCAAACTATTAGCAATAGGTATACTAATCATTTAGGGATAAAAGGTTCTTACCAACTAAATAATACTGCGGCAAATGTTAAAAGCTCGAATATTAAGTTTTAAATATGCGATACAAGGTATTGTAGATTTATTTACAAATACACCGAATGCTAAAATTCATTTACTTGTAAGTATTTTCGTCATTATTGCTGGTTTTTATTTTCAAATTTCAAAAACGGAATGGATCTCTATTATATTTTCAATCGGCTTTGTGCTTGCTGCAGAATCACTTAACACATCTATTGAATATTTAACTGATTTAGTAACAGCAGATTACCACGAACTTGCAAAAAAAACAAAGGACGCCGCCGCAGGCGGTGTCTTAATAAGTGCCGTAACTGCAAGTATTATAGGTCTTTATATCTTCTGGCCTTATTTCATGACCCTGACTTTTGGATAGATATTTGTTTTTTATACTTATACAAGAGCGCTTCTATAGCGTCCTATAAATAATAATATATCACACCATGACTTCAAAGGCTATTCATATCTGTAGCATACTCCTTTTCTTTGGAGCGACAAGTATTTTTGCCCAGCATCAAAGTGGTCTACGTATGGAAAACTACGCAGGGATTAATTCTATTTTTATCAATCCTGCCTCATCAAGTTTATTTTCATTACGCTGGGATTTAAACTTGGTTTCCGCGGACTTTTATATTGATAATAATGTAGCATACATAACCAACACTAAGGTTGCAGACCTTGCAAAAAATGCAGATCAGATCACGGCGGGCTGGGAGAAGGAACCGCAGGGAGATTATAGTCTAGTTGCAGATTTTTATCGTGATACTACGAATAATAAATATGCCCAATTTAGTCAAACTATAAATGGACCTGCTTTTTTATTTAATACCAATGGCGGTCAATCCCTAGGTGTATTCTATAACTTTAGAGCCATGGGAGGTTCTCCTAATATTCCTGGTAGTTTAAACTATTATAGTTATATCAACAAGTCTGCAAATGAATGGATTGATTTTCCGTCTTTTAATTTTAGTTTTATGGCTTGGGATGAAATAGGAGTCCACTTTTCGCAAAGAATCAGTACTGCAGTCGGCTATATGTCCGCAGGGATAAATATTAAGAATCTGCGTGGTTATGAAGCTGGGTATATAAGTCTGGATAATCAGACAGAATTGCAGTTTGCGAATTCTAATCAAGTCGTTTTATCAGGTCTAGACATTCAATATGGATTTACGAATTCCAATACAGGAATAGCAGATAATCAAGCTTATAATCGCACCACCTCTGGTAAAGGTTTGGGGATTGACTTAGGATTCAATTATGTAATAGAGGACGATTCGGATACGTATAAATTTCGCGTCGGTGCATCTATCAATGATATTGGAAGTATAAAATTTAAGAATAACGCAGAAGTGCATGGCCTCAAAGGAGATCAATCCATCACTTTTGACGAATCTACTTATCAGTCCTTTACCACTATCGAAGAGGTGATGGATCAAGCGAGTAGAGATATATACGGTTCAATTGGCTTGTCAGAACTAGATGAAGACTTAAAGGTTGGATTGCCTACTAACTTTAGCATACAGGCAGATTACAAAGTCGTAGAGTACGTATTTGTTTCCGCATTATTTGTAAATAGAATCTCATTCTCGCCTTACAGTGTGAAAGCTACTAACTTTTTTTCTATCGCACCGCGCTTCGAACACCGCTGGGGTATGGTTTCTTTGCCTATAAGTATTACAGAATATAGTAGAATGAAAATGGGTTTTGCTATGCGGCTTGGATACATCATAGTCGGTACAGATGATCTTACTTCTTTCACTGGCGCAAAAGAGTTTAGGGGGACAGATATTTATGTAGGCATAAAAGTGAATCCTTTCAAAATAGGAGATTCTAATCCAGGTAAAGGAGGAGGAGGGAAATCTGGAAAGCGGGGCAAAGTAAAGTGTTATAAATTTTAGGGGCACTATACTGCCCACCGTAAAACTACTTAACCATGTAGCTGGTAAAAGAGCAGAATTACAGAACTTTTTTCCTAGATACAAGAGGATTCGGTAACCTTATATTACGGAGTCCGAACCTTCGTACTCTGATTAATCCAGCACTTTACGGTAAAACTATCTCCTTCGTTAATAGAGCGTTGAAAAATATCTTCCCTGCTAGGCATATATTGCTGGTACTTTGCAATCAAAGTTCTAGCTTCGGCTGCAGTCTCCGAATCTTTCTTCGCTTTGATCCATTCGTCTATTGCTACCCAAGTTACCACCTGAGAATCAAAACCTCTACCAGGCCCACAAAGAGGCCCACTAGATGCGTATAATTTACCAATCAATATATGGGCTTTGCCCCAACCTGGTTTTTTCTCTAAAGCAATTCTAGCATATTTACGGGCAGAAGAAAACTTCTTAAGGTGGGCATAGTAAATTTTTGCTATGGTTAAATAGTACTCCGCTGTTTTTTCAGCGTCACTATTTCCTTCTGCTCGCCCTTCGTAGCAATCAATAGCTTGTGAATAACTTCCTTCTCTGAGGAGTGAGTTACAAGAAGGGCCAGCAGGTGTATTAGGTGTTACCACCTCCGGTGGGAAACAACGGTCTATCTCAGGCTTTAGCTTTATTAGCATCGCATCTGTATCAGGACACTTCCCCCACTTGAGGCGACCATATACCAGTCCTATAGTTTCGCAGTCAGCGGGATTTGCTTCATACTCTTTGCTGTACTTTTCTTTGTAGTAAGCGCAAGGATAGAAATTTTCAACCCCCTCCAATTCTTCTAATCTTGCTGGAGCATAGCCACTCACTAATGCCCAACGATCACACTCCTTTGTGTTTTTACAGTTTTTGGTTCCGTATTCAATGGCTTGATTCACCAGCTGTGCATATTTTCTACCTTCCTCAATACTTATTCTATTATTAGCAATATTATCAAGTAGCAAAGCCGTGAAAGGATTGATCACAAAGTCAGCAGTCTTCTTACCATCTTTATCAATCACCTCTTTAAATAAATCATATTTCTCTTTTTCAGTAGCACGTTCAGGGTATGTATAATAAAGCTTAAAAGCTTTTAGTCCTTTATACAAACTTACCTTTTTAGGATAGCATTTTGCTGCTTCGTCGTATAGCTCAAATACACGATCTTGCAATGCAGCTAACTTACTAGGATCGGATTCTTTTTTCATTAGGTGTTCCTGAAATTTGACCCCATCTAGAAAATGGTAGTCCCTAAATCCATCCGCAGCAGGAGCCGCTTGATATGCTTTTTCCCAATAGGGCAACGCTTCATCCAATTGATTCTGCTTCAAAAAATCTCTATATAGAACATGCGCTGTTTTTACGCCTTCAGGATTTTGAGCCTCCGACCAGTTTGGACACTTACTTTGTCCCTCTTTTTCTATAGCTGGAGTAGACGGAGCTGTTTCTTGTTTTACGATTGGTGCAGTCACCTTTGGTGTACAACTAAGTATAGCGAGTAAGCAAAGACAAACAGACATAGAAAGAAAAGCAAAGTATTTCATATTCTTTATTTTTAAAGGTGCAGCGACATTGTATTTAGATAGATGAAGGTACTTGGTTTTTTGGTGTTTTAGTCTCGTAGAACAATTTTAAGGAAATTCTTACAAATAAAGCAATATTCCATCTTTAATAAATGACAGTCAGTCGATTGAACATTACTGCAAGACGCAGTATCTATAATTTTCATGGAGGGTATGAATTCAATAAAAAAGGCGTTGCTGAATGAACAGCAACGCCTTTTTTTTATGGAGCTTATCTTAAGTTTATTGAAAACTCAAAGAGATTGTTTCTCCTATCCAACATTTAACTTTTACGGATTGTCCTTCTTTGAATCCTCTCATAAATGCTTCATCCTTGGTAGGCTTAGAAGCATTGTATTTTGAGATTCTAGATCTTGCTTCATCTGCTACAGATGAATCGACAGATTTAGCTTTTGCATATTTATCTATAGCGGCTATTACAGCGCATCTGTTCATGAAAGCATCATCTCCACAATTTCTACTAGATGATGCATAGAGATCACCAATCAACATATACGGCCTACCATAACCAGGCTTCAACTCAGCAGCTTTTAGTGCACTGCGTCTAGCGTCACTATATTTCTTTAATTTTCTGCCCTCTATAGAAGCTATTCTGAAGTAGTATTCAGCCTGCTTGCTAGGATCAGATTCAGCAGCAATTGCTTCTTGATATTTAGCAATAGCCCCAGCATAATCTCCAGCATCGTACGCTTTCTTCGCTAACATGCCAGGATTATTTGCTTCAAACTCCGCTTGTCTTTTTGAGTTTTCGGCAGCCGCATACTTTGACCAGTTTGCTTCCACCTCTGCCAAGAAGGCATTGCTTTCATCGCACCCTTGTCGCTTGAGCGTTTGGATGGTTTCCTTGATAACTTCTGGATTATCAATATTTTTCCTGTAGTTTGGTTCCAGCTTATTTACGAAATAAGCGCAATCAAATATCTGAGATTCGAATGGCGCAAAGGAACCCATTGCACTATCTTTAGCTTGCTTGTAAGAACTACCATATTTTTTGTTGTTCTTTATATTATGATCCGCAATTTCATTTATTTTATCATAAATAGCTCTGGTCTTGGTATTGTCCATTTTATCATTAGAAAACTGATAAGTTGCTACATCTGCGTACGGTACAAGTACAATGTACTCTGTATTCATGCCTCCTTTTTCAACAGCTTTTTCCAATGCTGGAAAAGTTAGGCTGTATGGAGTCCGCAACTCATAATACATGTCGTATGCTTTTCGACCCAACAAGTACGATATACGTTCATCCTTAGGAGTGTTTTTCATTTTGATTGCTTCACTTTCAAAACATGCAATAGCTTCATCATAAAGTTTTAAAACCATATTCACATACTCTTCCTTTTCTGCATCAGTGGTTGCATTTTTTAGCTTATGCTTATAGATTTTGATCCCATCAGTGTAATGAAAATCTCTTCCTCCATCCGCAGCAGGTGCGCCTTCATAAGCAGTCTTCCAAAATTCAAATGCTTGATCAAATTCATCCGTTTTCATATGGCCACGGTAGATCGTATGTGCGTCAGTGATAGCACTTTCATTTGGCGAACCAGTCCATGTAGCACATTGAGCACTTGCCGCATGCTGCATCATCAAGCCTAGTCCGATCAAACCACAAACCGTAAATAATTTCTTAAACATCTTCATATTTAGTTAAATTTTCTTTTATAAAACCACAGGTTATCATTAAGTGTAAAACCTATGTTCGCTCTAATAAATGTCTCGTTCAAAGAGTTTTCTGTCCCAAACTTCCCACCAGTAATAGCAAAATTGAACCAGGACTTCTGACCTCTCGGTAAAACAACGGGTAAGGTCATCCCAATTGTTACCCCCGTTTCTGTTAATTGTTCGTTAAACTCATCAACCCTAGCATCTGTTCGATAGTGGATTCCAGCACGATAACGAACTCTTTGCCAAAATCTATTATAGGAGGCATGATTGGGAATAAACTCTCCTCCAAAGCCAATTCTAGCTGTATTCATTAAATTTTTGGACTCCCCATTCTCTGTGTAGTTACTCCATTGAGACGCTGAAAAGTCAAATCCGACACGAAATTTATTAATTTTTTCATACATAACCCCAAAACCGATCTCTCCAGGTAGATTTATTTCCCCACGCACATCATTTGTATTTCTTATCGTATCCAAAGAATTAGGGTCTAAAGCCGAAAATGTACTTGAAAGTCTACGGTAAAACTCTCTAGAAGTCGTATTAATATTTGCATTATTGGATCCATAAGCCCCTACTGTCAATACTTTTGTGGCTTTGTCATCTACTATTCCAAACTTATGCTTGTAAATGGCACCTAGTTTAAATACGAACCCACTCAAGTGTTTTTCGTCGACTAGGTTAGTTATATATGCATTATCTAAGTTGTCAAAAAATGCACTGCGCTCATTGATAATATTTCCAAAAAAGTACCCTATATCGAGTCCTACGGCCAGATCCTTATATTCAAAGGAATTTGTCCATCCCACCTTGTAAGTGCCACCTTTACCCGTAAAAGAGGTGAGTAGAGAATCTTGACCAGGAATCGCAGTTCTAGACTCTATATTGTAACCTACATCTGAGTAAGGGGTAAGAGCAAAGTTCATTCTCCAGTCCACTAAAGGAGGTCTTCTATCCAATTCTATATTAACCGGATTTTTCATAGGAAACCCAATGGACATATAGGAAAAGTTACCTGCATAAGTATCTAAGTCTAGATTATCTGCTTGTAAGTTCGCCGCTCGTCCAAAAGCACCAATCTCAAACGTAGTTGCTTTCAAGAAACCAATGGAAGCTGGATTTATTAAATTTACCTGATACGGATCCGAAAAGGTTGCTCCCATGCCACCCATACTAATGGAAGCAATATAGTTTTGTAATGCTGGATCTCCCAATGCTATTCTGGAGTATGGTGAATTCCGCTTAGGAGTATTGTTATCGCTAGATAGCGTTTGTCCAAATATTGGCTGTGTCGCTAGTGAAAGTAGTATTACGATTACTAGGGTGAACAGATTTATTTTCATTATTGACATTAATTAAAATTTAATATTTTATTGAGCCCTATGAGCACCAAATTTGGAACCACGAATATCCTTCTTTTAATGCGCTTAGCAAAGAAATTAGCGTCTCCACCAGTAAATATTACCTTAATTCGACCAAATTTCTCCACATATGCAGCTACCATTCCCTTTATCTCTGCCAATGCCCCCTGTTGAGCACCAGTAAGTAAGGCAGATTGCGTATCTGTTCCAATTAATGCATCATATTTTGCAGGTACTATCAAAGGTAATTTTGCTGTGAAATGATGCATAGCATCCAGACGCATTTTCATCCCTGGACTGATACTACCTCCTTTATAGATTCCTTTTTCGCTGATATAGTCATACTTTATACAAGTACCTGCATCTATCACTAGACATCCACGATCTGGATACAACGCAGTTGCGCCTATTACTGCCGACAACCTATCTCGGCCCAGTGTCTCGGGTGTTTTATATCTATTTTTGATAGGTATAGGCGTTTCGTGATCTAGTACGGTGTATCGCTGGGGATTGGTTTTCAATTCTTTGAGAACATTTTTGTCCACTAAGGTTACTGTACTTAGGATGATCCGTTGTATGGCAGGATATTCTTTTTGCACAGCTCGCAAGCTGGTCAGATTAAAATTAGCCCAAACGCTTTCTTGGATAATTTCATTCTTATCAAATACAGCATACTTTGTGCGCGTGTTGCCGATGTCAATACATAAATTCATCTCTTCGCTTACTAGTTTTTTCTCGGGTATTTAATGCTTGAAGTGTCTAGTACTGGTAAGCACCATTGGCACATTATTGTCATTGCAGTATTGTATGCTTAGTTTATCGTTGATCGATCCACCAGGTTGTACCACAGCTTTAATTCCCGCCTTATGCGCAATCTCCACGCAGTCTGGAAATGGGAAAAATGCATCTGATGCCATTACCGCCCCTTCCAGGTCAAAACCAAATTGTTTGGCCTTAGCTATCGCTTGCTTACAAGCATCGACTCGGGAGGTTTGACCACAACCCATACCTATCATCTGCTTATTTTTTACGAGTGCTATTGTATTTGATTTCAAATGCTTGGCACAGATACTTGCAAACTCTAAGTCCGCTATTTGCGCATCACTTGGTTTAGTATCTGTTGCAGTTTCGAATCCGTCGGCAGTATCCACCTCCATATCGCGATCTTGCTGCAGCACTCCATTCAGCAAGTTTTTATACATCACTTTCCCTAAATCCCAATGCTTGATGCTCATGAGTATTCTTTTCTTTTTCTGACTCAAAAGTGTCATCGCCGCATCGTCAAATCCTGGTGCGATCAACACCTCATAAAACAATTTATTGATCTCTTCTGCCGTAGCCAAATCTATTGGACGATTGGCTATCAAGATTCCTCCAAAAGCAGAAATATTATCACAGGCCAGTGCCGCATGCCATGCCTCATTGATAGTACCGCGTGTGGCTAGACCACAAGCATTGGTATGTTTCATGATTACAAAACTAGGATCCGCATCCTTGAATTCCGCCATTAAGTTCACTGCAGCATCTATATCTACCAGATTATTATAGGACAAGGCCTTACCGCCATGAATATCAAAAAGGTCTTTTAGTTCGCCATAGTATATACCTTGTTGGTGAGGATTTTCTCCGTAGCGCAAAACCTGTGCAGGCTTTACACTTTGCTTGAATGCACTCGGCTCATCTCCATCGGCAAAGTAGTTGAAGATAGCAACATCATAGTGCGAGGACACTTCGAAGGCTTTCTTTGCAAATTGCTTTCGATCCGCCTTGTCAGTATATCCATTCTTCTCCTTCAATATTTCTAGTAGCGTTGGATACTCATTCTGTGAAGGCACCACTATTACATCTTGATAATTTTTTGCTGCCGCTCGGATCAGCGAAATTCCCCCGATATCGATCTTCTCTATGATAGTCGCCTCATCGTCTGTACTCGCCACCGTTTCTTCAAAAGGATATAGATCTACGATTACTAAGTCCAGCTCAGGGATATCATATTCTTCGAGCTGTGCTAGATGCTTTTCTTCCCGTCGTGCCAGCAATCCACCGAATATTTTCGGATGCAAAGTTTTTACACGTCCGTCTAGTATCGAGGGGTAGGAAGTCAACGTCTCTACTGCCTGTACTGCTACACCTTGCGCCTCTATAAATTTTTGAGTTCCTCCTGTGGAGTAGATGACAACATCTTGTTTTTTAAGTTCCTGAAGTATTTCTTCCAGACCAGTTTTATGGTAAACCGAGATGAGTGCTGATTTTACTTTTTTCAATGACATACCACTGATTTGTTTGCGTGAGGGAATATTTTGCGCAAAGGTAGTGATATTCAGCGGAGTAAGAAAATAGATTCGTAAACCTGACTAAAGAATTTTTTTGGTGCTTTTACAGCTACCGTTTTCTATACCTTACATTAAGTTATGAGATAACAGAGATTAGAAATAAAGGGTACATTTAATAACTGCTTCTTGGAATAAAAGTAGAAAGAGATGAAATTGGACAAGGCAACAAAAGGTAGAATAGCCTTTGCTAAACGACTGATGAAAAACGCAAAACAATTTCCTATTTCGCTCAAGAAAGTTTTCAATTTTTGATCTAGCAAGAATGTAGTTATCGGATACGCCTAAGGATTTTCCTCTCTAATTTTGACAGGTTCTCTTGTGTTTAAAACAAGAGGACCTATTTTTTTAGGGAGACTCTGTTTTGAGAAGTAGTGGTACTATGCTATCAAAAATGTCAGTCGAACTAATCTCGATTCTTACGGGAGATTAGGCTTATTATCTTCAAACTGTTTCTTTTGGGCGTGTCCCATTCCCGCTATCTAGTGCGAGAAAAATCGCACTAGATAGCGGGAATGGGCCGGGCTATCCTGCACTCCGTTTCACTACGGTCCCAAAGCCTGCCCGACATCCTCGACAGGGACGTCCCGACGAAAAGTCGGTACTGCATCCTATCCCTCACGCATTAGATCTTGCTAAAAAATCACATCTGTTTGTCAAATATTTTGTATCAGGGATAGATAGTATGCGACCAACGGAAGCAGTAAGGGGATGCTGCGTGATGGCTTGGTGTGAATGTCAGCATATCCTACCGTATCGCAGAGCAGTACGACATAGCCCGACCAGACTGTAGCTCCCGAAAGCTTTCGGATTAGCCTAAGGATGAGGATACCCAAAAAATAACAAAAGGATTTTAGAACATCTTAAATATCCGACCCAACATCTGAAAACCAACCCAAAGATTTTGACCTTTGCTCATGGTATCAGCGGTGTACTTCACACGGATAGGCACCTCAACGTGCTTTACTTTATGCTTACGTATGTTTCGGATAATCTCTACACAAAACTCAAAGCCATTGTGATAAAGTTGAGAATTTTCAGCAAACTCCGCCGTGAAGGCTTTCATGCCAGATTGACTATCGCTGAGGTAAATCCCCGTCGCCATATAGGTGACAACATTAGCAATCTTATTGTAAAATATTCGAGTAAGCGGAATATTATTTTCAGATAAAAACCGGCTACCAATGACAACTTCAGCATTGTGCTTAACGATGGCCTTTAGAAGTTTATTTATATCTTTTGGATAATGCTGTGTATCAGCATCGATAGTGACAATATATTCTGCACCTTGTTCTAGTGAGTAGGTTATTCCAGTCTGAGTAGCTGCGCCTGGGCCCATGTTTATTGGGTGTGAAATAACATGTGCTCCAAAACCACTTGCTAAAGCGGCAGTTTCATCTGAACTACCATCATCTACGACCACGATATGCATGTATCCCAAATCCCTCAAAGAGTGGAGTACTGAACCAATCCTAGTGGATTCGTCTTTAGCTGGGATTACAATATAGGTGTAAGGTTTTAACAAGTTTTAGCTTTAAATTTTCATTATACTTTATTCTAATAGCTCAAAGATAGCGTAATTTCCATGATAATTTGGAAGTGGTGCGCCAAATACGCCATATCCAGGTTTCGGTTTTTGGGGGTCTTTGGAGGTATTTATTCTACGATTTGTAGCCAATAAAGTTACTTTAGGGTTTTGGTATAGCACTCTCATAAACTCTTTATATTTATTTTCGAGCGTTTTTTCAGGCGTTTGATCAACAGTATAAGTCATCAAGTCTACAAATATATACTTATATCCAGCCGCTTTCAATACCTCAATTAGTGTATTTTTATCTTTAAAATGCAGCCGCAGTCGCTCAAAGTTTTGCAATTGGTTGTCCATAAACACCCTCTTGTCGTTTTTTCGGACAAAATAGGGTAACACGGTGCCCACTCTATAAATTAGCGATTCTTCCTCTTGATTTATTTTTTGGATGGCTTCGTTAAATCCACCTTGAAAAAATCCATTCAATACCTGTGTCTTATTTTGACGACCAGATTGATATTTCATTTCACCTAGATCAAATATTGCCGTAGCCATCTGATCACTATTATTATATTTATAATTTGACATGCGATAGACCATACTCAACATTATAAAAATGCCAATACTGATTAAGCCAAAAATTCTCTTGGATCTAACCACCCATATTGGATAGTCTTCTTTTCCGTCAGTCTTGTATTTCTTAGGCGCTAAGCTAGACACAACAAGTAGGATGCTTAAGGCGATCATAGGATACCCATACCAGATGATCCCCGCGGTCAATAACATCCACATAAAAGTGAAGAACGAAATGAATAAAATAAGAATAAGTTTTGTGTTACTGCGTAGAAAATCTCTTTGTTTTATTAGAAATATCATTAGGATAAATAGCGCAAATAATATGGGATAAGTAAATGCATCTGCATTACCAGATTCATTTTTAAAAAACTTATTCACACCTTGGTAAGAATTACTAACCGCTTTGTAGATTGGTTTTATTATGCTACTAGGGAAGGTATTAGCTGCATTATCTACTGTATTGGCAAACTGTACGGTAGTAATGAATTTTCCCCCAATATAAATTTTCCCATTGCCTATAGAAATGTACAGCAGCGCTAATAATAAAATCATGCAAGCTATTCCATACCATGGTCTATTTCTAAACCCAAATAGAAAAAGTATAGGTATAAGAGCCATAAATAAATAACCGATATCAACGTAAGGACTCTGTACATTAGTGTTAGTCGTAGCATCGTAAGGCAAGGTTAGATACCGTGGCAACAATGGTTCATAACCCATGTAACGCTGAATCTCTTCTCGAACGGCGTTAGCCTCTACCTTAGTTTCTTTTTCGTCATTCGCTTGTGCATTCGCAACAGGGATTCCTCCTGAAAGTAAAAAAAATACAATCAGTACAAATGAAGATAGCGATATGAAATGTTGTTTACTTATCACTGTTGCCTTCTTTATTTTGCAAGTGTTTTTGATACGTGCGTTTCATATAATTTAATCCAGCCGCAGGTTCATTCGTTTTTCCATTCAGTAGATATCTGAAGGAAAGTTTCATGTCAGAATCTATATAATTCTTTGTGATCCAAGGTAAAGTCATCAGCACAAAAAAGACGCTGTAAACAACACTAAAACGCATACTTCTGAAAAATCCCTTTTTCGATTTAAGGAAAAAATATACGAAGGTGGACGAGCCGATTAATAGTAGAATCCATTGTAGATAATTGGCAGATAAGTGATATTCTCGCATACCACTCATATCATCTAATCTAATGATGAGTATAGCAAAGCAGCAGAGTAGGGATGATCCGATAAAGCCTATAAAGCCAAACTCAATAAACCACATAACACATATAATACAAAAGTAGGTGAAAAGAGTAGTCAGTTTTATACCAAAAGCAAAGCCTGTCAATAAACCCATAGTTATTAAATATGGATTTTTCCAAGCTTGCAAGTTGAATTTAGTAAAAGCATTTTCATCTTTCTTGATCTTAGTATTACGATCTTTTATCCAATGAAAGAGTAAAATAATTAAGGTGAGCACTATATAAAGTAGCCCTAAATCTACCTTCTGTTCTAGAAAGCTTTGAAAGGCAACAGAGGGAATCAAATAGAAAATAAGTAGCCCGAGTAAAATATAATTTTGGTCTATTTTTAGGACATCTTTTCCGATGGCATAAAGGCCTAATAGACTAAGTATTCCGCCTAAAAAAGATAGTGCTAATACGGTCTCCACACTGTCGAAAAGAATCAAACCAAAAGACATCAATAAGGACCAGTTATACGGTTGATATCCTCGGACTAGGCCGTGATAATCATTGATAATGGTAGGCAGTTTTACATATAGTGAAAGCGAATCCCAGCCCTTAGGAAATGGGCTTATATTTTGCAAAAGATTTAACTGAATAATAAATAACAACATCAAAAAGCTAAATACACCGAGAAAGCCCAACTGCTTAGAGGGCTTTATAGTGTCTACACATAAATTCTTAAAAAATTGAAAAGTTTTTTTGTAGTTGAGGGCAAAGCAAGCTAGCAGAATTGGGCCCAAGGTAAACCAGTACAGACCCTTGAATATGCCCAAAATAAATGCGATCATGACAATTATCATAATCCCTGAGCTAATGGAAACTGCCGTCTTACTAATAGGTTGCAGTTCCATTTTTACTTTGTCAATGCACCATAAACCTACGGAGTAACATGCAAGCACTATAAAGAATACTTGCAAAGCAACCGCAAAATAATTAGAAAGAACAAAGAATACTTCACTCAGTTTTGCAGCAACTTTTGTGCTTCTATTTAGCGCAAATGCAAAAGTCGTTCCTATGAGTATCAATCCAGGAATCACCAATAGACCACCTCTCAGCAGCCCACTTACTTTGCGCTTATAAAAATGAAAGATCAAACCTCCCCCAATAGCTTGTACCATTACCAAGGCGAGTAAGTCCCAATATTGAAAAAAATTAAAGTTACTTGTGTACGGTGGATGTTTTTGGATAAAATCGAGTAATACGAAACTTATCCAAAAAATGGAGAATGCTAAAAGTAAAACGGGGTATACTTTTTTCAAATCAGTGATTCAAGCGTTTTTATTTTTCTGTAGCTTTAAGAAGAACAAAATTATAAAAACATTACAGAATAAGACACAAAACTGTGTATTTGTATAGTTTTTAAAAAATTTATCTTGTTTGGGAATTTGAAGTGTGAAAAGAGGGATAGATTTTTCTTAAAATCTATCCCGATCACAAAATCAAAATGATTTGTGTGTATCGGTAGTGGGAAAAAGAAAGGTATTGCTCAAGGGATTAAACTTGTCATTCCTTTCGATAACAAATGTAGTAAATGATTCTAATTTGAAGTTAAAATTGTATAATTATTTATCATTTAATCGTTGATGGAGACTTTTTTTGAGTATTTCAACTGCTTGAAAGAGAGTGGTTTCGCCACTTTTGATCTGGTTTTTCTGATTTTGGATAATCGTATTTATTTTTGGATTTTCTAAAATAGTCGTTAGAATTATTTTTTCCAAATAGGTGTCATACCATTGGGCAGATTGATGCATTCTTCGGCTGACCAATTGACCGCTAGACTCTTTTGCATTAAAGAATTTGGTAATATTGTCCCAAACTTCTTCTAAACCTATTTTTTCAATTGCAGAACTCAATAAGACCTTTACTTGCCAATCTGAATGCAAAGGAGATAACATATGCACCGCATTGGAGAAATATCGTTGTGTTTGCTTAGCAAGGTCTTTTTTATCAGAATCGTACTTATTGACTACCAGTAGATCCGCCAACTCTACTACACCTTTCTTTATACCCTGCAATTCATCTCCAGAGCCTGGTTGTAAGAGCAACAGCATCATGTCCGTCATGGCATGGACTAGTACCTCTGATTGACCAACCCCTACGGTCTCTACTAGGATTACTTGGTAACCTGCTTTCTCGCACAAAGCTATGGTGCTTTTGGTGGTTTGCGCTACGCCTCCAAGCGTTTTCCCTGCTGCCGATGGCCTGATGAATGCTTTTGGATGGTTACTCAAGGATTCCATACGTGTCTTATCACCTAATATACTTCCCTGTGAAACTTGACTACTTGGATCAATAGCCAGCACCGCTACTTTAAAATCAAGATTGGCGAGCATCAATCCTAACTGCTCTATAAAACTACTTTTTCCTACTCCAGGGGAGCCAGTAATCCCAATACACTTTGCTGTTTGCGCTGGGGCAGGTATCTTATCCAAAATAGCCTGCCCTCGCTGCCAGTGCATTTCGTTTTGACTTTCTAGTAAGGTAATCGTTTGACTAAGGGCTACTTTCTCTCCATCGAGTATAGCAGCTACTGTTGGCTCTATTTCTAGAATTCGCTTATTCTTTTCTAGAAAGGTCCTAGCAGCTTTATCGGTGGTAAATTTTTTATTCTTTTCGCTCATAAAGGGATAGTGTGAATACTCTTAACATTTAGGCATAATTAAGCATGCTCAAAGTTAAATAATCTTAATTATATATGGGTTTAACAAAATTTTAGGAGACCTAAAGATGACAGTATAATATATTGAGCGCAGGACGGCTGAACGCTATAATTATTTCTTAATCGGTGTAATTGTGCTCTCTTAAACTCAGCCGTCTCTTTTATATTTAATCCACTCTTGCTTTTACTCCAGCCGTAAAATAAACAGTATCAATATATTCTATAAAATAGTTATATATTTGCGGCAATTTTGAAAGCATCCAATTCTCCGTATAATATTTTCAAAATACATAATTGAACTAAAGCGACTGAAAAACTTTAAGGTTATTTTAAGGCTTTTATCGCAGCGAGTTCGTTTTACAATCGTTATCATATTCGATTAACCAAATTTTAAAAAAAAGTTTTCAATTAATAAAACCAATATTATGTATAGAATTAAAATATTTATTTTCGCAATGGTATGTTCTACCATATTTTTTACATCATGTGATGATGACACGACAGGTGGATCAGGTGGAGGGAATGTTAATGCACCCTTCGTTTCTTTGCAGGACGATGGTGGTGGATCTCTTTCTTTTGATACTACTGTTGAGCCAGGACAGGTTTTCAGAGTACAAGTGGATGCAACTTCAAACGTTGCTCAGCTAAAAGCAATCTCGGTAAGTAGAGATGGATTTAGCCTAGATGTTAGTGAATTTGATAATTTGCAAGTTGATGATGCTGAAGAGCAAAATCCACAACTTTTATTCGGCACGGACAAAGATGGTTTTCTTTGGACCTACGAATTTACTGCCCCAGAAACAGAAGGATCTTATCTTTATGACTTTGAATTAACAGATGACGATAACTTATCTTCTATTACTTCTATTACTATCACTGTAGAAGGGGTACTTGAAGTAATCCAACCTACTATAGATGTAATGACTGGTTCTACTATAGAAGCTCCTGCAAACACTTTAGTTAGTGTAAATGTAGCAGCGACTATGGGTACATATGATATCGCTTCCATATCTGTTTTAGAAGATGGAGTCGAAATTTCAGATTTGTCTAGAATTCGTTTTGATAATGTTGAATTTGATGATAATCCAATGCCTTTGTTTTCACCACAGTCGGAAGGTTTTACGGAGTCTGTGATCATTCGTACTATCAATGGTAATCATGACTATATAATCAGAATTACAGATACAGAAGATAATTCTGCGGAAGGTGCTTTTAGTATTGTAGAGACTATGACTTCTACTGCTTTAGATGAGAGTTATGATTTCGTATTAGTATCTAATGCTTCGGGTCCTAATCAAGGTGGATTGGATTTGGATGCAGGGGTTGCGGTAGCGAGTGCTAGTCCTGATGCAGAGCTTAGAGATTTGGGTATTGATCTCAATCAGCCTAATGCATCTAACTGGTTGCAGCAAGTAGAGGCAGTGAATGGTTCTACACTTAGAATTGTAAATGTTGGGAACTTACCTGATGGATTTTCATATGACAGTGTAGTTTCTAAAGAAGAAGTAACCGATGCGTTTAACTCTGGTAATACAGTTGATCCTTCACCAGCTTTACAGATTGGTGATTTATTGGCAGTCAGTAGTGCTACTAATATCTATTTGATAAGAGTAGATGATATTGTTGTTACTGCATCTGATAATGAAGATTTTTATTCATTCAGTATTAAGTACTAGTTTTAATATTTAAAGCAATAAAAAAGGGCTTGATCAGATATGATCAAGCCCTTTTTTTTTATGGAAGGATTGTGTTCTTGTGTAGAATTTTTAGTCGAGCAAGCCTTGATTCTACATTCTTTCATGGATATAAATTACGATGAAAGAAATTCATTTTTTAATTTTTGACAATAGCGGTGTTCCACCGCTCTTTCAATTTTTTTCGTCGGGTAGCTGTGCCCTCGTGTTATGAAACAAAAATTATTGCCGCTTTAGTGAACTAGCATGAAAAGGGTATAAAGATGAATATACGACCCTTCTAGGGTCGGTTAAATTTTAAATTGTATTATCTAATAAATATGTGATCCCGCTGGGATCTGCGTGGTGTGATTCAGATGGGGTTTTGGTTACCTCAATGACTCGTTTAGCAAAGTTAGCCAGTTTTATTTATTCTGCTATCCAGACAATCATCCCCGAGAGCTTGTCCCGAATCTTCTCGGGGGATGATATATATATCTATAGAAATTTGATAGTTCTAATACTGACTCCAGCGTAGTCATACAGGCTTGCAAAATCTCCAAAATGTAATATAATAAAATGTCTCACTGTTCGTCGAGAAGACATGTGTCCTAACGCAAGTAGCTGTGCCCACGAGGCCACCAACTACATATCATGCATACCAAATTAAAATCAGATCGACCTTTTTATTCCTGGCCAAATTTCCTCTTGGACAAGTGCTGCGCAGTAGTGACCCACTTTCGGGTCAGACGCCAGTAGAAGCGGAGCCTGGAAGCAGCGCCTACTGGTGGCCGAGCGGATGAGCGAGCTACGTAGCATAACGACCCGCCTGCGAAGGGCAGTCGCGCAGGCAAAAAGGGATGGCCCCAAAAAAACCACTACGTCAAATCTTGAAAATTAGCCCAAACCTTTTGTGAAAAGTCCTTGGTCAAATTATCAAAATAATACGAACCTTCGGTTGGATTTTCAACGAAATCCATACCACTTTCTAGCTTGAGGAGATGCTGAATATTGCGATGAATCCTACGATTGAAATCTGCATTTGAATCTCCTTTCTTCGTCTCTATTTCGAGGAAATCGATACCTGCCACCACAGCGCTGATAGACTGAACCGTAGCGTTTATCATCTGCGTATTTTCATCCAAGCCTGTACTATGTATTGCGCTCGCCATGATATAAATCGGAGTATGCGGATCTGCACCATGAGCATCGAGCATATTCTGCCAGATGATTTTAAGGGATTGTAGATAGACGACATTGAGGTAAAAAGACTTACTCAAACCGACCCGAAAATAAAAAGTGTGGGCCGCTTGTTTTGCTTTGAGCCCAGCACGCAGCACTTGAGAGGCACTATGAAATGTCTGCGCCATAGTCGTCGCAGGTGTATCTGCGTTGATGATAAAGTCGATAGGCTTGCTCCTTAGTGAAGGTAGGGTAGTGTCCTCCAGACCCTGCTCAATCAAGATCTGATCCGCCACAAACTCAACCTCTGCCCGCTCCAAATACGCAGCAAGCCCTTTCCATTGGTCTCCGCTTGGCTGACTGTGGCTCAGGGCTAGCGTAATGTACTTTAAGAGCACTTTATCCAAGACCTGGCTCCACTCCACCTCGCTGAGCGATTGATCGACCACCAAGTGGACACCTTCCAAGCCCATATTGAGCGCAGCTAAAATAGCCTTGTTGGTCGCTTTTGGATCCTGTACGAGGTACTTTTCGCCGATAACCCAACTGCTTTTGCTGGATACGAGGCTAAAATCACTCGCTTCAGGAGAGTTAAAATAGATAGGGGCGAAAGACATATTGTCTTCTAAATCCCAGTTTAAAGCCTCCAGAGGCTTGCCTTTCAGCTCTTTCTCTGCCTTATCTAGCCAATTTTGCACGGTATACTTATCAAACTCGCTATCAGAACCCTTCATATTAGGCATTTTTATCATTATTCAGTAGGGCGGTAATATAATACGGAAGAAGAACTTTTTAAGGCCTTAATGGTTATATTTGCATAAAATTACACGAGAATCTAAAATTTAAATTTTATATGGCTGAGCCAAGAATGATCTACTTTGATAATAACTCCACTACACCTACAGATCCTAGAGTAGTAGAAGCGATGTTGCCTTATTTCTACGAAATGCCTGGTAACGCAGCTAGTCGTAACCACCCTTTTGGATGGCAAGCGGAGAAAGCAGTAGATACTGCTCGTGATCAGATCGCTGATCTATTAAAGGTGGCTCCAAAAGAAATTATCTTTACTTCTGGTGCAACCGAGGCAGATAACCTAGCCTTGAAAGGAGTGTATGAGATGTACGCACGTAAAGGTAATCATATCATCACCGTTTCTACAGAGCACAAAGCAGTGCTTGATTCTTGTAGCAAGATTGAGAAAATGGGTGGTGAGGTAACCTACCTCAATGTCAAAAGCGATGGAATCATCGATCTTGCAGAATTAGAAGCAGCCATTACAGATAAGACCATTTTGATTTCGATCATGTGGGCTAATAATGAGACAGGTGTAATACAACCAATGAAGGAAATCGGCGCTATCTGCGAAAAGCACGGTGTTCTCTTTATGAGTGATGCCACGCAAGCGGTAGGAAAGATTCCAACTTATCCAAAGGAGGTAGGTGTACACTTGATGGCTTTTACGGGTCACAAAATGTACGGACCAAAAGGAGTAGGATGCCTGTATGTAAATAGAAAAAATCCAAGAGTAAAAGTAACTGCACAGATGGATGGTGGTGGACATGAGCGTGGTATGCGTTCAGGTACACTCAATGTACCCGCTATAGCAGGTATGGGTAAGGCAGCCGCTATTGCAAAAGAAGAAATGGAGGCAGAGGCAGTTCGCTTGGCTGGTCTAAGAGATAAGCTCGAAAAAGGATTGTGCGAAATAGAAGAAACATATATCAACGGTAATGTGGAAAACAGAATGCCACACGTAACCAATATCTCATTTAAGCATGTAGAGGGTGAAGGTCTGATGATGACATTTAACCAAAGCCTTGCCGTATCTTCTGGATCTGCATGTACATCTGCATCTCTAGAGCCATCATATGTTTTGGTAGCGTTAGGATTGGGTGATGACTTGGCACATTCTAGTATCCGTTTTTCTCTCGGTAGATTTACTACAGAGGAAGAAGTGGACTTGACGATTGCAGCCTTGAAAGAAGGGGTGCATCACATGAGAGAGTTGAGCCCAATATGGGAAATGTACAAAGAGGGTGTGGATATCGATGCGATCGAATGGGCGGCGCACTAAATATTAAAAAACAATAATACGTGAAACTATATTGACACTGAATGGTGTTATACAACTAAATAAATTAAAATAATTATGGCATATTCTGAAAAATTATTGGATCACTTTAAGCATCCTAAAAACGTAGGAACGCTGGACAAAGCCTCTAAATCGGTAGGTACTGGTCTAGTGGGAGCACCTGAGTGTGGTGACGTGATGCGTTTACAAATAGAGGTGGATGAAGCGACCAATACGATCAAGGACGCCAAGTTCAAAACTTTTGGTTGTGGATCTGCAATCGCTTCTTCTTCTTTGGCTACCGAGTGGCTCAAAGGAAAGTCAATTGATGAGGCTATGAACATCGACAATATGGCTATCGTAGAAGAGCTTGCTTTACCACCAGTGAAGATTCACTGTTCAGTACTTGCAGAGGATGCGATCAAAGGGGCAATCAAAGATTACCAGCAAAAGAACGGCTTGGAAGTAACTGCTGAAATCAAAGCGCATTAATTATATGTTGTTTGTAGCAGACAGCGCCAAAGCGCGTGTACAAGAAATCATTCAGGCCAAAGATTTGACCGAGGATTATTTTATTCGGGTATCCGTCACTAGTGGTGGCTGTTCAGGTCTGAGTTATACCTTGGATTTTGACAATGAGTCACAGCCCAATGATCAAGTATTTGAAGACAACGGCATGAAAGTCGTTACTGACCTCAAGTCTTTCTTATATCTCTGTAATACTACCTTAGAATTCACAGGTGGTCTTGACGGCAAAGGTTTTTATTTTAACAATCCCAATGCGAGTCGAGAGTGTGGATGTGGGGAGAGTTTTGCGGTTTAAAAAAGTATCAGATTTTGCTGTTAGGTTTTGGTAAAAAAAAATAGTTAGATGCTAACGGTTAGCATTTATGAAAAAGCTTTCTCAATTTTGGGAGAGCTTTTTTTTATTCCTGTAATAGTGATAGTAGATACTAGATCAATAATTCTATAAAAGGGCGTTTAGTCGAGCAGAAAACTAAATGTCAACAGCCAAGATGATAATAGCCAGTCTTTGGGGTCTCCCACTATAGCAGTGGGGTCTACCGACACCCACTGCTATGTGGTCGCGTCGTCCGTTACTACCTCTTCGGTTTTGCCAACGCTTCCATCTACCCCCCACCTCAGAGATACCACTACCACCGCTAGCCTCTAACGCGGCTCCGCCTTGTCGCGCTCCACCTGTACGGTTCCGCGTAAGTTGTAACAGGAATTTCAAAATCAATAAAAACGAATTTAAGCTCCTGAATGCGAGCTATATTTTCTCCACCAATAAACACTGACAGACTGCCGCAGAAAGGGTAATGGATTGCATTTTATTTTCTAAAACTACTTCTGTGCTGTTGTCAAAACTTTCAATCTGCTTGACTTGAAAGCGAGAGCCTAATTCAAGTCCTTTTTTGTTTAAGTAGAGGAGTAGCTCTTTTGTACTATTCGCAAGACCAGAGAGCTTAACTGTTTCACCAATTTGAATACTAGGTAGCTTTAAATATTTGGGATCTAGAATATTACCAGTCTTGTCTGGAATGGGAGAACCGTGCGGATCTATGGTGGGGAAACCAAGCATTTCGTCCATGCGCTCAAACAATTTATCGGAGTGGAGGTGTTCCATTTCTTCGGCGATGTCATGCACCTCCTCCCAGCCGAAGCCCATCTTGTCTGCTAAAAACATTTCTGCTAGCCGGTGCTTTCTTACAATCAATGCAGCTTCTTTTTTCCCCTTTGGGGTGAGCTTCAAAGGTTTATATTTTTCATAAAGGACCCACCCTTTCTCCTCCAGCTTTTTTACCATATTATTCACCGTAGGTTTACTCACCTCCATCGCCTCTGAGAGTGCCGTAATAGAAATCGTATCTCCTTTCTGAGAGATAGAAAAGATAGCTTTGAGGTAATTTTCTTTTGTCTGAGTGGGCATAAGAATTAAGTATGGTCAAATATATAAAATCTATCTTGCTTTATTTGTTAGATTAGTCTAACTTTATATCTTTGCAGTGCAAAACTATAATTAAAGTATTTATGAAAGTTATATATAGATTACTCCTTCTTTTACTTGGTTTAGGCTCCTATGTTGAAATTACAGCACAAATGGGCGAAATAAGCGGAATAGTAGAAGTGGATGGGTTGGTGCAAGCATTTGCTACTGTTACCATTTCTACGGAGCCAATATCAGGAACGGAGACAGATCATCAAGGGAAATTCGTGTTAGACAATATTCCTTACGGGACCTATGAGGTCACAGCATCTTATCTAGGTTATGAGCAGCGATCACTGACGGTCAGTGTATCAGCAACTCAAGCTGACGCTTCACTTTCATTTAATTTGGATGAAAGCCTTAACTCCTTAGATGAGATAGTAGTCAGTGGAACGAAGACTTTTAAAAGGCAGACCAATTCACCTGTAATAGTCAATGTGGTTAATAGCGTAACCTTAGATAATGTACAGGCTTGTAATTTATCAGAAGGGCTAAAATTTCAGCCAGGTTTACGAGTAGAAACAGACTGTCAAACTTGCAACTATACCCAACTACGGATGAATGGTTTGGCTGGGGGCTACTCGCAGATCCTTATCAATGGACGGCCCATATTTAGTCCCTTGACAGGGCTCTATGGATTGGAGCAGCTGCCGACCAATATGATCGAACGTATAGAAGTAGTGCGCGGTGGAGGTTCTTCCTTATATGGATCTAGTGCTATTGGAGGTACGGTAAATGTTATCACCAAAGTACCGAAGGCAAATACTTATGAACTAAATACCTTTTATCAAAATATTAATGGTCAAGCCAATGATTATGTGATTAGTGGAAATAGTTCACTGGTATCAGAAAATAAAAATGCTGGAGTATCCTTCTTTTTCAATCATAGGGAACGTGAAACGTATGATCATAATGAAGATAATTTTTCGGAGTTGCCTGCATTGCAGAATACTTCATTCGGAACAAATATTTTCTTCTTACCAGCAGAAAATCAAAAAGTAGAATTGAATATCAGTAATATGAACGAGTATAGATATGGAGGGGAGATGGTAGACAAGCCAGCTTATCTTACGCAGCAGTCGGAGGAGCGTAAGCATAATGTCTGGATGGGAAGCGCAGACTATCAAATAAATTTTAACAACAGCAAGTCCTCATTTATTACCTATGCAGCATGGCAGAATACAAAACGCGATCATTACACAGGTATCTTTCCTGACGAAGCAGAGTCCATACAGGCGCACCTAGAAAATCCGCCTTACGGAATTTCTAACACCACAACTTTGCAAGGTGGTGTACAGCTCAATCATAAAGTACAGGACTTTCTGAATGGGATAAACACCTTGACCTTTGGCGGAGAGTATGTAGTAGATGAAGTATTTGATGAGATAACATCATATAATTATCTAATAGATCAAACGACAAAAGACCTAGGTGTCTTTTTACAAAGTGACTGGGAGATATTACCGACCTTGACTTTATTGACAGGAATAAGGGCGGATAAACATAATTTAGTGGATCAAGTGCTATTAAGTCCGCGCGCTTCTTTATTGTATAAGTATAAAATCAATACTCAATTCAGATTGAGCTACGGTACTGGGTTTAGAGCGCCGCAGGCATTTGATACAGACCTACATATAGCTTTTGCGGGTGGAGGTATCTCGAGGGTAACTTTGTCGCCAGATTTGCAACCAGAATTTTCTCGTAGCTTTAGTGCTTCTATTAATTATGATAAGCCAACAGAACACTTTGTTGCGGGTTATACTATAGAAGGATTCCATACGCGTCTAGACGATGCATTTTTTTTGCAGCCAGTAGGGGAGGATAATTTCGGAGAACAGTTTGAAAAGCAAAATGGCCAAGGTGCTACTGTGCAAGGTGTGTCTTTAGAACTTAGAGCAAATTTTGATCGCAAAATACAGATAGAAGGTGGCTTCACGATTCAGTCTAGTAGGTTTGATGAAAAGGTACAGTATATAGATGAATTGGAAGGGCTCGAAGATTTCATCAGGACGCCGAATAATTATGGTTTTGCCATGTTGTCCTACACGCCTACTCAATCTATCAATGCTAGCCTTAATTATGTCTATACTGGAACAATGAAGGTGCCACACTTTGCTGGTGCGCCTAACCAAACGATAGATGAGATTTATACTTCTAAGCCTTTTTCTGAGTTGAGTACTAAAGTGGGTTACACATTTGTGATGCCAAAGGTGAAATCAAAAATCGAAATTTATTCAGGTGTAAAGAATATTTTCAATGCTTATCAGAATAACTTTGATATTGGAAAAAATCGTGACAGTAACTTCGTATTTGGCCCCTCACTGCCTAGAACATTTTATGTAGGGATGAAGCTGATGTAATAAAGATCAATTTTTGCAGATACAATTTAAATTTAATGACTATCCGCTTTTGAGTACCAAGCTGTAATTCGACATTGTGTGTAAGGAATCGCAACCATAGCAGTACTTATTTGTACCTGCTAGTCAATAGTCACCTTAGTAAGCCATAAAGCTTCTCAAGCAGTCCAGGAATGCTTGTTCCGCCTTTCGAGCGGGGTACAAGATGTAATAGCGAGGGGGTTGGAACCCCTTGTAATCTGTAACAGACCTTTAAGTCCTGTAAAGCTTGTCGCGCTTTTATACGGGGGACGAAATACACACCTTTACATCAATGTTTACCTTAGTACCTAATAGCGGATAGACATATTAAAGTTATCAAAGACTATATAGTTTCATTCATTCTGGTAACTAAGTTATGCATGCTATATATCAAATTGTATTTCAGAGACAGCTTTTTTAAAATATGTGATAGCAATATTTTATGGGTTAGAGATTGAAGATCAATATAATAAAGTGATATGTTACATTAATTGGTCTCATTTTTGGGTTGAAAACCTCGTACTTCGGTACGATAAATTCCATTGAGTATCTTAGTAATCTAAAAAAGGAACCAAAATGTCGAAGTATAGGACAGGCTCACACACAAAGACGCGTTTAACAGTGCATCTCGTGTGGGAGACAAAGTATCGATATAGAGCATTAGAGGGAGAGCTATAATCGCGTTGCAGGGATGTGATACGTCAAGATTGTAATAGTTTAGAGATTCAAATATTAAAAGGCGTAGTAGGAAAGGATCACGTGCATCTACATATAGAGTACCCACCGAAGTTAGGAATTAGTGTTATATTAAAGCAATTAAAGGGTAGAAGTTCTCGTTTGCCTCAAAAAGAATTTCCACCAATAAAGCGACGTTATTGGGGTCAAAGATTTTGGGCGAAGGGTTATAGAGCATTTAGTGCTAGAAATAACACAGATGAAATGGTACAAAAATATATAGAAGGACATCGGGAGAAGCCAAATGAAAATAATGATGATTTCATTCTAGAGTGAATAGCTACAATAGACGACTTTTAGTCGTTCTTAGAGCGAACCCACCTACTTTCAGTAGCTGGTGGTTTATTTAAATTCATCCATTTAGATTATTTTCCATGCAACGCTTTCTGCCGTTCTTGCATATAGTTAATTGTGATCGATCCTCACTAAGAATTACATTTAATGTAAATATAAGGCCAATCGATAAAGCCTATAAAATATAGAATTTGATGAATTTAATGAAATTATTATCCACCGTCATACTTATTGCCTTTTTGTTTACTTCTTGTGTAAAGGAGAATATAGATATTAAAGAAGATCCAGTAGTAGAAATACCTGCTCCCGAGGTAACTCAATTTAATCCCCTGCTTAATAAAACAGCTGGATCTGAATCAGGAGAAGGGCAAGATATAAAGTGTTTTACTATTGTATATCCTTTTAATTTGCTTTTAGAAGACGGAAGCGAAGTAAATGTTAGCTCTAATGAGGAATTTAAAAATTGGACAAATGATGATTCTAATTTTATTGTAGATTTCATCTATCCTCTGAATGTTAAGACGCAAACAGAAGGAACTGTAGTAATGAACACCAATATTGGATTGAGTGATTTATTTATATCCTGTATTCCAGATGAGGGGTGGGGAGAAGACCAGACGGGAGAAGGTGTAGATTATGGATTTCCAGTATTCGATATTAATTTCCAAAATTCTTGCTTCGAACTAGTGTACCCAATTACTATAACAAATTTAGAAGATAGTATTTCAGTTGCAAATAACGCTGTTGAATTATCATCAATAGTGGCCAATGAACCAGGTTTGACTTTGTTTGTATTTCCCATAAATATTGTTTATGAAGATGGAGATACAGAAGTTATCGGATCTAGTGATCTATTATCTGATGAATGGTTTTTATGCGATAGATTTAACTTACCAATTATTAGTTCAATTAATACAGGAGGTCAGATAGCTTGTTATTTATTAAAATTTCCTATCGAAGTAGAGACAAGTTCTGGCATTATTAAGGCTGATACAGAAGATCTATTTTTTAGCCTATTATACAGTGGGCAAATTACTGATTTTGTTTACCCATTAAACTTAATTGCATTTAATGGTTCAGAGTTAATTATCAACAGTCAGGAAGCGTTTAATGCTGCGTTATATAATTGTTACTTTGATATTACAAACCCAGATGTATTAGCTATAAAGGCCTTACGGTATGGATACTTGGAAGGATGTTACTCTATAAATTACCCTATAATAGTTGTTAATGAGGAAGGGGTATTGAAAACTATAGATAATGATGAAGAGCTTTACGATTCGATTATCCTCTCTGACTTCATCACGCAACATTTATTATTTCCAGTTGATGTTACATCGGCAGTTACACAAGGCGAGATTGTTTTTAATGACAAGGCATCCATGATAGAATTTATTCTGTATTGTCAGTAATTGTCATATCTATAATTTTTAAGTCGTGCATGATCTGATGCACATCTCATTGTTTAATAAGAATCATTTGGTTAACCAAGAAGTCATAGATCTTTGTATTAAAAATGTTGAGTCAGGGCACAAGGCGCTTTATGAATTAAGTGTGAAGTATGTTTATGCTGTAGTATCTAGATATGTGAAAATTAACCATGTACATAAAGACATTGTACAAGAGATATACGCAAATGTGTTTTCTCATATTGATAGCTACGATCCTAATAAAGGAACTTTTAAGGTTTGGATTAGAAAAATAGCCGTTAATCAGAGTTTGACATTTTTGCGCAAAAAAAATAATTTTAATAGTATGTTACCGCTAACTGAAGGGATAAATAAAAATTTTTCTACCGAACTAGACCTGAGAAGCTTCGAAAGAGAAAATGTCTCTAAGATATTAAATAAAATGCCTGTTGGATATAAGACCGTTTTTATGATGAGTGTAATAGATGGTTATAACCATGATGATATTTCTAAACTGCTCAATATATCTAAAGGGACTTCAAGGTCTCAACTAAATAGGGCAAAATTTTGGTTGAAAAATAGATTACCAAAAAAAACTAAATTTCAAGCACATGGATCACTTTGATAATGAGTATTTTGACTTTATGGATGACATGGGTGCCTCTAATATGCCTGAAGGTTTTGCTTGGGGTGATGTGAAAGAGGGCATCTATGCGAAGCAAAAAAGAAAGCGAAGAATGTTTCCCTTTATTTGGTGGTCAGGCTTGGGCTTAGCTTTAGTAGCGGTGGTTTTTATTTGGTTTAATCCAGACATGGCTCTAAACGAAATCGCACCTGTTCTTGAAATACAACAGCAGCGCAAAACAGCACCGCTTAAGGAAGCAAAAACCAATAAGCCGAAAGAGATAATCGCTACTAATAATATGGATAAGGCAATCCTTGAGGCTGAAGTTCAATCGGTAGCGGATAATGAAATAAGTGAAAAGAAAATAAAAATTTCTAAGGTAGGCAGTAAAAAAGATAAAAAGGCGTCCCTAATTGAAAAGAAGATTATTGCTCAAAATACTCAAGGCAGAGAACTTGAGAATGCGTCTAATATTAATAGTCCCAAAGTTATAGAGGTGGAGACTGTTGACAAGGCTTTGTCGATCAGTGTTGCAGCAATTGAAAAAGCTCCAATTCTAAATGACATAAAGTTATATGCAATAACACGATTGCCAATGTCAAATCTAAACTTGTTAACTTACACGGAAAAATCTAATGGTGCCTTACCAATCTCAGCATTGAGGCTTGAACCAGAAGAATTAGGAAACGAAGCAAAGAAATTAATCAACAAAAAATGGTCTCTAAATACCTTCGCAGGAGCTAATATATGGTCTTCAAAATATGATCAAAGTGATATACTTGCTAAGGATAGGAATAATTCCACAGCGCAACTACTGGGCTTTACAACTAGTTTTGGAGCGGAAAAAATGCTAAGCAAACACTTTTTCGTTGGACTAGAAACGAGTTTTATCACGTGGAATAGTAAATTTGAATCCGATGCCACTAGAATGATTGATGTAGAATTGAAGGATGTTGTATTGGTTCAAAACAGAAATATTCTTACTGGAGATATTGATTCTGAAAAGCTTGGAGATGTCACGGTGCAAGGGTCTGAATATAGATATGTCAGACATTATAATACATTAAATGCCGTAAGGTTTGGAGCGATGTTAGGCTATAAACTGCCTTTAATGGAGAAGCTGAACCTAGACTTTAAATTAGGTTCTGGATATTTCGTAGTTACCAAGCAAGCAGGAAAGACGCATATCAATGATCTAGATATTCTAGAATATAATAACAGTGAGCCCATCTACAAAATGTCAGGAATTTCTATTCAACCTGCTATCCGCTTAAACTATTTATTCAATAATAAAATAGGAATTGGTGTTCAGCTTAGTCATGAACGATTTATGGCAAATTGGTCAGCTGATAATTTGAACTTACAATTGGGACGAACGGACTTGGGTGCTACAATTAGCTATACACTTTAAGTGTTGTTTAACTAAAATTTATATTCCACCTCCGCTTGGAAAAAGAACGGTGCACCTGGTGTAAAATGAATCTCTTCGGTTGGAGCCAGTTCATTTTGTAGTCTTGATTCCGTAGCAAACTGGGTTTCATTCCATTCCGTATCTAAGAGATTTAAAATCTTGACGCCTAGAGATAGGTTTTTCCATTGGTATCCTGCTTTTAAATCTACGACACCATATCCAATTGCTTCGATACTATTGTCCTCATTTGCGGGTCTAGTTTGCAAGTGTCTAAAGTGTGTACTTCCAAACCATCCAGAAGGGTGAATAATACTTGCTGATGCCGCTAATGTAAAGTCAGGTGCTAAAGGGATGAAATTTTCTCCTTCTGGTTCCCCTAAAGATTTTGCTATCGTATAGTTAGCATCTAGATTTAAAAATAAAATATCTAAAGGTTGATACCGTGCACTAAATTCTAAACCTTGGCGATGCGTGCGACCGCTGGGCTCTACTACACCTTCGTCTCCTACATAGACAAACTCTTGCTCTAAGTACAGATTCCAATAAGCCGCGTTAATGAAAAGCTTAGAAAACGGCTTCCAGATAAATCCGAGGTCAGCTCCATAAGCAGCTGGCAAAATTTCCTGACTTGTTTGAGCAATAACCACACGAGAATCATTGGAATGAAATCCTTTACCCGTTTTTAGATATAACTGCACGGAGGAGTTCAGATTATACATCACGTTTAATTTTGGACTGATAATACTTTTGCTGGTGGATTGAGTTTGATAATTAACTTGTAAAAAATCATTGTATTGATATTCAAAATGATCTAGGCGTAGCCCAGTATTAATATTCCATTTTCCGAAATCAAAGTTTGCACTGGTATAAAGCCCAATATTCGTTTCGTCAATATCACCAAATTGAATTCGACTCAGGGTATTGACTCTATTGCTCGTTCTTGATAATTCGTTATTATCGCTATTGTCATTTCGAAAGCTGATTCCAACTTGCCAGTCTCCATCAAATCTATCTGCGGTAAAAGTGCTAAAATATTCAGAATTAAAGCCAAAAAGAGTTCTGTCTTCCTGCTGCCTTATTTGATCTCCATTGATTGGGTCATTCAAGAAAAAAGTGAAGTTAGAGTAGAGTTCAAAATCATAATTACTTATGAATAAAGTGTTTCTAATAGAACTTTGCGTGTTGAGAATCTTATTGTAGGTTAATGCCACATCTGATCTACTGGTATTTCCTCCTTCCGTATCATCGATTGCACCGAAGCGACCGATGCTGCCATCGTCTATAGATCGCTGAGGAACCTGACCAGAAGCATCCCACTCGCTGGTAAAATGAGAAAGCGTCAAACCTATCGTTGAGGTCTTTGAAATCTCTGCAGTATATTTTCCTAGAATATTCAGTCGGCTAAAATTTTGTGGGCTCTCGAATGGTCCATCTGTAGAAAGGTAGGAGGTAGCAATATAGGCTTGGTGTTTTTCGGAGTTGATTATTTTGAATTGACCTAAGATACGATTTGTATTAAATTGGCCTAACTCTAATTTTATACTACTTTGATCTAGCGAAGACTTTAGTTTGAAGTCAACATATCCCGCGGTATTAAAATTTCCATGATCTGCATAATAGGGTCCTTTACCAAAATCAATTTTTTGAACTGTTTCGGGTATTACAAAGTGTAGGTCAGCGTATCCTTGACCATGAGCATGAGATACCATATTGACAGGCAATCCGTCTACGCTAATCGCAATGTCTGTACCGTGGTCAATGTCAAAACCACGCAGAAAAATTTGTTCTGCTTTGCCACCCCCAGCATGCTGACCTATAAATAATCCAGGTACTTGGCGTAAGATGTCTTGTGAATTGCTTACAGGGTCTACTTTTAGATTGATATCGGTAAGTACATTCAGCGCATTTAGTTCAGGACTTATGAGCACTGCAGACAGCGAAATTGCAGACTCCGTTAGGAAGATAGTCAAAGGTTTTTCAAATTCCTCAACAATTGCAATCTGGGTCTCATATCCTAAATAGAATACTTTTAAGGTATCGCCAATCTCTGTTCTTTCCATAAAAAATCTTCCTCGGTCATCACTATGCGTATGGATAGCAGTATTTAGATTTAAAATCTGAGCATCGGGGATTGGCATCTTATTGATATCCAAGACACTGCCTTCAATGGCTTGTGCGAAAAGTGTGTTTAATGAAAAATATATGAGTATAGCTAATAAAAAATGTTTCATTCTTGCAGGAAGTGTGGTTCAAAAAAATTAGTTTAAGCTTGGCTTACTTTTACATACGTTAATAAGGGTGATTTTAGACTTTGAAGCAGTAGTCTTCTGGTTTGTTTCACATTGTAGTATGACTATAATCTAAAGTCGATAAGAATCTAATTTGTTCTAAAATTTGTATCGTTTTATGGAAGCTTTATATAAAGTTAAATTAAAGCAATTGAATGTCAGTACATTATGTATTCTTGTTGAGTAGTACTCCAGCAAAGTAAATTTTTTTCTACAAAAACACTTAAAGTTCTATTCTATAATCTACGTAATATATATTTTATAGCGTTTTACCATGTTGCGACATACATAATTCTGTTTACGGAGTTTGATTCAATTGATTTGGTGCATAATGAACGGATATCTGAAATTTATTTAATGATTTGGGCGCTAAAGTGTTTGGTCTTAACGTTCAATTTTGGAGAATTGATTTTCTCTCACCCGTTGATAATAGATGTAATTGTTTTGTGATTTGAAGTAGAATGGGAAATAAAGACTTTTTTAAGAAAGTTATTTGATACTCTCCTAAATATTACGTATTATACTAATGTAAAAAACAACCAATGAAACCAACGAATAATATAAAGAACCAGGAATCTGTAGAGTGGGTAAAGCAAGAAGGCGAAATCTATACTGTAAAACTTCAAAATGTAAGCGTACCAGTCAGTATGGACAGAGCATATTTTCAGAAACATTTCGTATCTCAGGTAGCTTAAATCCAAGCTCAATTTTAGTTTAGGATATGGCCTTTGCTGATAGTATTCCTCATAAATTTGGCAAATTCCTTGCGGAAGATTCAAATCGCTGCATAAGGGGGATGGCTGAGAGATGCGAAGCAATTTTGATTCAGTGAATCAAAATAAGGAAATAACCGAGGGAAACCTGCCGAGGCAATAACATTTTTTAATCGGGATAGAATCTGTACTATCTAACACCAAAGGTGTACTAGCGGATCACCCAAACCTGTTTTTCAGCGGAGGGATGGGCCGAATCTTAGCCTATATTTGCAGATACAGGATCACTAGTAAAATTTTTCTTCCAAGGCGTATAAATTCGAAACTCATAAACCATGTACGCGAAAACAGCCAAGTACTCCAGTAGCACAATCCACAGATTTTCATAATAGACTTCGCCATTATAATTGATGTAAGTCATCATGATTAGGCCTGACCATAAAATGGGATAGCGATAGGGAGTGAAGAGGCACATGACGATGGGGAGACACAAATACCAGGGATGAATCGTCGTGGCAAAACACAAATAACAAGTAAATACGAGTAAAGTAGTGGTCAGCCAGTTTTCTATGGACTGCTCTTTGCGTAGAAACGTTTCATATAGTATATAGCTTATTGTGGCAATTGGGAAAAAAGGGCCAACAATACTGATGGGATTATAGCCTTCCAGCCATTGCCAAATTTCTCTTACAAGATAATAAATGCTTGCGTTGAATTCGAATCTGCGGAAATACAAATCAAGGCTATTGCCAAAGTTCGCTAAAAATGTTTCGCTTAATAAGGGCAGAAATAAAACTAGAACAGTGATCCCCGTCAACAAACTAAAGATAAAAGTCTTCTTAAATCCGAGCCGCTTGAGTAGGGTGGGCAAGAACATCAATGGCAATAATTTACTCCCAATCGAAAGTCCCATCACAAATGCAGCTGCACCTATCTTTGAGCGTATTAAAAAATAAAAGGACAATAGAAAAAAGAAAACCATCGCGCCCTCAAAGTGCAAATTGCCCATCACTTCTATGATGACTAATGGGTTGAGTGCATACCACAGTACATTCTTATTTGGCAATGAAAGTAAGGCTAAAATCCTAAAAATCACGATGAAAGAACCCAACTCGCAGGCTAGTAAAAACACCTTCATGACCAGGGCAGATCTATCAATATTTTCACCAGCCAAACTTACTGCGCCAGCAAAAATAGTTTGGCAGATAGGAGGATAAATCGTGAAATAGTTAGGAGAATTGAGCTGATCGTAGAGTGCTTGATTTATACCAGGTAGCTGTGGATCAACCGTCAGATAATAACTAGGAAGTTGCTCAAAAGGGTTTATATCTTGTACTACCAACCGACCATCCCAGACAAACCTATAGATATCGTCACTAAGATTTGGGAAAGCAAAAAGCAAAATAAATCGGGACAATACACCCACACCTAGCCAGAATATAAGCTGTGCTTGATTGCTGGTATGTTGCGCAATACAAACGTATAATATAAATAACGGTAGGTACAATGCAGCTATGCTCACAAAGTCTGACTGCGCAGGATAAAAACCTAAGCCTACTACTAAACTGATAAAAAGTACGGCAAAAGGTAGACGTGCAGATTGTAGTATGGAACCTAAGTCGATACCCATAAAATCACCTTATTTAAATGTATAATGCTTAATGGAATAGAAACAAATAGTTCCAAAACCAAATGCCATCAAACTATGGAAAATAATAAAAGTCATGTTCTGTAAATACACCCCAGCAGCTACACCTCCAATAAAATATATTGCTAATAGACCCTCAAAGATAGTTGTCCACGGTAGCTTTTGAGGCATATAATTGGCCTTCTGAAAAGAATCTTTAATGGTAGTAATATTGAATTTGGGTGTGCGTATAAAAGGAGATTTCTTCCCACGATATCCTTGTAATACGGCTATGGTATTATGCAAAGATAAGCCCATCGACAAAGATAAAAAGACAGGGAATAAAATGATGAACTTCAATAAGGTCTTAAGGTAACTTTTGCGATTAAGTTCTGCCTCCACATTAGCCACATAATACACCGCAATGACCGAAATCATAGAAATAAGGAACACCGCAAAATACCGCAAGTCTATTGCTATTGTTTCCAACAAAAATACCAATGGGACACTTACTAGTCCAGCCAAAAGGATAAAGAAAAATACACCACTCGACATCAAGTGAGAAGTTGCTTGCATCTTCTGACCTAGACGAAGATCAGAATTCCAAACCTGCGGTAATAGTTTACGCGCATTTTCTGCACCGCCCTTCATCCATCTAAACTGCTGCGATTTGAGGGCATTCATCTCTGCGGGTAGCTCCGCAGGAGAACCAAATTTTTCTAAATATTTTATCTCCCAGCCTTTCATCTGAGCACGATAGCTGAGGTCAAGATCTTCGGTCAACGTATCGGCCTCCCAGCCACCTGCATCATCTATGCAGTCCTTGCGCCAGACACCTGCCGTACCATTGAACTGGAGCATATAGTTACCTGCCTTACGTCCAGCTTGCTCGACCGTAAAATGTACATTGAGCTGTAGCGCCTGCAGTCTGGTAATGATTGAATAGTTTTTATTGATATGCTCCCAGCGCGTTTGCACTACACCTACTTTCTCATCATGGAAGTATGGAATAGTAGCTTTGAGAAAATCTTTGCGTGGTAAAAAATCTGCATCGAAAATCGCTAGAAAATCGCCCTTGGCGGACAAATTTGCATGCTTTAGTGCGCCTGCTTTATAGCCTACACGATCGTCCCGCTTCACCATTTTGATGTCAAAACCTTTTGCACTATATTCATCTACTTTCCGTTGAGATATTGCTACCGTCTCATCCGTAGAGTCGTCGATGATTTGGATTTCAAATTTATCTTTAGGGTAATCAAAAGAGGTGATATTGTCAATCAGTCTTTCCACTACATACATTTCGTTGAAGATGGGTAACTGAATAGTTACAAATGGCCAATCCGTTTCGGCGATGGTTTCACTAGCTTGTATTTTTGTTCCAGCTTGCTTTTTATAATGATACAAAAGATTCAGCTGACTTAAGCAGTATACCGTGATATACACTAACGCAAACACATAAATAGAAAGTATAAAATAAGCCAATGTCAAAGTTATATCAATTTAAAAATAGTCCAGATTATTTTGTGCCCTGCTAAGATAGTTCCTTTTATGGTACCACTTACTTTAGATATGCCGATCCGCTTACGATAGTTGACAGGCACCTCCGTACACTTATATTTGTATTTCGCCGCCTTTACTTGCATCTCCACAGTCCATCCAAAATCTGGATCTTGCATATCTATTTCTACCAATTTAGGATAAGTGATCGCTCTGAAAGGCCCCAAGTCCGTAAAAGTATAGCCATAAAAAAATCGAATTAAGGTTGTTGCTAGCCAATTACCAAATATTTGCTGTGGCATCATAGAACCAGGTTCTAACTTTCCCATAGCTCTACTGCCGATCACTATGTCCATATCTTGCTCCACGATAGGCTTTATCAAATCAGGCATCTGATCTGGATGATCAGAATAGTCTCCATCCAAAAAGACAACGATATCTGGTTTTACCGCTTTGTTGTGGATATGAGCCAATCCAGTGAGGCATGCACTTCCGTAGCCTTTTTGCGAGGCCAGCAATACAGTCGCACCACCCGCTCCTGCTACGGCAGCAGTAGTATCGGTACTTGCATTATTGCACACAATGATTTCCCGTACCAGTTCTTTTGGAATGTCCGCTACTACCTTGCCTATGGAGGACTCCTCGTTGTAGGCAGGTATAACCACATCTATAATAGGAATTGTTGACAATCAATTATTTTTTTAATATCCTACCTTAAAGAATTGAACCCTGCAAAAAGTTGTAAAATTTCTTGAAGATCAGTTAAATACGTGTTTGGCGACTTTCGGCACCTGTTTTAGAAATGCGCCGTAAAATACAGTTTGTTCGTTAAAATCAACTGTCTGCCTTGCTACAATATCAGCCGAAGACACTTATTCAAGTATTTACCTTAAGCTTTATAGGCCATATGCGGACTTATTGCTGCATTTCCAAGACGCTTTTCAAAATAACCTCTCCATTACAAAGTTTTAGTAGAGTATAAATAATAGGAAATGCACAACATTGTTAATTTTGCACTTATGCGACTACATTTACCAAATGAGATGAGATGGATGACCCTGTTTGTGGCCGTGTGCATCATGATAGGTCTTTTTAGTGGTTGCAAAAAAGACGATCAGTTTATCACCGATAGCGCTGCTCAGCTAGCGTTTTCGGTAGATACACTTCGCTTCGATACCGTATTTACGACCCTTGGTTCTGCTACGCGTATTCTCAAGGTTTTTAATCGCAATGATCAGCCCATACAGATCAGCAATATCAGCTTGGACGGAAAAAGCAATACTAAATTTCGCTTCAATGTAGACGGCATCTCGGACGAGACTTTTGAGCAAGTGACAGTCCTTGCTGAGGATAGTATATATGTTTTTGGAGAAGTGACTATTGATCCAGATCAACCCCTTTCGTCTAGCCCTTTTATCCTCTATGATGAATTGGTTTTCGTAACCAACGGCAATACCCAGCGTGTCACTTTAGAGGCATTTGGGCAAAATGCAAATTACATTCCGAGTACCAGCAGCGATGGTGAGATTTCGGTTCTCAGCTGTCAAAACGAATCTATCCGTTGGGACGATCCCAAGCCTTACGTTATATATGGAGTACTGGTGGTAGATAGCTGCGAGCTGATTTTGCCAGCGGGCACGCATGTATATGTACACGGTGGGCTTGCGCGTACGGAGGACGAGCAGGGTGAGCCACTTATTTATAATGATGGTATTTTGTTTTTTACACCCAATGCGAGCCTTACCTCCGAGGGAACGCTCGACGAGCCAGTCACTATCGAAGGCGACCGATTAGAAGAAGGCTTTGACGACATTCCAGGTCAATGGGCAGGGCTGCGTTTTAGTGCAGGCAGCCGCGGAAATTATATGCGCAACACGACCATTAAAAATTCTATCATCGGCGCACGGGTGGATTCAGCAGCCAACTTGGTTATAGAAGATTGCCAAATCTACAATACCGCAGGCGCAGGTCTGATCGGATTACATGCACAAATCAAAGCGACCAATTCTCTTTTTTATGGCAACGGTAGCAACGCCGTTCAGCTGGAATATGGAGGTATATATGACTTTGATTATTGCACGCTGGCGAGCTACGGGGTGGATGCTTCGGCACTGCGGGTGAGCAATGCATTTTGCCTCGATCAACTTTGTCAGAATTTCAGAATCAACCCTATCAAATTAAATATCAGAAATAGCATCATTGTTGGTTCACGTGAAGATGAGATAGATCTATTCAATCGTATTCCAGATGAAGACCCTGCCTTCTTTGATTACAAAATGAAAAACTGCCTCATCCGTGTCAAAGACTTGCCTACGGAAGATTTCTACACAGACTTCTTTGATCGCTGTGCACCTTGTATCAATGGCAGTCCTTCAGATTCCCTTTTTATGAGCATTCGCAACGATGATTATCATCTCGATACGATGTCCATGGCGGAGATGAATGCAGCACCCTTGCAAAACATTTTACTTGACCTCGACGGTCAGTCGCGAGACATGACCAATCCGGATATCGGTTGTTATGAATTCCAGTAATACTGTTTACGTCTAAATATTAATGTAATTTTCAAGCTCAAATGATATCAAATATGAGTAAGTGTATTTCTATCATCGGCTGTGGTTGGATGGGTTTGCCCTGCGCAGAGCATCTTGTCAAGGCTGGCTATCAAGTAAAAGGCAGCACCACTACATCCGTTAAATTACCTTCTTTAAAGGACGCTGGTATTAATGCCTTTCTACTAGATTTAGATCGGAATGAAGTCCCCGCAGAACTTCTAGATTGCGATATTTTATTTATTAATTTTCCACCTGGGCGAGGTGTCCCAGATCTTGTTAATAGGTACATGCAGCGCATCACCAAAGTTATCGAAACCGCTAAAATAGCAGGTGTACAGAAAATTATTTTCGCTAGTAGCACGGGTGTTTATCAAGGTGATTCCGTGAACGATGCGATCGACGAGACGGCGAGCATCGTGCCCAAGAGAGAGTCTGCCCAAGCACTCTACACGGCGGAATTAGCACTGTCATTATACACCGATCAGTTGACTATTTTACGGTTCGCTGGCTTAGTTGGTGGCACCCGTCATCCCGCAAAATTCCTCGCTGGCAAAAAAGATATTCCCAATCCTGACAACGCTGTCAACCTGATTCACTTGGAAGATTGTGTCGCCATTATACACCAGCTTATAGCTCAAGATATTTTTGGTGCTACGCTCAATGCCGTTGCAGATCAGCACCCTACGCGTAAAGAATACTACACCGCACAGTCGACCAAAGCTGATCTTACTCCCCCTACATTTGCATCAGTAAATACCGCACCTAACAAGATCGCCTTGAATACTAAATTGAAGGAGACTTTGGGGTATGAGTTTTTACATCCAGATCCAGCAAAGTTCTAGATTTTCATTTCTTTAGATTGTGTTATTATATCTAGAGCCTGTAAGGTTTCTTTTTTGGGGCCATCCCGATCCAGTAGAGCCGTTGCAGTGCAACGTCTCTACTGGACGGGACCGAGTCGTCCGCTACTACATCCGTGAAGAACGGATATACCGCTACCACCTCTTGTCCTTGACGTGCTTAGCCTTTTCGGCACGCCTTGGTAGTCGTTTAATGCGCTTAATGTCCGAAAGTTTTTCTTTACATTTTGGTTTACCATTATAGAATTAAGGTTTTTCAAAGTTACTGCTGAGCTTAATTTAATACCTTAGTTTTTTAATTTTTTGCCTTAGAACGGCTCGTGCTAAAATTAAGATAAATTAGGCTGTGCTAGACGCACTTATAGCTGCTTTGCTAAACTTCTTAAGAGACAAAAAATAAAAATTTTAGTAACTTAGAGTCAGCTAAAATTGTCAGCAATGCAAAAAAATAACTTATTCGTACTTATTTTCGCCATAGGTTTAGTGCATTGCAAAGCCCAAGACCTCACTGTAGGCTTACAAGTCAATGATCTCGCACTCCACCCCATGCAAGATATAGCGAAACCTGCATATTTAGAAACGATTACCGACCCCAGCTTCGGCACTACCATTCGGAGAATATCTGACGCGCCTGCTGGCAATTCGATCGTTCCAATGTACAGCACCATTCAAGCATGGAATGCAGATGAGACCATGATGATACTATATGACGTAGGGCTCTCAGAACATAGATTGCTTGATGGCATGAATTATACACCTATTAGAATGCTAGATGATGTAGAACCAAAAGATCTAGAACAAATATTTTGGGACTTCAACGATCCAAACATATTTTACTATCCAGAGATCAGTTCCAATGCATTTATAAAGTATGAAGTAGATACACAGATAAAAACTATTTTGCTAGATATGGACGCAGCGACAGGATGTACTGCAGGAATAGCAATGGGAAATGATGTACAAATGATGTCTTGGGACAGCGATGTATTTAGTTTCAGATGTGGTAGCGTTGATGCATATAGCTATCGTATAAGCACAAATCAGTTGACAACTTTCAACATAAATTCAATTGGTACTAACGCACCTATGCCAGGACCATCTGGTAACACATACTACCATAATACTGATGCTTATGATATGAATGGAGATTTGGCTTACAATCTTAACGAGGCAAGTGTGGAACACGCATGCGAAGGAAAACTAGCGAATGGCAATGATGCTCATCTAGTAGTAGCCTTTGCGGACGGCCCTCAAGGTGGCTGCGGCGGAAATATTGTGGCACATGATCTGACAACGGGCGCTTGCTTTTCGGTAGTTAGTGAAGGGCAAGGCTACGATTATTCTCAATCAGGAACGCATATATCTGCGCTGGCTCATAAGAATATTTCCGCTGGTTGGATGTGCGCATCCATGATGGGTTATGACAAAGACGGACAAGAACTACTTGACCAAGAGTTGATAATCGCCAGAGCAGATCAAGGTAATATACAAGTGTGTAGGATAGGGCATCATCGTAGTGATGAGGATGAGACGGACTACTGGGGAGAGCCACATGCGGTAATTAGTCCGACGGGCACGAGGGTGCTATTTGGTTCAGACTGGAGCGGAGCAGAGGATGGACTTTCTATAGATAGTTACGTGGTAGAGTTGCCCGCTTTTGAGCTGATGACAAGTAGCATTAGGAGTCTTGCTGATGGGATTACGGTACACCCTAACCCCTTTACAGATAGGATAGTAGTCAGCGGCGTATTTACGAATTACGAAATTAAAGTGTTGAATAGTTTAGGTCAATTAGTGACAGATTATACAGGAACGACTTCACCTCTGAGCATAGATTTGGATTCATTGGGAAGTGGGATGTACTTTGTACTTATTCAGAGTACGGTAGATAGTGAAGTCTCTCTGCATAAGATAATAAAGCAGTAGTTTTTTGCTACTAAAATCCATTATATAATTTTATTGTGCGCTTCTAGTTATATCCATGTGTGTTATTTTTCGCAGCCCTCCAATTCTTAAATCACCAGATATGAATTTCTCAAAATCAATTTACTATTTACTTTTTACGCTTTTGCTAGCCTTCAGTATGTCGATTGTTGCACCCAGTAGCTTACAAGCTCAAATTGAAATCAAAGCACCTAAAGGTTATTCTCCGCAAGTAGGCAATCTTGTTAGCATGATGGATGATCTTAAAATAAGAATTACCAATAAAGTGCAAAACCTAAGTCAAGAGGAAGTAGATTTCCTATTAGATGAAGATGCCAATCGTATAGGTGCATTGATATATCATTTAGCTGCTACGGAGAAGTATTATCAACTCTATACTTTCGAAGGACGCGATTTTAATGAAGAAGAAATGGATTGGGATTTAGCGCAAAAATTAGGACCTATAGCCCGTAAAAATCTTCAAGGTCAACCTATAGAATATTACCTTGCTATTTGGAATAAGGTCAGAAAAGAAACTAAGCGACTTCTGAAAACCAAAGATGATAAATGGTTAGCCAAAAAAGTTAGCCAAGGTAATATGAATAATCACTGGGCCTGGTATCATGTTATGGAACATCAGGCCAACCATATGGGCCAGATCGCTATGATTGCGAAAAGGATAAAATAGAATATATTGAACTGCTATGATCAGTTTAAAAGGAGTCCTTTTAATGACTCAGGTTACAATTTGCCTCTTATGTATTTCCCCGAAGTTTGAGTGGTTTTTTTCACCACATACAAAAACATAGTTCACATGGCCATTCTAAAGCAAAAACAGCTATGCCTGCTATGTAACCTATTGTGAACTATATGTTTCAACCGAACTCAGCGCAGCCCTTTTTCACCACATACAAAAACATAGTAAAGGCATAGAAGGCATAGCCATTCTAAGCAAAAACAACTATGTCTACTATGTAATCTATTGTGAACTATGTGTTTCAACCGAACTTAGCGCAGCTTTTTTCACCACATACAAAAACATAGTAAAGGCATAGAAGGCATAGCCATTCTAAGCAAAAACAGCTATGCCTACTATGTAAACTATTGTGAACTATGTGTTTCAACCGAACTTAGCGCAGCTTTTTTCACCACATACAAAAACATAGTAAAGGCATAGA
>ENA-ORXT01000509-ORXT01000509.1-marine-metagenome-genome-assembly--contig:-NODE-509-length-61416-cov-19.214219_pt1 | contig 61416 bp, 49 predicted proteins | sample MGYA00237868_ERZ511482 | MGnify/ENA metagenome assembly ERZ511482 | reverse complement strand
AGTGCCGGATAGCCCGACCCCCGACTGATAAGGAGGGGGATACGCCCAAATTTTCATTCACTTCACTGGATTTGTCAGAGAACCATATTTTTCTACCGATATTTTGCTCCTAACTGAACATTCTGAATGAATTTGATGCCTTATAGAGGCAAAATATTGGCAAGATATGAAAAAAGAAGCATTTTTCATTGTCCCATCGGGACAAAACATTTTGATGCGTTTGCCCCTTCAATAAATCAATAAATCAATAAATCAATAAATCAATAAATCAATAAATCAATAAATCAATAAATCAATAAATCAATAAATCAAGTAGTAGTAAAAATATGAGTAATCAAGCAACGGGCGTATTTATTACATTGTCTTGGCCCGATACTTTTGTCAGCACTTCGGGCGGTCCTTTAGAACGGTTTTTGCAGTTGCTCGGTGCGGGAAAAAACGATAAATTTCGTGGTGGACATGCTGCTTTGGCACTGATTAATCGAAGTACAGGCAGTCTCGAATTTCATGACTTCGGACGCTATATCACACCTGACGGTATGGCACGTACACGTGGCGCAACAACCGACCCGGAATTGGCGATGACTGATGTAAAAGCGAAGTTTGATGCACAAGGTAATCTGCTGAATGTAAACGAGATACTTATTCGCCTCGAATCTGACCCGGAAGCTACACACGGAGATGGGCGCATGCTTGCATCTTTGTGTTATGAAACGGATTATGATAAAGCAAAAAAGCATATACGTAACATGATGGATAAAGGAAGTATTACGTATAGTGTGTTTGGCGAAGGGTCGAATTGTAGTCGTTTTGTGGCGGATAGCTTCAAGGCAGGAACGTTTAATCCGCGCTTAAATTTTAGGTTTAAATATCCAATGACTATTACGCCTTCACCTGTCGGAAATGTGCCTAATGGTAGCTCGGACGGGCGTATGTATGAGGTGTATCAAGGTGTTGTGCGTCCCTACGCAGGCGGGCGACGACGGACGGCAAAGGAGTTGGTGACGAATACTTTCGGGAAGGATAAAGAGATACAAGGTTTTTCGTTTGTTGGTAATATGCAGGAACCACCGAAGCCCGAATCTGTGCCAAACGCAGCACAATGGCTCGGCGGACGAGGCGCAGGGGCATGGTTTCATGCGGTACAAATGACTGACTTAGAGCGTAATGAGTTTCGAGTGACACGACATATTGCAGATGGTCGGCTGATGTATGACCGCATTTTTCGCTTGGATGTAGGTGACTTGGATTTGAATGCCCCTTATGAATTTGTGTATGATTGTCATGCCGCCAAAACGACGATTGTACAGCATGGGCGCAAGATGGAATTGGCACACCGAGCTTCGGCTTATCATTTGGTGGAGGCATGATTTTTAAACATGCCCTTATCCCGAAAGCATTCGGAATGCGTCAAATTTAGCCAAACATATAAAAAGTAACTGCTTCGTTTGAGGTAGTTTATTTTCTTGGTCATCCCTAATTTTTTATGGAAAAATATTTAAAAATAATTGCAGATAGTTACGGGGGTTATGCGAGCTATCTTTGGTACGAAATTACGCATCCTGGATGGGGTAATTATTTTTATATGCTAATCGTGGTTTCTGCGTTCTTTTTTCTATTGGAAGTGCTGCGTCCGTGGCGTAAAAATCAGCCTAAATTTCGTAAGGATTTTTGGTTAGATTTCTTCTATATGTTCTTCAATTTCTTCTTGTTTTCACTCATCATTTATAATGCGGCTTCTAATATTGTCGTTAATTTATTTAATGATTTTTTGGGGATATTGGGCGTAGAAAATCTGGCGGCAATCAAGATAGGAACGCTGGCAGTCTGGTTACAATTACTGATACTTTTTGTGTTGCGCGATTTTATTCAATGGTGGACACATCGACTGCTACATCGCGTTGATTTTCTGTGGGAATTTCACAAAGTACACCACTCGGTAGAACAGATGGGATTTGCGGCACATTTGCGGTATCATTGGATGGAAAATGTAGTCTATGCCGCGATTCAATACATTCCGCTGGCGATGATTGGCTTCGGAATTGACGATTTCTTTATCGTATATTTTTTCACTACAATGGTCGGACATTATAACCACACCAATATCACGGTAAGTGGTCGCGTATCGGGCGCAGTGTTGGGTTTGTTGATTGGTTTTTATGCAAGTTATCAGCTGCAATTGCCTGTCATTCAGGAAGTTGGAATAGTGGTGGGAAGCATTATATTTACAGCGTTTGCAGTTGGTCCGTTTATGAAAATTATCTTTAATAGCCCCGAAATGCACATCTGGCATCATGCTTACAATCTGCCCGAAGGGCAGCGTTACGGCATCAATTTTGCCTTGACATTGGCGATTTGGGATTATATTTTTGGTACGGCACATATTCCACACGATGGGCGCGATATTAAGCTGGGTTTTCCCGGTGTAGAAGAATTTCCGCAAACTTTTACGGAGCAGAATCTGCACGGCTTGAAGCGGTGATTCATATTCGTTATTCGTTAATTCGTTAATTCGTTATTCGTTATTCGTTAATTCGTTAATTCGTTATTCGTTAATTCGTTAATTCGTTATTCGTTATTCGTTATTCGTTAATATTAATCATTAGTTAAACGTCACTACGTCCATATATTCATGTTCAAATTCGGCTATTGCGGATGCCTTTTGTGTTTGGTCCCAGCCGAGTTCTTTTGCCATTTCATCGGCGACGAATGGGTACAGTTTGGCGAGTGAATCGCGTTCAAAATATAATCTTCCTGTACGGCGAATGAGGTAATCACAAAGGTTGTTGCACATTTCGTAGTGGATGCCGTACCACATTTCGGCGATTTGGATGCGCTGCTCGTGGTCGCTGATTTCGGCGTAGAGTTCGTAGGCTTTTTCGATGATAATATCGACATTCGTACCGTATTTATATACCAAATCAATAACTTGTTTTTCCTTTAAGCCGATCTGTTGGACTTCGCCTGTGCGCTTGGTTATGAAGGTGTCGAGCGCGCGCTGAGATTCAAAATCGCCGCCCGAGAGTCGTATTTTTTCAGTCGTACAAGGCAGTAAATTATTGTATTGATTGGGGCTTTCTTTTCGTAAGGATTTGACGACTTCATTAATCACACGTTCTGCCATTTTGCGATAGCCTGTCAGTTTGCCGCCTGCGATAGAAATCAAGCCTGATTCGGCATAAAAAATTTCGTCTTTGCGAGAAAGTTCCGATGGGTCTTTGCCGTCTTCGTGGATGAGTGGACGCAACCCTGCCCACGATGAAGTGACATCTGTTCGCGTCAAATTTACGGAGGGAAACATATAATTGGCGGCTTCCAGTACATAATTTACGTCGCTATTCGATGTTTGGGGTTGGTCGGTGGCTTTGGTGTAGGTCGTGTCGGTGGTACCGATGTAGGTGACGTCGCCGCGCGGAATGGCAAAAACCATTCGGCTATCAGCATCTACATCAAAGTAAACGGCTTGTTGGAGCGGTAGTCGCTTGCGCGATACTACGATATGAACGCCTTTGGTCAAGTGTAAGCGTTTGCCGCTGATATTTGCATCGTCAATCTTGCGAACATCATCGACCCAGGGACCGGTGGCGTTGACAATTTTTGCAGCTTTTAAGTCGTATGATTTATTGGTAATGTTGTCTTTAACTCGGACACCACTTATTTTTTTATTTTCGTAGAAATATTCGACCGCTTCGGTATAATTGACACATTTCGCGCCGCGATTTTGTGCGGATTTAAGGTTTTCGATGGAGAGTCGCGCATCATCTGTACGATATTCGTAATAAATACCGCCGCCTTGCAAAACATCTGTTCGGAGCAGTGGTTCATGCTTCAAAGTATCTTCTTTGGAAAGCATTTTTCGGCGTTCTTCTTTCTCCACACCTGCGAGGTAATCATATACCCACAATGCCATCGAACTCGTCACTTTTCCCAATTCGCCACCCTCGATTATCGGCAATAACATTTTTTCGGGAATGACAATGTGACGTGCATTGCGATGTACAATGGCGCGTTCCAATCCTACTTCGCGTACCAGCCTGACTTCCAATTGTTTGAGATAGCGTAAGCCACCATGAATGAGCTTGGTAGAACGGCTGCTGGTACCCCATGCAAAGTCTTTTTTTTCGACCAGCATGACCTTCAAACCACGCGCCGTAGCGTCCAAGGCAATTCCTGCACCCGTGATGCCACCACCAATTACGATAAGGTCAAACTGCTCGTTTTTGGCTTCTTCAAGAATTGATTCGCGATGTATGCTGGAGAAAATTGTTTTCATATTTATTGTTTTATTGATATACTGTTTTATTGTTTTACTGCTATATTGTTTTTTTCGTGTAACGAAAAGCTATTCAATAAGTAGTGGGACAAAAATAGGCTTACAATTTTGACGTGGTTATTTTTTCGATATTTTTTTTTACAAAAACCGCACATAGCCTACGCTACAGCCTGTCCCGTACTTGATTCGGGATAAGGATTTTTGTAGGGAAAAATAGCGGAAAAAGAAACCGTCAAAAAGTAAGGATATTTTCGTCTTCCCTTACTACTTAACTGCAACATAGCGTAATGCCTCCGGTTTTCTCAAATTTAATTTTGAAATTTAATGACTGAATTTAATCGCATAGTTAATCTTGGAATTTTGACAATGTTTGTTGTTGCCCTCATCTTTCCTGCCTGCAAGGCAAAAAAAGACGCTTCGAGCAATCTCAAACGCAAATCCACGTCCTTCTTAGTAGAAAAATTAAAAGGCAATCAAATCAAAGCCGATTGGTTTAGCGCGAAAGCGCGAATCGTGCCGAGTGGCTTTGGTGTGGGAATGACTGTCTCTGCCAATATCCGTGTACACCGCGATACCGCAATATGGATGAATGTCAGTAAAATAGGCTTGGAAGCCGGGCGCGCACTCATTCGTCCCGATTCTGTATTTATCCTTGACCGCCTCAGTCGCATATATTATGCCCGTCCGATTGCCTATGTCGAATCCGAGTTTAATCTGCCTGCCGACTTCAACCTTTTACAAGAAATGATACTCGGTAATGCCATTCTGTTGAATGAAAATAAAATCAACTCAAAAAAACTCACCAACCGCTACATCCTCACCGCCAATGATGATGATTATCAAACCGAATATCGACTTGGTGCGTCACCTTATTTGCTCGAAGAAATGACTGTCAATGACGAAACGAACCAACGCAATTTTACGATTAATTTTGACGAATACAAAAAAGTAAATCAATACAATTTCTCCCACCGCCGCGACATCGAACTCAGCAGCCAAGAAACCGGCGACGGCACCATAAAAATTAATTTCTCCAAAGTGGAAATTGATGTGCCCAAGTCTATGCCTTTTAGTGTATCTTCGCGGTATACACGCAGATAATGGAAATTAAAGCTATAATAACAGGGATTGAATATCAAGCAAAACTTCATACTGAACTCAAAGAAGTTAGTATGGAAGATTTTGACATAAATATAACGCCATCCAATTTTTTACTAAAATTCGATAAAAACAAACTTGCCGTTAGTAAGTGGGTTTCGCCCAAGCGCACTCGTTCTTATCCATACGAAAGAGTGTATAATACTTTATCTTCGACTAAGAAAATTACGATTATTCCTCTTGTAAAAGATGAAGGGAAAACTGGTGATAGGGATTTTATTCAATGGGATACTATCGCATTAATGAGCTTACTGGATGTCTATGTAATTCCGGCGTACTATAATGATGCAGATAAACGAATTACTTCAAAGGGAAAAGCAAAAATTACTAATCAAAAATTTGACAATCAATATATTATCCAAACGATAAAAGCAATCCCTAACTACCATAGTTCTGCGTTGCATTGGAATTTAAAACAAGTGAAAAATATAGAGAAAATTGTAGAAAAAGTAAAAGTAAGTTATGCTAAAATTACCGCTAAAACAGGTGTTGAATTGAAAAGTGAAAAAGGGATTGATAACTTTCTGTCTCGACTGCAAGAAGGTATGGGTGAATTTATGAAATTCTCACGCACGAAGGCACAGGGAGCACAAAATAGAGAGTTTGTCACTATACAACCCAAAGAAGCATTAAGCACTTCTTCTAAAGCTAAAATTACCATAAAAAACTACCTTGGTGGATTATATTATTTTACCGTTGACGAAATTGAAAAATCAAAAAATACACTCCAACTCATTGAAGCCAAACATAGTATATCAACTGTACTTCCAAGTAAAGGTGACATCAAAGATGGTTTGATAAAAATGATATTATATACGAACTTGGAAGATGTTCATGTGGACGGGAAAGCTATGATTGTACAGCCCGTTTTGAAATTGACCTCTACGAAAATTAAAAATACATTTGATTCGAGAAAAAATAAACTAAAACTTGTATCTTGGTGTGAAGCGCATGATTTGAAAACATCTCAAGTTACTTTTCTAAATCAACTTGTTGACGAAGCCAGAGAAAATGGTTTTAGTGTCATTATCGAACAAGCATAAATCAACTTTATTGTGATAAAAAGCCCACTCCGATATCCGGGCGGCAAAAGCCGTTCTATTAAAATAATTGCACCATTAATTCCTAATTTTGAGGAGTTTAGAGAGCCTTTCTTGGGCGGTGGTTCGGTGTTTGTTTATGCCAAACAACGTTATCCGAAAAAGAAGTACTGGGTCAATGATTTGTATTTTGAATTATATAAATTTTGGGAACAATCACAATCCAATCTTGATGCAATCATCGCGCAAGTGACGCAGTGGAAAACGGAATTTGAAGAAGGTAAAAAGCTACATCGTTTTTTGATTGACAATATTGAAAAATTCTCTGACATCGAAATCGCAAGCGCATTTTTTGTACTCAATCGCATTACTTTTTCAGGAACGAGTGAAAGTGGCGGCTTTTCCAATCAAGCCTATGAAAAGCGATTTACACCATCAAGTATTGAGCGATTGAAGAAATTACAATACGTTTTACCTGACACACAAGTTACAAATTTTGATTATGAAAAAGTCGTTGAAAATGAAGGAGAAAACGTATTTATTTTTTTAGACCCACCTTATTACTCCGCAACAAAATCTGCTTTATACGGTAAAAAAGGTAATTTACACAAAGGATTTGACCATAAGCGATTTGCGGAAACAATGAAAAATTGCCAACACAAATGGTTGATTACTTACGATAATAGTGACTATATAAAAGATATGTTTTCGTTTGCCAATATTTTCACTTGGGAACTCACTTACGGAATGCGAAATGTCAATAAAAACGGGCAACAAAAAGAAAAAGAAATCTTCATCTCAAACTACCTTGATTCTATCGAACAGCCGCAACAAATGACCCTCTTTGAAGAAAAAAGAATCGAATATAAACGACTGTAAAAATTCGACCAATATCATGCACAAAACATACCTAACTCTCCTCCTCGCCCTATTCACCCTCCAAATCCAAGCCCAACAGACGGTAGGCTTATTTCTCAACGATAGTCTTGCGTACGATGGCTACACGCTACTCATGCCAAATAGCGCACGAAGTACTTATTTATTAGACAATTGTGGGCGAGTTGTCAATAAATGGACGAGCGAAAATATCCCTTATTTTTCGACTTATCTGAATCCTGAGGGCAACTTGATACGTGCCACGCGATTTGGCGCAACAGGCGGTGGTGTAGAGAGGTATAATTGGGAAGGTGAATTGATTTGGGAATATCGCTTTCATGGAGAAGGGTTTTCGCAACACCATGATATTGAGCTACTTCCGAATGGTAATATCCTCATTCTGGCATGGGAATCTTTCTCCCAACACCAATGTATCGAAGCAGGGCGCGACCCTGATTTGGTTGATGAAGAACTGCGCCCCGAATTTATCGTAGAGGTCGAACCCCTCGGCACAGATTTTGCAAATATCGTTTGGGAATGGCACGCCTTTGACCACCTCATCCAAGACCATGACCCTACTAAAGCCAACTACGGCAACCCTGCCGAACACCCCGAATTGATGGATGTCAATTATATCGGACTTAGTGGCAGCTACGAAGATTGGCTACACGCCAACTACATCGACTACAATCCCGAACTCGACCAAATCATAATGAACTCGCGCAACCTCAACGAATTTTGGATCATTGACCACAGTACGACCACCGAAGAAGCTGCCGGACACACAGGCGGCAATTCGGGCAAAGGCGGTGACATTCTCTATCGTTGGGGCAACCCGGAAACCTATCGACGCGGCACAGCGGATGACCGCGTTTTTTATCGCCAGCACAATGCCCATTGGATTCCCGAAGGACACCCAGGCGCAGGACAAATCATGGTGTTTAATAATGGTTTGGAACGCGAACCGATACAGTTTTCTTCGGTTGATGTCCTCACTCCGCCTGTCGATGCGATGGGCAATTATGAGACACCCATTGCACTACCTTTTGCGCCTACCGAACTGTATAGCAGCTACACCGCCACGCCTATTGAAAGTATGTATTCTGCTCGCATTTCGAGCGCGCAACGCTTGCCCAACGGACACACCTTAATCTGTGTCGGACAAATCGGACGACTCTTTGAAGTGGATGAAGATGGTGCAATATATTGGGATTATATTACGCCGTTGCAAGGCAGTAATCCCATAGAGCAAGGCAACCCAATAATGGGAAATTCTGTATTTAAAGTCGCACGATACGCACCTGATTTTGAAGGTTTTATAGGAAAAGACCTCACACCCGGCGCACCCATCGAACTCAATCCGCTCCCTTCTGATTGCGAAATTATAACGGATGTCGAAGCAGCTACGTTTACAGAATTTGACCTAAATGCTGTACCAAATCCAGCATTTAATGAAGTGTATTTTTCGTATAATTTAAATAAAAAAATAAATAATGCGGCTTTGGAATTATATAATTCGCAAGGGCAATTTTTATGGAAAAAATACCTACCACAAGACAGCCGCGAAATGAAAATAAATGTAGGAGATTTGCCTTCGGGCGTTTATTTTTACCGCATTATTTCTCGTGAAAATGTGAGCCAAGCACAGAAATTAATTTTAGCAAAGTCAAGTAGAAATTAACCAACATTTCGTAGGAAAAGTGCATGCCCTTTCCCTACGAAATGTTTAACCTTTCCGATTGGGATTATCCTTCAAAAAGCTACTCCAATCGTTATATTTTTTATTATCGCCGAGCGGGCTACCACGCTTGTAGTAATGGCACATTGCGGCAGCAAGTGCATCTGTAGCATCTAATGGATACTTATTGACATTAATTTTGAGAATGTTTTCCAACATCGCCGCGAGTTGCTCTTTTGATGCATTACCATTTCCTGTAATGGCGAGTTTTATTTTTTTAGGATAATACTCTATCACATCTACCTCATTTGTCATAGCGGCGGCGATGGCTACGCCTTGCGCACGTCCGAGCTTGAGTAGCGACTGTGGATTTTTGGCATAAAATGGAATTTCTATCGCCATTTCAATAGGTTTATACTTTTCGATAAGTTCCTGCACGCCCTCAAATATATGCTTTAATTTCTGTGGGTGCGTCTCCAATTTCGTCATCCGCAATACGCCCATATCCAACACACGCACCGCTCTCCCTGCAATTTCAATAATGGCGTAACCCAATATATTTGTTCCCGGATCGACACCGATGTAGCGATATGAAGGCGTTATTTTTTTCATCAAAGCAAAGGTATTGTTTTTTTATTTGCAAATCAAATTAATTTATTATTGATGCAAATTGTTGGCTTTTCTTTTTTGTTTGTGTAGGATTTATGTTAATTTGCGTGCTGAATTACGATAATAAAAACATGAAGAAACCGTTATATCCCGACCACGATACGCATTGGAAAGAACTGATAGAAAAGCTATTCTGGAAGACATTGGCATTTTTTCTACCAAAAATTTACGCCATAGCCGACCAAAGTAAAGGTGTAGAATTTTTGGATAAAGAATTGCACAAACTAATTGCTGATAAATTCAAGGGTGGAAATACGCGAAAAGATAAACTTGCCAAAATTTATCTGAAAGATGGCAAGGAGCATTATGTCCTGATTCATTTTGAAGTACAAGGAAAGTATGAAAAGGATTTTTTGCGGCGAATGTTTGTCTATTTTTATCGTATTTTTGACAAGAAAGAAAAAAACATCACGGCACTCGTCATCTACACAGGCGAATCCGTACCGGACGACTGCGATACGTTTGTATATGAATTTATGGGAACGAAAGTCACCTATCAATTCAATGCCTATCGCGTATGTGCTGCGGACGAGGCGGTACTTTTGGCGGATGATAATCCGATGGCTTTGGCGGTGTTGGCAGCGAAATATTTGAATGAGACGAAAAGTACAGAAGATTTGCGCCGTCAATATAAAATGAAGTTAATAAGATTGACCCTTGAACGCAGTTGGAGTGACGACGAAATCAGAACTTTGTTGCAATTCATTAATTTAATGGTTATCTTGTCAAGTAAACAGGAAATCAAATTTGTCGATAATGTTAAAACAGAAATTTTAGACATGAAGCAAGATACTATACCGCCACATGTTATGAAGCATAACCTATTTTTGGCTGATATTCTAATGGATACGCTCCCCACAACTATGGAAAAAATACCGGCATTTAGAGAGTATGTTGTGGGTATAGTTAAACCAATGGTTGAGGAAGAAATCAAAGAAAAAGTGAGGGAAGAAGTCAAAGAGAAAATAGAGGAAAAGAAAATAAAAGTCACTATACAACTGCTCAAAATTTCTGATTTGTCTCCCAAACAAATCGCTGATATTCAAGAACTTCCTATTGAAGTTGTCCTTGAATTACAAAAAGAAATAGAAAACGAAAGCTAACTTGAACTTGCACTTTCCCGATAACTGTACGGGATTGAATTTGTACTTAATAAATGTCTGTAAAAGTAAATTCACTCACCAAAAAATACGGCGCACAACACGCTGTTGATGACGTTAGTTTTGAAGCCCGTAGTGGCGAGGTACTTGGTTTTCTCGGTCCCAATGGCGCGGGCAAAACCACCACCATGAAAATCCTCACCTGCTTCATTCCGCAGACCGAAGGGACGGCTACCGTATGCGGTTACGACACCGCTGAAGAGCCGATGAAAGTCCGCGAACGCATCGGCTACCTACCCGAACACAATCCGCTTTACAAAGATATGTACGTCCGCGAATACCTCACTTTTGTGGCGGGTTTGCACAAGCTGCCCAACAAGAAAAATCGCATCGCCGACATGATAGAAATGACCGGACTCGGACGCGAACAAAAGAAGCAAATCGGCGCACTCTCGAAGGGCTATCGCCAGCGTGTAGGCTTGGCACAGGCGATGCTACACGACCCCGAAGTACTGATACTCGACGAACCCACCTCTGGACTTGACCCCAACCAATTGGTCGATATACGTGCCTTGATAAAAGAAATTGGAAAGACTAAAACCGTCATATTTTCCACCCATATTATGCAGGAAGTACAGGCAATATGCGACCGTGTACTCATCATCAATCGCGGCAAACTCGTTGCCAATGACAGCATCGACATCCTACGCCAACGCGCATCGGGCAAAACAACTATCACTGTCCAATTCCTCGAAAAAATCGGTATGGCTCAACTCCGCAATATCCCCGACGCCACCCACATCGAAGCCCTTTCCGACAATCAATGGAAAATCACTACAGCGAAAACACACGACATTCGCCCTAAAATCTTTAAATTTGCCGTCGAAAACGGACTCACCCTCATCGAAATGCGCCAAGACGTACAAAGCGTAGAGGATGTCTTTCAAACGCTGACGAGACGAGAGACGTGAGACAAGAGAACAGAGACGTGAGAAAATACACTTTTCTCTCACGTCTCACGTCTTTTCTCTCTCGTCTCACGTCTCTTATCTCTCGTCTATGTACAGTATTTTCAAAAAAGAAATTAACCTATTTTTCAGTTCGCTCATTGGTTACATTGCTATTGGCGTGTTTTTGGTGCTGACGGGTATGGTCATGTGGGTCTTCCCGCAAAGCAATGTCTTGGACTACGGCTACGCTACGATGGATGGCTTTTTCCGTGCTGCGCCGTACATACTGATGATACTCATTCCGGCGATTACGATGCGCTCCTTCGCCGAAGAACGCCAAACAGGTACTATCGAACTCCTCGTCACTCGTCCCCTCAGCGATCTCTCCATCATTATGGGCAAATACTTGGCTTGCTTGCTCCTCGTGGTCATTGCGGTACTGCCGACGCTGGTTTATTACTACACCATCCGCACGCTCGGCGACCCTGCTGGCAATATTGACGCTGGCGGTGTGGCGGGTTCGTACATTGGACTGCTCTTGCTTGCAGGTGCATTTGTGGCTATCGGGTTGTTTGCTTCCGCCATCACGCAAAATCAAATCGTGGCATTCGTCCTCGCCGTACTGCTCTCCCTCACGCTCTACGAAGCCTTCGGCGAACTCTCCAAACTCCCCATCTTCTTCGCCAAATCCGATGACATCGTAGATAAAATCGGCATCGGCTACCACTACACTTCCATCAGTAAAGGTAAAATCGACTCGCGCGATGTGATTTATTTCCTAAGCATTATCGCCGCTTTTGTGGCGATGACTAAGGTAGCGCTTGGGGCGCGGAAATGGTGAGGTAGCGTAAGCGTCTCGCTTGCGTACCGTATCGTAATGCCCTTGTGCCGACGAATGACGGCATCCGGCTTGCGCCACGTTAGCCTTGCAAGTAGTACGCGGCGCAAGCCGGAGGCCTTACGCTACGGCGAATCAAAATAAATCATCCATTATTACCACATTATCAATTAATTCGGAACTATATTTATTAGCAAGTAAACCATAAGTCGTAACCAACACCATAAAAATTTGCTTCTTTGTTTGCGTTACATTTCTGAAAATGGCTCTTCTTCGTCGCAGCTTATCCGCTTCCGTTTTTGACAAGGTGATTTCCTCATTATAAAACTTCATTTCGCAAAGTGAAATCACATTATCGTGTCGGTCAATCAGCAGGTTTATTTGAGTACCTTCTCCTATTTCGGAATTTTTGGCAATAAAACCATACTCCTGCGTATGCACACCACGTATATCCAATGCCTCCTTTATCTTGTGAATGTGCTGCAAACAAATATTCTCAAACGCATAACCACTCCAAGATTTCCACGACTGGGTTTGAATCAAAGTCTTCCAATTTCCTTTCTGATTCGGGGCTAAATTATTAATATATTTCAAATAAAATAATGAATAATTATCGGTCAATCGGTAGAGTGTATTTTGTTTCTTTTTTCCGAAAGGCACATACGAAGTGATAAAACCGGATTGCTCTAACTCCCTTAAAATCAATGTAATACCACCGCCATCTTTCATATCGGTTTGGCTCAATATCTCTGACCTGCTCAAGCCCTTCCACTTCGACGCCAAAGCCTCCACAATCGCCTCATAGCGTTCGGGGTGGGTGAATAGCGAACTGTACAAATTCTCAAATTCGGTACGCAGTAAGCCTGCCGGGTCAAAGCAAATATCGTTGATATTTTGCACAGCACTTTTACCCTTTTTGACCTGATTGAGATAATGCGGAATCCCGCCCATCGTCATATAAAATTGCAGAATTTGGTAACGGGTAAACGACACGCCAAGCGATTTGAGATAGGCTTCCGTCTCCGCTAAAGTGAAGGGCGCGAGCGTGATTTTCTGTGTGACGCGATTGTGCAAACTGCCTTTATTATTGATGATTTTTTTAATCATCCACGCCGTTGCCGAACCGCAGATAATGACCACAATTTGATGCTTGGAAGCATAGCTGTTCCAAAAATAACTGAAGCCGATCAGAAAGTCGGATTTGGCGGTAGCTATCCACGGCAATTCGTCAATAAACACAACTTTTTTGCGTCCTTTGGTGTCCTTTTTTTCCAAATATTGTTTGAGTTGAAAAAACGCCTCCAACCAGTCTTTAGGTGCTTTGCGCGAGTCGTGGTCGGGCTGAAATTCTTGCAGACTGTACGCAAAATTCCGTAATTGTTGTTTGCGTGTCCCGTCTTTCAAACCCACCATTTCAAAGTCCATTTTTCCCCCAAAAAAGGTACGCACCAAATACGTTTTGCCCACCCTTCTCCTGCCAATGACCGCCAACAACTCAGGTCGCGGACTCTCAAAAGCCGATTGTAATACCTCGATTTCTTTTTTTCTTCCTATCATAATGTTCCGATAAGTTGCGGAAACTTGGTGAAGATAGATAGTTTCCGCGAGTTATCAAGGTATTTGTAGTGATTTTTTTTGAAAAATGTGGAGAAATAATTACTTTTGAATTCCTATGAAATTAAAAATAACAAATAATAAAATTGGAGCACAATTAGCCTTTGGAATTGATGAAAACGGCAAAAAACATATGGTGTTTGGAGGAGATTTATGTCATGGAGAAACTATTGAAGTAGAAAGCTATAAAGGATATCCAGAAACATTCATTAATCCCAAAGTGAATTATGAGTCAATTGAGATATTCTCGGAATATTTTGATAAAGATGGATTAATAGAATTTGATAAATTAGTCGAGGTGAAATCAAAATCAAAACCATTTCACAGAATTTATGAAATAGAAAATTACTGGGTATTTCCAGATAGAAAAATTAAACATCATGTCGAATATCTATACGATACTAATTTAATAAGCAATTCAAGGATAAAAATAACAAATAGTTGGAGTTCAGTTGTGAGTGGGGCAGAAGTGTATGGCATTAACTATATTGATTTACTCAAAAAAGTAATTGAGGAAAGAAAATCAATAAGTTCGTGGTTTATTTGCGAAAGAGAAAAGGATTTTGACAAAGGTGTCTATGCAGATTTATTTATTTTGGGAAATTTTAATGAAAAAGATTTACAAATACAACTTTGGCAGATAATAGGTGAAGGGAATGAAATTTTATTTGCTCACGGATTAATTGATAGAGAAACCTTTAAATTCAATCACTTTGATTTAGCCACTCATCATGTCAATCCTATGATGATACCAGAATTGATTTACAATAAACGAAGAATTGATTTAATAAATAAAGAGAAATGGTTGAGGATAGACGGAGATATTAAACAAGAAGACGTTTTTGAATTAATCAAAATATTTTTTCCAATTGATTATTTGGTCGATGAATTCATAGAAAATCCTATGCCTAATGATATTTTATAGCAAGTATAAAGTCTATTGCTGAAACCATTATCACCAATTTTAGGTAGTGTTACTTTTTGAGTGATGAAATATTTTAATTTGTTGATTGTCAATGTTTTATAAAAAAAATATCACTCACAGTATTACACTACCAAATTTTAATAAGTGTTATGACAAACAAAAAAGAAATTAAAATCAACAAATTGCATCTCATAATAAATATAAAAATGTGTTTGTTTTCGTTGTTTGTCTCATTCGTTGCATTATTCGTAATAGCATCATTCGGAAAAATAAAATTAGGTTATACTTCATATGTTACAAGTAGTGATGATATTTCGGAATTAGGGTTTGAAACTAAATATAACGGCGTTCTAACTGGAGGACACGATTATAGAGGTGCTGCAAGAATAGAAAATCCCAATCGCCTCAACAATTTTCGTTATATAATTCATGGGCATATATTTTATGATGGTGTTCAATTTACAAGTCTCAATTTTATACAAAAAACTGTTTTATTTTATATACCAGTTATGTTTTATGAAGGCATTTGGTTGTGGATTATACTTTCAATTATAATATTTTCAGCATTAAGATTAATAGAATATTTTAAAAGTAATTTTACAATAAAATTTGAGTAAACGTGCTTTTAATTCATACCTTACGCTTATAAGGTTGTACGCAAATGTTCCTGTGACAGTCGCTTCATATCCTCTGCCGTCCAGCCTTTTTCGTCCCATTCTTCATCTGCAAGTCGCTTGACTTTTTCAGCGAGAAATCTGACAAACATGCGCTTGACTTCCAACCATTCATCATCCGTCAATTTGCTATTGAATAGTTGAAGTAACTCCAATTGAGTTGTATTTAATGTCGATATTGGTTGTGTCATAAACAATATTTTTTCGTAATAAACAGTTGTCAAAGATAAACTATTTTCCCTTAAAAATCAAACTGCGTAACCCGCTTGTTTGGCGTTTATGCTCCATCATTCTCCTCAAAAAAATTAGTAAATCCGCGCTGCTGCAATCCAATTTTCAGCACCTTATCTCGCGTCCACAGAGGATAGCCAAGTTCGAGTGAAAGAGCTACGAAAGGCGTGTCGTCCTCATCTACATTTTTGCACAATCGGTGAGCATATATAAAATTAGGAACGGAGATACGTATCTCACTAAAGAAGTTAATTTTGGGGATGACTTCAAGGAAATAGGCGTATGTTTCTTCGGCTGAGGTTTTAGAGTTTTTCATAATGCGTTCTTTATGGATAAAAATTTCACCAATCAAAAAATTGGGTGCAAAATACTGTTCATTGCTCGTTAGCATACGCTCCAACGTTTGTGAGTTTCTACTACGTAATGCCGAAAAAACAATATTTGAATCAACGATAATTTTGCTCATTGCTCTTCTTTCGGAATAAATCGGTCTTTATTTTTCTTCCACCACTCTGCTTTAATTTCTTCGCCGAGTGCTTCGATATCTTCATCAAAATCCACCTTACGTGCAAGCGATTCTACACGTAGATAATTTATAAATTTGAGCAATGCTTCTTTATCAAGAAAATCCTTATCAATGCTGATGATAAACTGATTGTCTGTAGTGTCCAATTTAATTGGTTCTGTCATAAACAATATTTTTTCGTAATAAACTCTTCTCAAAGATAAACAATTTTCCCTTAAAAATCAAACCTTATAACCGCGATTTAACCGTATATTTGCACTACGTCCAAATGGACTATCGACCACCAACTACGGACTAATTTACATGAAAAAATCAACCAACACACGCAACCAATCCCTCCTCCAGCTCGCATTATTTCTGGGGATATTGGTCTTTGCGAACATCCTTGCCAATGCCTTTTACGGGCATATTGATTTGACGGAAGACAAGCGATTCACGCTCACGAAGGCGACCAAGCAACAGATGAAAAATCTCGAAGATATTGTCTTTATCGAGTCCTTTTTGGAGGGTGAATTTCCTGCCGGATTCAAGCGTTTGCAGGGTGCACTACGCGAATTGCTCAACGACTTCAAATCTATGTCCGGTTATGTCGAGTACCAATTTACCGACCCACTCAGCGGCACGGCAGAGCAATCGGCGGCGGTGATGGAAGAGCTTCGCAAAATCGGTGTTGCGCCCGTTAATCTGCAAGTCAAAACAGACGATGGCTACTCCGAAAAATTGATTTTTCCGACCCTCATCGTCACGTATAAAGGTCGCTCCATGCCCGTCAATATCCTCGAAAACAACACTGCCGCACTCGCCGGACAAGACCAAGTCGTCCTCAACAATTCCATCAGCCTACTCGAATACAAGATTACCAATACCATAAAAAAGCTCAAAAGCCTCCACAAATCCAAAATCGCCATTACCGAAGGTCATGGCGAACTCGAACCTTATCAAACGGCGCGTTTTGATGCCGCTTTGCAGCAATACTACGATGTGGGACGCATCAATTTGGATAGTTTTACGATGGTCGATGCAGCACAATATCGCCTTTTGGTAGTGCCGAAACCGCGTACTGCCTTTTCCGATAGAGATAAATTTAAAATTGACCAATATGTAATGAACGGCGGCAAGGTGCTGTGGCTCATCGACCGATTGAGTGCCGACCTCGACAGCCTTCGTATGGCAGGCGAGTATGTGCCGTATGATTATCCCTTAAATTTGGAAGATATATTATTCAAATATGGTGTGCGAATCGAACCTAATATGGTGCAAGATTTGAGGAGTAGTCGCATCCCTTTGCAGGTAGGCATGGTGGGCAATGCGCCACAATTTGACCTGCGACCTTGGCCCTATCATCCTATTATTTTCCCCGAAATAAATAATGCACATCCTATCGTAAAAAATTTGGATGGTATTGATTTTAAGTTTGTTAGTACTATCGATACGATAAAAACAAAAACACGGGTTAAGAAAACTATCTTGCTGACGACTTCTGACAAAAGCCGGATGCAGTATGCGCCTTCTCGTCTCAATTTCGATATTACTCGCGAAGCACCACCCATCGAACGCTTTAATAAACCGCACCAACCTGTATCGGTTTTATTAGAGGGCATTTTCCCATCATTATACGAAAATAGGGTGACAGAAAACATGGGCGAAATGCTCGCAAAAATTGACCAGCCTTTCCGTTCGGAAAGCAAACCGACCAAAATGCTCATCATCGCAGATGGCGATGTGGTACGCAACGGAATCAATGTAAAAGAAAATAAAATCGAACTACTCGGTTACAATCCCTATGAGCGTTATACCTTCGCAAATAAAGATTTTCTACTCAATGCAGTTGAATATCTATTGGATACCGATGGCGTGATCGCTTCGCGCTCCAAGGAAGTTCGGTTGCGCCTATTGAATAAGACCAAAGCAAGGGAAGAAAAGACGAAGTGGCAATTTGTGAATATCGTATTACCGTTGGTTTTATTGGGCATATTTGGCGGGGTATTTACGTTTGTGCGGCGGCGTAAGTATGCGTCGTAATGTACCGTATGATGTTAGCAAAGTGCAAAGAACGAGTCAAAAACTAAATTTATTTATGTATCATTCCAAAATATCGTGTAAACTAAGTAATTTTATATTTTTATGTTTTAAAATGCGTTTCAATGCCTTGTTTTTTAAGTCAATACAATGAGTTAGAGCCGTGCTGAAGCATAACGAAACTTAATTTACAGTGTACTAAATACACTGTTTCACAAATTTATTTACTTTTTTGAGTATTTCTTTTAAAATGACTCTTCACCAAAAAATCCTTAAATACAGTGAGTATTCGCGTCATTTTTGATTCGATTCATTTCAAAATAAACGTCAAAAAATGTAAATAAATTTATAAAACAGTGTACTAAACAATGTATTAAGTTTTAATACTTTACTACTTTGCGTGTCAAATGAAAATCACCTGATGTTAGTTCAACAAAATAGACACCTGAACCGAATGCCTTTAGATTGCCAATGTAAGTATCAGCACTTTGAAAATTATCGGTTTTTAATAAGCGTCCGTCGCTGCTGTAGAGTGAAACATTAATAGTTTGTGCTATTATTTCAGGTACTTGCAGAGCAAACTCACCTGTAGTCGGATTTGGATATAACTCTATATTATGCGCATCTACATTTTCAACTGATACCGTTGATGTTCCGAAAAGAGCCGTCGCTACATTTGCACAGTTTTCGTTGTTATCCAAGTCTGTCACACAAGCTGTATTCTCTATGGTCGTCAAGTTGGTAATCATTTGTATCTCATTGATGAACCACTCTGATTTAGGAAAGTTATCAATTCTACTCCAACGTCCCGACAATCGAAAACGTAACTCAACTGTACTCCCTGCAAAATCTCTTAAATCAACTAATGAATATATGTAACCTTGTGATGAAGAAGTAAACGCTCGTTCTCCGTTCAGAAAAGTACCTCCACTCGGCGTGGTCCGACCATTATAACCGTTAACAATCATATACTCTCCCATATCTGCCCATTCGCCCTGGCCGTCAAATCTCATTTCTACTGCACAGCCTTGGTCGGGTAAAATAAGTTTGTGATGATGCCAAAAACCTATAGCCGGGCTTTCACTACTCAATTGATAAGGTTCTGACAAGATTAGAAGTTGTTCTGATACACCATACTCTTCTATTGTAGTAGCCATAACAGAATTATTTCCATTGTATGGATTTTCATTATTAACCTCCCAAGTATTGTTTTCGAATACCAAAGTCCAATCAGCTAAGCCGTTGTTGAACTTATAATCTGTTTCGATTTGAGCATAATTTCCTTCCAAGACTTGCAAAGAATAGGTACATTCGGTATGTTGTAAACCCGGTAAACTATCAAGAGTAATAGTTAAAACACCATTATCAACTGTACCACCGCAACTGCTCGATCCTGCAATATAAGTAGTGTGTTCGGGTAAAGTATCAGTAATCACATAGTCTTCTAAATTGTTTTGATTGAAGTTAGAGATTTCCAAAGCATAAGAAATAGTGTCATTTTTGTAGGCGAGTTCTTTTGAACGTGTTTTCTCAATAGTAACTAAATTTGTTGCACATTCTGCGTCTGTAAAAAAGCTCTCTGTTCCGCCTGCTTGTGCATTCAGACCGAGTCCGCGTCGAGCAAAAGTTTGCCAAATTAAACATTGATTGGCACCCTCATTGTTTACCATATCTGCTGCCAAAATTGCATCTCTTGCATCAATAAAAGTGGGATTGCAAGGTTGTAATTTCATTCCATCAATAACCAGTTGAATGACAATATTGTTGCCGCCTGTTCCTGCATAAATATCTGAGTCATAACCATATTCATCTCTGAAGTTCCAATACAAATCCCACAGCATCGCACACCAAACTTGTCCCCTTCTGTGCAATCCGATAGACGGGGGAACTGCATCCTTGTAAGTTTGCGGATTAGCATTCATATCAGTCGTGTACGGATATTCTCGAAGTCCCTTGGAGGGATCTTCTCTATATATGCCATAATTGGCGATACTGCGTTTGTCTTCAGCAGTCTGTTCTGCATTTGTTGTCATAACTAAAGCAAACCAATCTGACCAACCTTCCGAAGGACTTTCATCTCCTAGAACACACGAAGGAGAATTCGGTCCGCCGGTCAATCGACTCGAAATTCCATGTGCATATTCGTGAGTAGTTACTCCGTTATCAAAAGCCCCGTCTCTTCCGAACATGTCATACACATCTAACCAACCGGCTTCGTTTTTCGTAGCCCAAAGCGTCGATGTCATAAGAGGGGGGACTCCATCTGAGGTAAATGAAAAAGAGCCGGTATTTATAATAGGACCGTCATGAAATTCTGTTGTCACAGCATCATTTGCTAAGCCTCCGTTATTATAATTATTTTCTTGAAAGTTACCTGCATTTTCATCAAATCCATATCTGTAAAAAACATCATGCAGGAGGTTGCTCCAGTAAAAGAGATTTGTAGCCGCGGGTTCTGTAGGATGATGCATTAGAACGCCACCTTGAAAAAAAGGTTCGATAGAAAAGTCAAAAATTAAAGAATCTCCGCCGTCCGGTTCGTCTCCCGAGCTTGAGTTAGTATAGTTCTTATCATGATAGACGTGTACGTTATTTCCGCGCGTTATTGTGTACTCATGACCCTCCACGCCGTCAGTATCGTGCCAGCCGAAAGGAGAAGCGATTTCGTCAGCAGGTGCAACGATGAGCTGCCTGTCACTGTAAAACGGATTCTCAACAAAAATCGGATATACGTTATATGCATTGCTTACGTTATTTGTCGCAACGGTATTTGTCTTCTCTGCCGTGCTTGGATGTGCGTGATTATGTTCAGCAACACATTCACTTTCTGCGCTGCCGAAGCTGCAATGTACCACACGATTATCGGATGCAATAATTTCGGAGGTTACTGCGTCAACTCGAGCATTCCACCAATTTTCTCTGCTTTTTTCGTACAGTTCAACCATCCAAGTTAAACGTACCGAACCGTCGGAGTGCGGTTGATAAACGAGTCGTGCGGTAATCGGCTGTGCAGCAATGTTTTCCGAAAGGAAAGTCAATTCACCTTCATTTGTCGATTCTCCGTTTAGTAGTTCAAATTTTGTATCCGTCGGCACTTCGAAGTGTTCGATAACTGCATTGACTGCTGATTTGGCAGTAATTTGCGGAACTGTTGTGTTAACTTTAGATTTCAAATCGCTGACAAAGCGATTACCATAATTTAGTACCTTTTCGTTCGATAAGATATTGACATTAAAAATGGCATTGTATACTTCCATGTCTTCATATTTTTGTAAAAGGTAAATATGAGAAATACCGTTGTGGGTAGATTTGTAGCTGTCTGTAACCACAAACTCAGAGAAATCGTCTTTTTTCAAGTTGAGTTCTTTTGCGTTTTCTTGCAAATACTGCGTTGCAATGTCTAATAATCTTTCCTCTTGGGCAAAGCTGATTTGCGAAGCGAAGAGAAAAAGTAGGACAAAAATTAATTTTTTCATTTTTAAATTTTAATTATTATGATAAGTGAATATGCCCGTTGAATAGAACAGATAACAAGTATAATTATTTTATAAATAAGTTAAATTATTCTTTTTCTGTAACTACTCAGGTGGGTAGTTTTACGATTCGACATAAGTATTCGAATACATTAAGTTCTCGTTTACGTAAAGTATCGATAACGGAGCGTAGGACACAAAAAGTATGCTGTCCAGACTTAAACTGTCCGGAGACTTTTTGCTTGACTTTAATATTTCTGACGGCTCGTTCGGATGCATTGTTATCCGGTGGCACATGGAGGTCATACAGACATCGAAAAAGGTAGTTTCTGTACTTTATCATTGACTTTTGAAAGGTACAGGTCTTTGAATATTGTTCTTTGGATATGGTTTGTACTAATAATTGATTGAGTCGTGTTTCGATGTCCTTGGTTTCGGGGCAATCCGAGGTGTAGGCTTTATTTCGCTCCACTGCCTCATGTCTTAAAAGTAAGGCATCTTTGAGTAGTGTTTTGAAATTGGTTGTCCACTGATGTTGCTCTGTTTCTTCCAAAAAATTGAGGTCTCTGAGTAAGTGAGGGAAACAAAGTTGTTTATTTTTGGAGGTAATTTTTAGTTGAGCCGCCCAACGGTCAGAACCTACGGTTGCATTAGGTAGTCCTTCGGGGAAGGTGGCTTCTACCGTATCAAAACCACGAGAATCAGAGGCTTTAAGAAAGGTATTTTTGAGGTTTTGCCACACCCAAATCCACCATTTTTTACCATTGACTTTTGCCCCGGTTTCGTCCGAGCCTACATAAGTGGCTTGTTTGATAAGTTCCAAGATACGGTCATAAATAGGAGTGGCTTTTTGGGCGGATTTATTGAGTAAGTTTTCAATGCTACCTTCACTGATAGGCAAGGAAAAAATATCTCCCAAAAGTTGACTAAGACGTTTGTAGGCAACGTATTGATATACATTCAGATAGCTGACTAATGCCATAACGCTGCTACCGTATTGTATAGGAGCGTTTACACCTTCGGGATAGGCTGCCTTTTGGTGGTGACCGCAAAGACATTCTGTACCGTATTGAAGGTATTCTATGTACCGTGGCTTTATCGGAGGAATTTCTATAACTTGACGTTTGGAGACCAACTTATGTTTACAACTGCGGAGGTCTTTACCGCATTGTTCGCAAAAGTCACTCTTCAGGTTCTCCGTTTTATCAGGATTGGTGCTTTGTAAGAGGGTGTGCCCTTTGTGGCCTTTTTGTCCGCCAGGCTTACGACCACTTTTTTTGCGTAAACTTGTGTTACGTTTGGGCTTAGATTTGTCTTGACTTGGCGGATTATGACTATTATGAGAATCTTTATTTACTGAAGAGTTTTTGAGTTGCTCTAATAGCAGTAATACCTTGGCTTCCAACGAGCTTACTCGTTGAGTCAAAGTCAGATTATCAGCTTTTAAAGCAGCATTTTCTGATAAAAGTTTCGCTATTTGAGCATCTTTTGTCACAGCGTAAAGTTATATATTTTTTTTAGATTTTAAAAATCAGTGAGAACCTGAGTAGTTACAAAATAAATAATTCGTGTTAATTTTGTTTTTAAATTAATAATAAAAAAATCCGCGTTCTACCACGCTAATTTGCGTTTTATATATTCTCATTACACCCACAACTTCAAGCTCAACCTCAACTTCAAGTGCAACTTCAACCTCAACCTCAACCTCAATTTTAAATACAATTTCAATTTTCACAAAAGACAAATTAAAAATTTATTGATTTCAACTTCGTTGAAATTCTTTTGTCTTTGCCTTTTTTTTATTTGCGGTTGAGGTTGAGGTTGAGGTTGAAGTTGAGGTTGAAGTTGTTTATATCCAAAATTGAAATCCCAATAAAAACACCAAAGTCACTACAAAAAATCCAAATAAATAATAGCTGACTTTATCCAATTTGCCGGGAACAACGTACCAACCATTTTCTTTTTCGGGCAGACCTTCGGCTTTAAATCTCGCTTTTTGTCCGGGAATGGAATACGCCGACCATTCTGCCTGACGACCATCCAATAAGAGGCTGGCGATAATGGATACCGCGATATTGACCACTGCACCAATGACAGCATACCAGGGCCAGGCAATATCGGTGAATTGCGAAACCAAAGCCAATGAAATAAATCCGACCACCACGCCGACCAATAAGCCTCTTTCGCTGGTATGTTTGGAGTAAAAACCCAATCCATACATGGCTAATTTCGCGCCTACGAAATAGGAGCCGATTTTGGTGAGCAATTTCAACACACTTTCCGTATCGTCCGAAAAAATAAAAGCGGGAATAATAATCATAATTGCCCAAAAAATGGTAGATAGTCTTGCTACTTTCAGGTAATGTTCGGGCGATTCATTGGGTCTAAAATATTTTTGATAAAAACCTTCAGTAGAGATGGTCGAAAAGGAATTGAGTGCCGAAGATAAACTTGACATACTCGCCGCAAGTACCGCCGCCGCAATCAATCCGATAAATCCGGGAAAGGCTTTTTCTTGGGCAAATTCTAACATTATATTATTATTATTGTCAAATGTTTTTCCACCATAATAGTGGAAAAATAATACACCAATAAAGATAAACATAAAATATATAAAAAATGCCGCGAAGCCCATCAAAGCGAGCGATTTTTTGGCTTCACCCATGTTTTTTGCGCCAAGTGTGCGTTGCATCATCATTTGATTGGCACCATAAACGGTCACATGATAAACGCTCATCGCGATGATTCCTGCCCACACTGTGGTGTCTTTTGTCCAGTTAATACTCGTATCAATCGGATTGATTTTTCCTTTTTCTTTTAAGGAGGATAAGACCTCGCTAAGTGGTTCGGGAATATCTATCAGCAAGGCAAAAAGGACGATAATACCGCCGATTAAAAAGATAGCGGATTGTAAGACATCTGTCCAAATAACCGCCGTAATTCCGCCGAGTGAAGTATAAATCAGGGTAATAATCGCCACGATAATAATACTCGGCAGCACATCAACACCCGTAATATATGAAATCACAAAAGCTGAAGCCACCAAGACCGCCGCAGAAGAAAGCAATTGGGTCACCAAGAATATTATCGAAATGACCGCCCGCGATAATTTCCCGAAACGTTTTTCCTGATATTCATAAATAGAAACCACGCCCGTCTGCATAAAAAACGGCACAAACATCGCCATGACTATAATAATGACTAAGGGATAATTCAAGTGAATGGCAATGACGGAAAGCCCCGAACCATAAGACCAAGCCGGCGCACCCAAAAAAGTCATCGCACTCACATAAGTCGCCAAGACCGATATGCCAATCGCCCACCACGGCGTGGTTTTTCTGCCAACATAAAAATCTTCAGCAGTCTTTACCTTTTTTGACAAAACAAAACCTAGTAATAGGTTTGCAAGTAGGTAAATGATGATGATTGACCAGTTTAGTGTGCCTATTTGTTCCATGATAATGTGTTTTTCAACTTCAACCTCAAATTTAAATTCAAAAAAAAATTCAAAAAAAATATTTATTTCAACTTCGTTGAAATTCACTTTGATTTTGAAGTTGCGGTTGAAGTTGAAGTTGAAGTTGAAGTTGATTTTGCTTTCCTTTTTTTAATCATTGAAAATCCGATTGCGATGAGTTCTTCACATTCGGATAAAAGTAATTCTCTCATTTTTTGTTCACCTAAATTCAGGTAAGCCAAGACCTTTAGACATCCTCTTGACTCTTTCAGTTCTTTGACCGAGATACTCATTTTGTGAATAAAATCCTTATCTGTAACAGTAGCTTGTGCTTCTCCGTAATTCAATACCGGACTTCCAGATGACCTAATAAGTTGATTTCTGTAATAAACAGCGGTATAGGTATCCGGTAATTTTTCGGCGAATAAAGCTGATTCTCCCGCAAATCGTACTAATCTATCTTCGTAGTCATAAATCTTTTCAAATTTTTCCATGATTTATTTTTTCAACCTCAACTTCAATTCCAAAACAAATAAATTAAAAATTTATCTATTTCAACTTCGTTGAAATTTATTATGAAATTGAACTCGCGGTTGAAGCTATCTAATTCAGTTTTTGATTTTCAATTTTTTTTTATTTTAATTTATATTTGAGATTGAAATTTAATTTGCGGTTGAGGTTGAGGTTGAGGTTGAGGTTGAGGTTGAAGTTGCGGTTCCATACCGTTTTACTCTCAAATCCGCCTGCGCTTTATGCGCCATAAAACCCTCAATCTCACAAAGTCGAGAGCAATATCCACCCACCAAAGCACTTGCTTCATCTGTCAGCACTTTTTGATAGGTACAAGTTTTGATAAATTTACCAACCCACAAACCGCCTGTATAACGTGCCGCTTTTTTGGTCGGCAAAGTATGGTTCGTACCAATCGCTTTATCGCCGTATGCAACATTGGTGCGATTGCCGAGAAATAGTGCGCCGTAATTGCTCATATTCTCCAGAAAATAGTTGGGATTTTTGGTGTTGATTTGAACGTGTTCGCTGGCGATGTCGTCGGCAACTTGTACCATTTCTTCGACGGTATCTACCAAGATGACTTCGCCGTAATTTTCCCATGCTGCGCCTGCCACATCTGCCGTTGGGAGTACGGCTAATTGGCGTTTGACTTCCGCTTCGACTGCCATAGCGAGGGGCTTGTGATTGGTCAGCAAAATGGCGGGAGAATTCGGTCCGTGTTCCGCTTGTCCGAGTAGGTCGGTGACTGCCATTTCTGCATCCATCGTCTCATCTGCCACGACCAATACCTCCGTCGGACCCGCCAATAAATCAATCCCAACTTGCCCAAATAATTGTCGTTTTGCCTCTGCAACGTATTGATTGCCAGGACCTACAATCATATCCACTTGCTCCATGCCGACACAGCCGTAAGCCATCGCCGCCATCGCTTGTACGCCGCCGAGGATATAGATTTCGTCCGCACCACCGAAGTGCATGGCAGCTACCGTTTCGGCTGGTGGCAACTTGGTTTTCGGGTCGGGTGGCGTACAGGCGATGACCTTTTTGACCCCCGCTACTTTGGCAGTCAGTACGCTCATGTGCGCCGAAGCGACCATAGGATAACGCCCTCCCGGTACGTAACAACCAACGCTATTGACGGGCAGATTTTTATGTCCCAATACCACGCCCGGAATGGTCTCAATTTCCACATCCCGAAGGGCAGATTTTTGGATTTGTGCAAAGCGGCGGACTTGCGCCTGCGCCCATTTGATGTCCTTCTGCGTCTCCGGCGGAACGGTGGCGATAATGTCCTGAATTTGCTCATCAGACAGGCGGAAAGATTCGGGATTCCAACCGTCAAATTTCTGAGACAATTCGCGTATTGCCTCGTCTTTCCGCGTAGCAACATCGTTTAGAATACCTTCTACTATCTGACGAGTTTTGGTCTGATTTGCTGCCGAATCTTGGGCTGTGATGCCTCTTTTTATGTATTGTATTGCCATGGTATGTGTTATTGTGTTGTCGTTTCAACCTCAACCTCAACTGCAACCTCAACTTCAAATAAAATTCAATTACAAGAAAAACAAATTATAAATTTATTTATTTCAACTTCGTTGAAATTTATTTTGAATTTGAATTTGCGGTTGAGGTTGAAGTTGAGGTTGAAGTTGAAGTTGAAGTTGAAGTTGAAGTTGAAGTTGAGAAAAAAGCAACATCTCGTTCAACGGCTTTTATTTTATTTTCACCTTTAAATAAATGATTTTCACTTTCGTAACTATAAAATTCAAACTCCTTTTTGTGTGCGAATAATTTTGCTGCCAAACTCTCTGACCAGCGATACGGAACGGATGTTTCTTTTGTGGCATGATGCAGAATAATTGGTATCGAAAGGTCTTGCACAAAATGAATCGGGTCGCCGGCATCAATGTCGTAGTCAAAACCTAAATTTTGAATGACGCTATCTGTACGTGCCATGTATTTTTTCATCGAATTTTGGGTGATGTTATTCCAATTATCGTCAGTCCATTTTCCGTAATAAATTGCTTGTTCCCATACCGTTGCAGTAACGCCCGACCAGATGCTTGCGGCTTTTATTTTGTCGGTTGCCAACAGCATTTTCAAACCCACATCGCCACCCATCGAATGTCCCATGTAAAAGACGTTTTCTAAATCTGCATTTTTCAAATCGGATAGCCCCTCAATCATATTCAATACATCAATCGCATAATAGGTGCTTGCGAGGTATGCGGTTTTTGTATATTCAAATCCGTCTGAAATATTGTGTCCGCGATAGTCGGGCGTGATGACGAGGAAGCCCTTTTTTGCATAAGCCTCTGGTACGCCCCGATAATAATCGCCGGGTCGCCAGTCCTTTCCGGTTTGGTTGCTGACCCCGTATTTTTTGGGTTCGGGGTGAAAACCATGTCCGAAAATCAGCACCGGAAAACCCGCTTTCGGCGGCTCGGTTTTTGGTGTATTCAAGAGCGCGTAAATCTTCAAACTATCTGATTGATAGGATATTAGCGCGGCTTCGTATTCGTCTGTTCCTACCGATTGTTTTTCAAAAATCAGGGTGGATTCGTAGGTTCTTTGGCGTAGTCCTTCTATGGAAATTGGGGCGAGATTAGCGACTGTAACAGGCATCGCTTTTTCCTTGCAAGCTATCCACAACAAACTGAACAGTAACGTAATACAAGCACTGATTTTACCTAGTTTTTTCATAAAAATAAAATCCTCAAAAAAATAACGTCATTCCGCGCCGCGACGCGGAATCTGCCCGACTTTTAGCACCATTTCAGACCGAAGTTCTTGTTTAATATTTTGCCAAGACTCAACAGATTCCGCATCGGAGTGCGGAATGACGGTTGATTTTGCAGGTGCATCGCAACGCCTTCATTCGTAGAGAAAATTCATGATTTTTCTCTACGAATGAAGCATCGGCGCATCGGGATAATCACCACCCACGACCAAATACGCAAAGCCCTCACCAAGCGGCGAGATACTTCTGACTGCGCCTTTGGGAAAGGAAATAATATCGCCGTCTTTGAGCGTGGCATGGAGTGTTTCGCCTTCGTGTTTGCAGGAAATGTCAAACTCACCGCGATGTACAAGCATGACCTCTACGGCTTCTCGACTGTATGTTCCGGTATGCCCTGCGCCCGATGATTCGATGCCGTAAACGTTGAATTGGTCGCCGTTTTTATCGCCCGGTTTTACTTGAAAATTGTGGTCTTTGCTATCCATAGGTCCGATGATGTCGTAGTAGGTTAGCGTGTCGGGTGTTTGGTTGGGAAAATCCTTGTACGCAGAGGGCGTATATGTGCCTGCCCTGCCTACGTGGATTGCCATTTGTTCGAGGGTGTATTCGTCGAAAGTCGCCATTTGTGCCTCGGTCAGTGGTGGCATGGCTTGTTGGTCATCGGGGATGGTTTCGCCAATCGTTGTATCCACCAATTTTCCGCTTTCGAGCAAAATCAGTCCATGTCCTTTGGCTTCTTCAATCACGCGAGATGCCCACACGACTCCGCCCCCTGCGTTGTCGTGACCAAGTATCGAAAAGCACATCCCATACACATCGCCCACGTTTTCAAAACCACGAAACATATTGATGGGCAAAGAAATAATATCGCCCGGATGGAGTATCGTTTCCTGTTTTTCGTCATTATTCCAATAGAACCGCCAACTACCTCTGAACACCATAAATACCTCTGTCGTAAAATGCGAATGTGGTGAGTTTTTTATCTTTGGCGGTTGCCCTGCCGCACCGATACAAAAGCCATGTTTGAGACTTAGATTAACCTTCTGATGCTTGTTTTCAGAAACACCACCGCCAATGATGCTGTAATTATCTTTGAGGTGACTACCCGGTGTTTTAGCATCAATAAATGCCGCTTTACAAGGTATCAATTGGTCGTATTTTATGAGTCTTTTTTTTAATGACATAACGTGGTTTTTCAACTGCAACCTCAACCTCAACTGCAACCTCAAATTTAAATTCAAAAACGAAAAACAAATTAAAAAAATATCAGTTTTAACTTCGTTAAAATTTAATTTTTATTTGCGGTTGAGGTTGAAGTTGATTTAGCTTTTTTCAATAATTCAAAAACATCAATACCTAATTGTTCGAGTATATCCACCATGTCAATCATCACCCAATTCTCTACTAATCTATCACCTTCTCTTCGCCAATAATCCACTACTCGTAAGGTGATTTTTTTGCCTGTTGCTTTTAGTCCGAGCCAGTCGTTGCCGCTATGTGTCCCGTACATGGCAGGGAATCCGAAATCGCAGCTGTAATTGCCATCACCGATTTGGGCGAAGTAATTTTTTCTTTTTTTAGGTGTGATGCCCCTGTCAGGAAAGCTCAGGAGGAAGGGAATTTGATGATTATTTTCAAAGCCCTTTAAGCCCCTGGTCGTACCAATGCCGCCGGGTCCGTACCACATCATATTTTGTACATCCCAAAATCGGGTTTGTCCCATGCTTTCCAGTGTTTTTTTGTCGTAATCTCCGAGTGCATTGAGCATAGTATTGGTGAGGTCAAGCGTGATTTGTCCTTCTTTTTTGTCGGTGAATGACGCTTTGATGCCGTCGCCCGTCGTGGGTGCGGGTGGGACATGTTGTACGCCTTTGCTCGGGAAAAAACTGAATCCTGCCTGACGCATAACATCCAATACATCAAAGAAATACCAAGCGTTTATGATTTTATTTTTTTCAAATAAAAAAGTAGTAGAATATCGTAACCAAGTCGGTTGATTGGTGGCAGGAATACCCAGCCAATCTTTTTCCCATGTAGCCACAAAATTTCCGGTAAAACTTACATATTCACGGTTTTCGTAATGTCCGCCAATGAGAATGTAAGGTTCGTTTTTGAGGTCAGGGAAGGCATGTAAAAGCGGTAGCCAGAAATCATCTGCAAAGCCTTTTATACCTGATATTTTTTCAAAAGGTTTGGTAATTTCGAGGGTAATATTTGTTGAAATATATTTTTTTAAAATGTCAATAATCGTTTTTTGGTCGTTGGCTGCATTATTCAATTCGTTGATAAAAGCCAAGGTCGTTTTTTTATTATTTAATGCTGAATTTGTCGTGTCGTTTGTGCTGAAATTATGTTGTTGGTTTTGTTCGTTCGAATGAATTTGGCATAAGACATCGAAACCGTCAAAAACCATCCACTCTTCCGCTATTTTTCCACCTTTAATGATGTAATGACTAATGCCGGGCATGACAATTTGTTTGCCGCTTGCCGGACTGAAAAAACCATCTCCGGTATGTGTTCCGATCAATTTCCAACGGGCGGCTACTTCTATCTCGTCGGATTTTTCATTGCAGGTAATTCGCTGAATTTCAAGTTGAAAATCGGGAAAACAAGCTAACAGATTTTTCAGATAAGTACCTAATTCATGGCTTTGCAAATCATTATTACAAATCGCGTGTATGATACTCGCAGGTGTATAGTAATTGCTTAATTTTTCAAAATCACGCGATTTCCAGACTTTCTCAAATAAAGAAAAAATCAACCCACTCGCCTCATTTCCGTGTTGAATTTTCCCTTGCGATTGCATTTGAGTTTGAGTTTGAAGTTGAGGCTGAGGCTGAGGTTGAAGTTGCACTTGCTTCGCCATTTCCACGGGGTCAAAACCGAGTTGTTGAATCAAGCTGAGATTGTCGCGGACGAGCCATTCTTCGTAAATTCGGTTTTCACGAATCATACAATCTGCTATCGTTCTGAAAAAGACTTTTTTGCCTGTTGCTTCGCCAAAATTTGTTGCCCCGAGATTGGTCGCGGTAGAGGCAATTCGATGTGAAGAGAAAAAGGTATTTTCATCATCTTTCGACCAGATGACCGCCTCACCACCCATTTTTCTGTCAGGAAAAGCGGAAAGCGTTTTTATTGTTCCCGACACAACGGATTCAATGCCATGAATTTGTCCAGCTCCAATATGAATGATAACATCATTTTCGTAAGTATCATAAATCACCCAAATGGCTCGTTTTTCCCATATTTCATCAGTGATTTTGAGAATGTAATCTACAATATTCACATACTTTTCATCAAAACCAGGGAGTTCCTGTTTTGCACCGTCTAGTGTATATTCCGTTGTTTCTATAAAAATCATGTTGGCTTTACCGTACTGACGACTTTAGCCGTCAGGTATATTTTATTTATTTCACTTAAAATATGTTTGTATTTATTTTGCGACGGCTAAAAGTCGTCGGTGCGGGGTATTCGTCTAAACTTGTCGGACATTTTGAAAATGCCTGTCAAGTTTACGCGAATTTTTGGGTGAGCGTTGAAATAGTCGGCAGACGAAGGGTTTTATAAAAATTGGTGGTTTGACCGTTCAAATGTGTTCTATTCATAAGTGGATTCGTCTGACGACAATGGAATTTTTTAGATTTTTTTCAATTCGCTGGCTAATTTTCTGGCATATTCCATCAGAATCATACTATCCGATTTTAGGGCGATGAACCGATAGCCCTTGCTTTGCATCGCTTTTGCGGCTTCGACATCTGGCACCCATATTCCCGGTACAATGCCGTGTTTTTTGCAGGTAGCTAAGATTTTATCAATCGCTTCTTCAAATAAACTATTGTCTTCGAGCGGTTTATTTGTTCCGGTCAATGACAAGCGCAAGTCGCCGGAGCCGACAAAAATGGCATCCAAGCCCTTGACGGCACATATTTCATCAATGTTTTCGACGGCTTGTTTGGTTTCTGCCATAGCAAAAGTCAGGATTTCTTCATTGGCATGTTCGCCATAATCCATGCCACCGTATATCCGGGCTCTAGTCGGACCAAAACTCCGATAACCCTCTGGCGGATAACGACATGCACCGACAAATGCCTCACATTCTTCGCGCGTATTGACCATGGGACAGATGATGCCATAAGCCCCACCGTCCAACATTCGCATGATGCTGCCCGGTTTGTTCCAATTGACTCGCGCTAAGGGAATTTTATTTGTTGTGGAAATGGCTTGCAGCATCCGAATCGCGGTTTCTATACTATGCAGACCATGTTGTAAATCTACCGTCACGCAGTCCCAATCGGCATTTGCCATGACTTCCGCCGTCCATGTATCGGGGATGTGTAACCATCCGCAAAATGCAGTTTTACCGCTTTTCCAAATTTCTTTGATTCTATTTTTTCTCATATTCCTGACAAGTGCGACCTCAACCTCAACAATGATTTCAACGAAGTTGAACTGAATGTATTTTTATTTAATTTGTATTTTTGTATTTAAAATTGAGGTTGAGGTTGCTATGCCCACCATTCTCGTATAATGCGATTAACCTCTTTAGGTTGTTCGAGTGTACTCAGGTGTCCACATTTTTCGATTAGTTTTATGGTTGAATTTGGTATCAATTGCGCCATTTCCTGATGAATTTTGGGCGTGCAGACTTTGTCTTGTTTGCCTGTTATTATCAGCGTTGGGCATTTTATGTTTGGTAAATCAGGGGTACTATCAGGACGATTTAATTGTGCTTTTATTTGCTTAAAAAAATTGTCATGTCCGGTATTGAGTGCCATCTGCAAAATGGTTTTTCGTAATGCTGCATCTTCGGCATGTTCGTCATATAGCATGGCATCTTTGAGGAAATCGGTTGTAATTTCCCTAAATTCACCCAATGCCGACATACCTAAAAATCGTTGTTGATTGGCGCGAGTTGTCTCTGAAGGTTTTTTGTGGTTGGTGTTCATCAGTATCAATTTGTTGATTCTTTGTCGCGCCTGTCGCCACATTTCAAAGGCAATAATTCCACCGTAAGACAAGCCCATGATAGAGAAATTGCCATTGATTTCTTGCAGAATATTCGCGGCTACTTCGCCTAAATCATCCGAACTACTGTTGCTGACGACTTGCGGATTCGCTATATCTGCCAAGCCCGAAACCTGATGTTTGAAAAGGGACGCATCGCATAGTGTTCCCGGTATCATGATTAAGGACTCCTTCATTTTGATTTTATCTCAACCTCAATTGCAAATTTTTACAAAAACAATTTCAAAAAATAAATAATTTGATACTGCCGTAGCATAATGCCTTCGGCTTGCGCCGCGCTCATTCGTAGGGACAGGCATGCCTTGTTCCTACGAATGGTAGGACGCAGCACAAGCTGGAAGCATGTGCTACGGTGTTTCAACCTCAACTGCAACCTCAATCTCAACTTCAAATAAAATTCAAATAAAATTCAATTACAAAAACAAATTAAAAAAATATCTATTTCAAATTCTTTGAAATTACTTTTGAATTTTTCATTTTCATTTAAAATTGCGGTTGAAATTGCGGTTGAGGTTGAAGTTGCACTTGCTCAATCTTGATACCAATGCTTAGCGGTAATTTTTGCGGCATTATCGACACCAAATGCGCTTGAGGCGGAGCTGTAATTGGCTGAATTGACAGATTGTTCTAAAGTCGGATAAAATACTCTCGTAATAATTTCGCCCCCTGTAACGCTTGTGGCTACTTCGCCGAGCGTGGTGGTGAGGTCGGGTAAGGTGGTTCTTTTGTATTCACCCCACATTTCGATGGTATTATTCCATAGAAAAGCAATCCATTTTTGGTTCATCAGGCTTTCCATCGTGTTGTCCCATGCTACATCGGTTCTGGAGTAGAAATCCGCTGGGGTCGCAATGCCCCAGTAATCGAGATTCGACTGAATACCTGCTTCGTAATGCGCCTGTGCATTGCTCGTTATCCAACCTTTCATGGCGGCTTCCGCTAAGATGAATTCGACTTCGGAATGACTAATAAAGACGAAATCTAATGCGCCTCTTTCATTTCTGAAATAATCGGAATGGTCGGAACTATAAAGTTCTGCATTGCCGCCTGTACCTTGTGCGACTTCGCGAGAAACGCCATTGGGTGCGCCGAGATATTGTCCGGTGCAAAGCGAGTCGGGGGTGGGATTGGAATTACAATCGGGGAGCTGTGCCCAGAAAGCCAAGCGCGGGTCATCATCTGCCGTATTGTTTATGCCATCTGCACCGTCGAGTGTGGTTATGAGTCTTTGGGAAACATTCATGGAACCGACTGAATTGGAAAAGTTGGAGGTATTTGGCGCGATGCCAGAAAAATCGTAAATGGCTGCCTCGCCATTTGAGGTGATGATTGGATGGGTGATTGGATCTGCGAAAATCGCGTTGATTTCGGAAGCGGCATTGACTTGTTCGCGGTTGGATAGGCGGAGTAAATACCTTAATCTTAAGGAGTTTGCCATGCGTTTCCACATCATTGCATCGCCACTAAATAAGATATCACCGCCTTGTGGGAAACTACTCGTTGCGGAGAGTTCGCTGTTGGCATCTTTGAGGTCTTGTAGTATTTGTGTGTAAATTTCTTGCTGGCTGTCGTAGGCAGGTTGCAAATTGTCTAAGCCTAAGCCAGCTTGTGTGAAGGGTGCATCAATCCACAATTCTGTAGCGGTTGCCATATAAAATGCGCGGAGAATTTTAGCCACTGAAGCGTAGGCAGCAAATTCCGGCTCGCTTGCATTGGTTGCCAAATCATTGTAATCAATTAAGGCACGATAGGTGTTTTTCCAATATTCAGAGAAAAAGCCGTCGCCCGAAGCAATGTCGTAACGGTCTAGATTGTTTTCATTTCTCCAGACGGTGTAGTGCATCGTTTGGTTGGTCAGCCAAGTTTGTAAATCTAAATGAGAGATGAGTGGCTCAAAAATAATGCTGGATAATAAGCCACCGGGATTAGTTTCAGTAGGTGCATTCGGATTGGTATTGATGTCCTCAAAGTCTTTTGTACAACCCACTGCGGACAGGATGAAAATAGCGAGTATGATATATTTTAAATTTTTCATTTTGTTTATTTTTCATAATTAAGGGGAAATAAATGGACTGAACCACTAAGGACACAAAGGACACGAAACCAAATTAGCGTGAAAGAAAACTAAGTTTATATAAGAATTTTATTTGTAATAAATATTTTTTTATTTTAATTTTTAATAATTTATAAAATACTAATAAATAATTTTTAATAAAATAAAATTAATAAAAATAAATAATATTTTAGTTTGTAATTATTTTAAAATGAAAATATTATTAAATATTTTTTATATAAAAATTAAATAATTACTTAGGAATACTTTGTGTACTCTGCGTCTGTTTAGTTTTCTCCCGATAGCTATCGGGATTTGTGCGCTTCGTGATTCAATATTTTCCTACAAACCAACTTTCAGATTGAATCCAAAGGTGGCAGTTCCGGGCAGTTGTCCTGTTTCAAACCCTCGAATGTAAGAACCACCTGTGAAGGTCATGACTTCGGGGTCGAAGTGTCTTACAAAGTCCGTTTTTGTCCACGTAAATAAGTTTCTTGCAAAGACTGAAAGTTGAACGTCCTGAAAAGTGGGAACTGATTTATTCAGTACTTTGCCCAAATCTACGCCGAGTGCAACTTCTCTCAATTTCAAAAATGTGGCATCGTAGGTATTGGCTTCGATGTTGCTTCTGACCCAGTAATTTCGGTAATAGTCGTAGCCTGGCGAACTGACAGTGTTAGGGGAGAAAGTTCCGTCGGTATTTTGTACTACGCCTTCGGGTGTGATGTCTTTTTCTCTGTATTCGAGTGTTTCTGTAATCGAACCTGAACGATATAATTGCGAACCTGTCAAGGAGTAAAAGTCGCCACCACTTCTGTAATCTAAATGAACGCGGAGATTTACTTTTCCAAAATTCAGGTTGTTTATCCAGCCCAAAGTCCAATCGGGATTATAGTTTCCGACGTTGATTTTTTCGCTGGAAGTTTGAGGGATAGCGATGCCGGTGGAGGTATCATAAATGATTTGTCCGTCGGGAGAACGGGCAAATCCGCGTCCGTAAATATCGCCCATTAATCCGCCCGGACGTGCTTCTATAGTGGCGCCTTCTGGTCCTTGTGCGATGATAAACGTCTCTACGCCCTCTTCCAATTCTAAGACTTGTGCCTGATTGGTTTGCCAATTAAACATGGTATTCCAGCCGATTTTTTTGGTCTGTACGGGCTTGGCTGTGAGTAAGATTTCTACGCCGGAAGATTGGATTTTACCTGCATTGATCAGCTTGGCAGTCGCACCTGAAGCGTGGGAAATATCGGCTCTCAATATTTGGTCTTGAGTGGTGTTTTGATAATAATCCAGTGAAAGTCCTATGCGATTTTTGAGAAATTCTAAATCTAACCCAACCTCAATAGCTCCTGTTCTTTCGGGTCTTAATTCGGGGTTGACGAGTAAATCGGAATTGGAAATAGAGCCGGGAATCAGCCCTGTTGCGAAGACTCTATTGGTCAGGTATGGGTCGGTGTCGTTGCCTGTTTCGGCATAGCTTGCGCGTAATCTTGCATTGGAAACGGCAGTTGGCATGTTTATCATTTTAGATAAAATCGCACTCACACCAACCGATGGATAGAAGTAAGAATTATTGTCGGAAGGTAAGGTGGATGACCAGTCGTTTCGTGCGGTGAAGTCAAGGTATATTTTTTCGTCAAATCCAAGATTAATTGCACCATATACACTGTTGATTCTTTTTTCAGCATCATATTGGTCTATCAAAGGAACGTCTGCCGCATTGGATAGGCTATAAATGCCTGAAATCGCCAAGTCGCGGGTTTCGGCTATTTTATTATTGATTTTTTGAGTGAATAAATTTCCACCCAAATTGACTTTCACTTCTACTCTATCCGATAGATTTTCTACATAAGTCATGAAAATATCTGTATTGGTTTCGGATAAACTCGCATCTTGTTCGCGGTATCTTCCGTTGGCAACGGTAGGTTGTCCGGGTGCTTTTTGGGAGGTTCTCAAATCATCGTAAGCATCTCTTGAAATGCGGGCAAAAACAGAGAGGTTGTCGAGTATATTATAGGTCAATTTTACATTTCCGAAGGCTCTGTTGTGTGTAAAAGCGTTAAGGTTTTCATTTACAAGTAGATGCGGGTTCACGCCCCAACTTAGGAAGTAATTTTGCTCCTTGTAGCGTTGTCCGGGCAACCAATAATCTTCGTAGGCATCCAAGTCAAAATTCTTCATGACCCACAACATCTGAAACATTAAACTTTCTCCGTAAGCATAACCAATTTCTGGTACATTATGCGAACCTGAATTGATATAATTTCCTGAAAAATCAAGTCGTAATTTGTCGGTAATGTTTGTTCCCAAACGCAAGCCAACGTTATTTTTGTCGTAGCCTGTATTTGGAATAATTCCATCTTTGGACAAACGCCCAATTGACAAACGCCCCCAAATATCATCATTGGCAAAAGACAGTGCGAGGTTTGTATTTGTTCCCATTCCTGTATCAAAAAAGCCTTTGCGGTCTGCACGCTGTTCAAATGGTGTGGCTTCGGGGTTGGGTTCGCTGGGAGTCACCTGCGCTACGGCACTGCCGTCTGTTATTGGTCCAAAATTTCCGCCCCAATCTGAACGATATTGATTATACATTCCATTAGCTGAATTGTAACCGCCGCCGCCATACTCAAACTGTTCGTCCCAAAACTGATTGACGACATCAAACTGCGCTCCTGTCGAAAATTCAACACCTAAACCTTGCTTTTCAAGACCAGATTTTGTACGAATGACCAACACGCCGTTTGATGCTCGCGAGCCGTATAATGCCGCCGCTTTAGGTCCTTTTAAAACCGTAATATCTTCAAAGTCATCGGGATTCAAATCGGTCAGTGAGTTGCCATAATCGATAGGCAAACTTCCGGTATGGGCATCCGTTCCGATGCCTATATATTCGTTGGAAATCAAAGCCCCGTCTACCACGATAAGTGGTTGGTTTCGATTGATATTTAAGGAAGATTCTCCCCTCAATATGATTCTGGAAGACTGTACGCCCGACCCATTGTTGGTGGTAATTGAAAGCCCTGGTACTTGCCCCGACAGTTGTTGTCCGATATCTCCGACTCTTGATACGTTTAATTCTTTAGCATCTATTTTTTGAGCCGCATAGGTGAGTCTTGACCGCTTTTCTACGACTCCCAATGCCGTAACGACTACTTCGTCAAGGTCTGTTCCTTGTTTCAAAGCGATATTGAGTTGGTTTTGTCCTTCGATGGACATCGTTTGGTCTGCATAGCCTATATAGCTGATAGTCAGTGATTTTGCGCCTTCGGGAACTTTGATAGAAAAAGCTCCATTGATGTCCGTGGTGACACCTATTTGTGTGCCTGTGACGAGTACATTTGCTCCGATGAGTGTTTCGCCGGAACTTTCGTCTGCGATGACTCCCGTGATGGTGCGTTGTGCATAGGCAAATTGCACTATGCACATCAATATCAAGATGGAGAGGAATTTAAGTCTCATAGTATTTAGTTACGAGTATCGAGTCGAGTATCGAGTTAGTTAAGTTTGATAACTTGATAAGCGAAATCCGAAACCTGAATTAGATAATTTAGGCTGGGGAATATTTCCAATTTTGGTCTTTTGTTTTCTATTTATCAAAAAAAATAAATTAGAAACGCTAAGTTATTAAATTTATTTAAGAATAAAATAATGTTGTAAGAAATATTTTAGAAATGATGGTTTAAATTTTAAAAATGAAGGAAAGGCAAATTATTGTTTGTGGTAAAATGTAGCGCGGTACTTCCAGTCCGCATTGCGTTAGTTTAGCTATTCACGATAGGGAACGGGCTGGAAGCACCGTTCTACGGGGCGCGGACTGGAAGTACCGCGTTACATTTTACTCAGTATTATATCATATCACAATCCTTTAAAAACATGCAAGCACCTGCCGTAGAGCTAAGGTATCTGCCCAATGTAGAGGCTTCAACGGCGCAATTGTTGAGGACGTGTAGGAGGGCGGTTTTTCGGAGACCTACTTTGACGGCATCAAGAAAAAAGTTTTGAATCATAACGTATTCGCCACTAATAAGTACGAGGTCAGGGTCGAATAAATTGAGGAGATTTCCGAGTGCTTTTCCAAGTTTAATACCTTGATTGTGAACGATTTGAATGGCAATCTCATCACCTTTAAGCACGGCATCCAGTATATCGTGGTATCTGTATTGGTCAATATTTTCTTTTTGGAAGTGAAGAGAAGTTTCACCTGCGTTTAAGGCTTCTTTGAGGTCGTCTTTGAGGGCATAACCACCGACGACGGTGCCGAGACAGCCCTTTTTTCCGCAGACACACAAGCGATTGTTTTTGTGAAATTGGGTATGTTTGAAATTTCCGGCAAATCCAAGACTGCCTTTGTATATACGTCGATTGAGAATAAGGCTCAAACCGAGTGTGCTACTCACTTTTACAACGAGTACATTATTTACGCCTTTTGCGAGTCCCAAGACCTGTTCGGCGGTGGCAATCGTGCGGGTATCATTATCAATCAGGACGGGGAGTTTCAGGGTAGTTTCGAGATGTTCTTGTAGCGAAATATCTTTGTTTTTGAGGTAGTTAGCGGTTTTGTTTTCCTTGTGGTCGATTTCGGTATAGTAGGGCTTAACGTAAAAATTGTTGCCAATCATACCCACGCCTATTCCCATGACCTGATTTTCCTCAATGCTCGCCTCTCTAATCGTATCTTTAATAAATGTTGTAATATAATCAAGGCAAGCCGTAGTATTAGTAAATTGAAAGTCTTTGTTATTTAGTGATTTGTGTATGGTCTGAAGGTCTAATCTCAATATGCTGACTTGAATAAATCCGGGTAATATTTCGACACCTACGACATACGATTTTTCGTAATTGAGGGAGTATAGCGTAGGTCGTCTGCCATTGTCGGTCGCTCTTTTTCCTTTTTCCAGTACGTAGCCGTCCGCCACGAGTTTTTTGATAAGTTTGAGACCTGTGGGAAAACTAATTTTAAGGTGTTCGACGATTTCCGGTATGGTTAGGAATTGCTTGGATTGTGCCAAATACCGGATGATGTTTCGCTGTTGCTTGAGTTGGCGATTTTTGAGGTGACTGTTTTTTTTAGTTTTTAAAAAGCCTAATTTATCCATGACTTATCAAATTTTGTCGTGTAAGTGAAAATTTAACTCTTAGTTGGCATTATAAAGAAAAAAGAAAAAAGAACAAGTCGAGAATATACATTTGTTTTGTTCCTGATACTAAGGTAGCGTAATTTTTTTGTAAAATATAAATAAAATTATATTGACGCTTATTTTCAAACAAAAACAGCTAAATTATCGCTTTAATTTTTAATAAAATGTATACCTTTACCGCATGGAAACAAAGGGTATATTCGACCATTTTCGGCGCAAAAAAACCTTTGACGGTAAGGTGCGTACACATCCCGACGTATTTTTTCAAATTGTATTTGACGATTATGGGGCTTATCTTGATGTGGTGGATAAAAAGGGAAATCCTATCGAAGCCAACTATCTATCATACAGTGGCTCAAAGCGAAATTTGCTGCGTTCTGTCGAGCAGATTCAAGACAAAAATAGCTTTGTCATTGATTGGGAACGCCCTAATAATCAACTCTATTTTTCAGAATACGATTACCTCATAGAGCAACTTCGCCGCGTCGAAAATATCGTCAATGAAGACAACCAAAAACTCACCTTCACAAACGATGTCGGTCACATCCGCATTACGCTTGATGAGGTCCAACAGGAAGAAAGCAACCTCGCTTCCCAAACACCACGTTGGAAAGGCAAGACCCAACTCATTCATGGAGAAACACAATACGATACGCCACAGTTTTTGAATGAAAACACTGCCATAGTCGGGCGTGAAATCATTGAAATTCAACCGCTTAGTAGTGGCTTTCGTAGCATTTCATTTTTTAATACCGAGATTAAAGAAGAAGATATTCCCGTTTATTTGTCCCTATTATTTTCGTATTTGGACAATGTAGAAGTCATTTATCAAGGTTATAAAGTACGACACAGTTCCGAAAAAGTCTATGCAAAACCTGCGCTGATTTTTGAGAAAATTGATGTGGACGACGCACTCTTTATGCGCGTAGGGCAGGTGCTGCCAAATATGGGCATGAGCGTACTCGAACAATTTGACCTATATCGCTACGCCGAAATCAACGAATTGGAGCGCGAAATAATCGTCAAATACGTAGAGCAGGAAACCATCGAAGAAGTCATCCGGGAGATTAGCAAATTGCTACGCAGACACAGTCCCAAAAAGAAAAAAGAAGACCGCATGGAAGTGGTTTTAGAAGATGATTTATTTATCATTCCGAAAGAAGTCGCCGGAAATTTTATATATAATGAGCTGTCGCAGTTGCTATTGCAATACGAAGTCTTTGGTTCGGAAAAATTAAAATCCTATAAAATATCTGCCGTACCACCTTCGCTCAATCTCAACCTCACATCGGGTATCGACTTTTTAGAAGGTGATGCAGAGTTGGATTTTGGCGGCGAAAAAATCGATCTTTTTGATGCCATCAAGCAGTTTCGTAAAAACAATTATGTCCGCCTCAATGACGGCACACACGCCCTCGTCAATGCTGCATATTTGAAACGTTTGGAGCGTATTTTCAAACAAAAAGGAAAAAAAGTACAGGTGAGTTTTTTCGATTTGCCGCTGGTCGATGAATTGATTGAAGATAAGGTGACGGGCAAAAAATTTGAAAAATCACGCGCTATATTCGAGGGCTTCAATGATATTGGTAAAAAACGCTATCGACTGCCCGACATCAAAGCCAAGTTGCGCCCTTACCAAAAAGACGGTTTTAAATGGCTTAAATATCTGCATGACAACAAGTTAGGCGGCTGCCTTGCCGATGATATGGGCTTGGGAAAAACCCTTCAAGCGATTGCCATACTCGCTACGGATTATCCGGCAGAAAAGAAACCGAGCCTTATTGTGATGCCTCGTAGTCTGTTATTCAATTGGGAAAATGAAGTCCAAAAATTCGCGCCTCAACTCAAAACCTACACCTTCTATGGCAATACACGCGACCACGAAGCAGCCAAAAAAGCCCATTTGATTTTTACGACCTACGCCATTATGCGTATTGAAATTCAGCATTTTAAAGAAGAAAAATTTCATTATGTGATACTGGATGAATCTCAAAATATCAAAAATGTACAGGCACAAACCACCAAAGCCGCCATGTTGCTCAATGCCACACATCGCCTTGCATTGAGTGGTACGCCGATTGAAAACAATTTGGGCGAACTGTACTCGCTGTTTCGTTTTTTGAATCCGGCGATGTTTGGCACTTTGAAAGGCTTTAACGAAAATTACCTCACGCCGATTCAAAAGCATAACGACAAACAAGCGATTCAGCAGTTGCGAAAAAAAATATATCCATTTATTTTGCGCCGTCTGAAAAAGGATGTATTAAAGGATTTGCCCAATAAAATAGAGCAAACATTATTCGTAGAAATGTCTGACAGTCAGCGCAAATTGTATGAAGAAAGACGTTCATTTTACAAAGCCGCTATCGAAACTTCGATAGCTACGCGCGGGATGCAGCAGTCGCGGTTTTTTATCTTTCAAGCCTTGAGCGAATTGCGACAAATAGCCAGCACACCGGAGCAATTTAGCGATGGAAAAATCATCTCTCCCAAACGCGAATTGCTGGAAGAACAACTCATGGATGCGATGGCAAACGGGCATAAAGTCCTCATTTTTGTCAATTTTTTGGCAGCTATCGAACTCATCAGCGAGCAACTCGACAATATGGGCGTCGATTTCGTGAGTATGACGGGTGCAACGCGCGATAGGCAGAGTCTTGTCAATCGTTTTCAGAACGACCCCAACTGCCGCGCCTTCCTGATGACCCTCAAAACAGGCGGTACAGGACTCAACCTGACCGCCGCAAGTACGATATTTATTTTTGACCCGTGGTGGAACGTAGCCGCTGAAAATCAAGCCATTGACCGCGCCCATCGCATCGGACAACAAAACAAAGTATTGGCATATAAAATGATAACGCAAGGCAGCATCGAGGAGAAAATCCTGAAATTGCAGGAAATGAAAAAAGAACTTTTTGATAACGTGATTTCCTCCGACGGCACTTCGCTCAAATCTATGACCGCCGAAGATGTTGAGTTTATTTTAGGTTGAAACAATGAATGAATGAATGAATGAATGAATGAATGAATGAATTTTGAATGAATGAATGAATTTTGAATGAATGAATGAATTTTGAATGAATGAATGAGTGAGTGAGTGAGTGAGTGAGTGAGTGAGTGAATGAATGAATTTTGAATTTTGAGTAAAACGAAATCCCGTACTTGATTCGGGGAGTGAATGTTTTTGATGCGATAATGAAGCAGAAACATTATCGTATTGACGTATTTCAACATTATCGCACTAAATAATATTATTGCATCAAGAACTATGAAAAATAAGTTTTTACACGGAGAAGTGGTACGCATACTTGATTCAAATTACTATCGAAGAGAGATAGAGCATAAGATGGGTAAAGTGGCGAAAAAATTTGTGAAAGCAAACAGAGAATTTTGTGAAGAAGAGGGTATATCAGAGGATTATGTTAATCTTGCGCTCGGTGGTAGTATGAGTTTTGCTAAGTGGAAAAATCTGGCTGCAATTCCTTTTTCGAGCAAAACACTGTTTCAGGCATTTCGAGAGTTTTTACCGGAAAATGTGCGCTTGATTTTGGATGAATTGATATGGGTAGATACGCTTTCCAATGAAACTATTGAGCGGAAATTTGACATCAAAATTTACGAAACAAAAACGACGAAATATGCGTCCGGTTATACAAACACTACACACGGATTGCTTCCTGAATATAGTTTTTTCAGTTTTTATAATCACAATCCGCATGGCTATGCACATAAAGAAGCCAGCTTTACATTATTTCTCAAACCTGAGTTTCGCAAGCTGTTGAGTCAGTATTATGATAAGCCGGAAGAGGCTAATTTTAAGGCAGTTACAGACTTAGAAGATACCCAATATATCTATGAAGGCGAACAGGATATTTTGCTCGAATTGCCGCGTATCATAGCCTACAAAGGGCAGCAACAAATCAAAACAACGACTAAAGGCAGACCCCAAGCCAGCACCATCAATAAGATGCGGCGCAAGCTCAATATCAAAGAATTTTACCCCGATGCAGAAGAAAAAGAACTGCTCAATCTGCGGACACATTTGTTGGCAGGTTTGGTGGTTGCAACCCGAGAGGCTACGGTGAGTTCGGATGTAGTGGGGCAATTGAAAGACCTGATAAAAGATACTTATGTAAGTAAAAGATTTCAGAGTGCGCCAAATATTTTGCTTTACCTTAAAGGTACGGGCTATCTTCAGCATGGCGAAATGAAACAACCCGAAGCGACTATACTCAAAGTTTTCAAGCAATTGCCTGTCGGCGAATGGGTGAGTTTGAGTAATTTTGAGGATGTGGTCAAGTATAATTTTTATGATATAGCTCCTGTCACCGGTTATGGGGCTGCCAATCGCTTGTTTTATGTCCAAAAAATTGAGGGCGCGCATCATACATATACTGAAAAAACATACATCGAAGGCAATTTATATTATGATTCGCTGCATGTGCCTTTCATCAAAGGTACTTGTTTTCTGTTTGCGGCTTTGGGCTTGTTGGATATGGCGCACAGCGAACCCAATGTGGATAATATAGGTGAAAGTTGTAAGTCTTATTATGACAACTTGAAATATGTACGCCTCACCGCACTTGGTGCTTTTGTATTGGGCATGACCTCCGAATATGCCACACCTGCCGCCATTAGTCAGTCCTCGATTTCTTTGTCCGATGATTCGCTGACGATTATTATTGATGAATCGGATACGACTGCGCCAATTGTCTTAGAGCCTTATACCCAACGAGTTAGCCCTAATCGTTTTCGTACCGATTTTAGTTTTTTCCTAAAAGGCGTTGCCAATAAAAAACAATTGGACGACAAAATCGCGCTGTTCAAACAATCCGTCAAAACGGAGGTTCCGCCCAATTGGACAAAGTTTTTCGAGGAACTTGACCGAAAAATCGACCCTTTGAAAGCGGTAAAAAATGTCAAAATTTTCAGCATTCCCACCACCAACGAAGAACTCCTCCGACTGATAGCCAAAGACCCTGTTTTCCAACAAATTTGTTTTAAGGCGGAAGGCTACCTTATCATCGTGACCAATAAAAATATGCCTAAATTCAAACAGCGATTGCAGGAATTTGGGTATTTGTTGAGTTAAGAACGTGTGCAAAATACTGATTCTCAAAGAACCCAAAAATCAATCTCCTCATTTCGCAGTAATAATAAACTGGTAGGGCAGTAATTCCTGTTCAATCGTAAAATCCGTAAATCCTGCCGTGCGTAATTCTTTTTCTATTTGTTCCTCTGCAATTTTCATTTTAACGGGCGGTCCGACGGGTGTTTTTTTCTTAAAAAAATCAATTACAATTAATTCGCCGTTGGGTTTGAGTCCTTTTTTGACTTTGGCAAAATAATCGCTTCGGTTTTCGATGTGATGATAGGTGTTGACGATGATTGCTCTGTCCACTTCGCCATCCGCCAAATTGGGTGCATTGTATGGCACTTTTCGCGTACTGATTTGCTCGTCCGTCATGCCCAATTTAGCTTTTTTCTCTTTGATATATTCCAAAAAACGCTCGTCCACATCCGCCGCAATGACTGTAGCACTTGCCTCCGCCAAACGGAAACTAAAATAGCCCGTTCCTGCACCGATGTCTATTATTTTTTCGCCCTTGACATCACCCAAATAAGCGATGACTTTCTCCGGTTTTTGGTATTCATCTCGTTCTTTTCCTTCAAAACGCTGAACCAATTCATCGAAACTCGTTTGGTGCATGTGTGCGTTGGCATCGCCGTGGTGATGTCCGTGTTCGCCGGAATGACCGCCGCAAGCGGTGAATAGTAGGGTGGAGATTATGGCTAATTTTATGATGTTATTTTTCATGTTATTTGGTATAATATTCTAATTTGTAAAGTGAATTTACTTAAAATTTTCACATACAATATCCTTCCACAATAAATACCCTTTTCTATTCATATGAAGGCTATCTGAAATAAAGATATTGGGAATCGGACGACCACTTTCATCCAGCATTTTATCCCAAACATCGACATAGAAAAGTTGGGGATTTTCCTCACAATAACGCTTCAATAAAGCATTGAATTGATTGTATTGCTCTTTATAATTCCAACGAGAAGGACTTGGTTTGGCACTGATAAAATGAATGGTTATATCTGGGTTTGATTGGAGTAATTTATCGACGACTTCTTGGGTGGTTTTCAGTATATCATCGGGTGATTTTTCGGCTGAAATATCGTTATCTCCTTCATAGATAAACACTTTGTCGGGTTTAAATCTCAAAATGGTTTCATCTATAAAAAACAGCAAATCAGACATATGCGAGCCACCAAAGCCCGTATTAACCACCGGAACTCCAGTATAATCTTTTTCTATGCCGTCCCACATTCGAATACTGGAACTTCCCGTAAAGACCGTTAAGCCTTTCCCTTTGGGAATAGGTAATTTTGCAATTTTCTTAATTTCTTCGGCAAAGCGATGTGGGTTTTGTGTAATCTTATTTACGATAGAATCGGGTGCTGAATCTGCTTCCTTATTTGAAGACTTACAACTCCAAAATATAGTTGACAGAAAGATACACGTTATTAAGATTCTCATATTTTATTTCTTTTTATTTAGTGACGTTGCTTCCGTAATGCGTTCGCATTTATCTATGGACTATGGACTGCCGAATATGGACTATTTCCTCCATTCCTCCCAACTTATCTCTCGCCCCGGATAAGCCACTTTCTCAAAGCACCATTCGTCAGCAATCCATTGTTTCACAGATTTAAATAAGTGCTCATCTAAGCCGGATTCGGCTTCACTTTGTCTAACCCAAAGAGCTATCATAGCATCATAATCAGAATTAGGAGAAGGATAAATATACATGCAGCCCAGACATCGGCTTTCGTCAAGATTCACGACGGTGTAGGCAAATGACGAGCGCATCTGAAACTCTTTTTGATGCCAGCCGAGGTCAATTAAGTTCTGTTCAAAAGTCAAACCTTGGGGCCATTTTTGATTGAGTCCGAAAGGTTTTGTTTTTTGTAAATGTTCAACGCTGGACATCACCGCATCATAATCTTTCACTACATCAGACACCTTCAACATGCGTAAGCGAAGTCGATGCGTTTCCAATTGCAGTGGAATTTTGAAGTCTTTTGGTATAAAAGTGGCTTTGCTCATAATTACATCAATTTTATATGGTGGATTCAAGTAATAAATGCAACGTTATCTGTTTGGTCAATTTTTTTGCTGACCATTTCGTTGGGGGATAAGAAACCAAATCTCTTTCTTGGTCGATTATTAATAATGTTTATGACTTGTTCAATATCGGCTTTTTGTATCGTTTGGTGGATTCAATTTTAGACATAAAAAAAGCCGCACAAAATGCACGGCTTTAATATTTTTCCTAAAAAAAATCGTTATTCGCTAACCCGAAACCCGCTAACCCACAACTCGCTAACTCGAAACCCGCTAACCCGAAACTCGCAACTCGCTAACCCGTTTTACACATCCACATTTGCATAAATGGCGTTCTCCTCAATAAAAGCGCGTCGTGGTGGTACTTCATCGCCCATCAACATCGAGAATATGCGGTCGGATTCGACAGCATCGTGGATGCTGACGCGGCGCAAGGTGCGTGTAGCCGGATCCATCGTTGTATCCCAAAGTTGTTCGGCATTCATCTCTCCTAAGCCTTTATAGCGTTGAATACTTACAGAACTGTCGTTGCCCTTACCGAGTATTCTTACAGCTTGTACGCGCTCTTCCTCGCTCCAGCAATACTGAAATTGTTTGCCTTTTTTGACCAGGTAAAGCGGTGGCGCAGCAATATAAACATAGCCTTGCTCTATCAATTCTTTCATATAGCGGAATAAAAAGGTCAAAATCAATGTCACGATATGGCTACCATCTACGTCGGCATCACACATGATGACTATCTTATGGTAACGTAATTTAGACGTATTCAGGAAGCGTTCACCGTCATTATCTTCGATGCGGACACCGAGTGCGGTAAACATATTTTTGATTTCTTCGTTTTCGTAAATTTTGTATTCCAGGGCTTTTTCTACGTTCAAAATCTTTCCACGAAGTGGTAAAATTGCTTGAAAAACACGGTCACGACCTTGCTTCGCTGTACCACCTGCCGAGTCTCCCTCTACCAAGTAAATTTCGGATTTTGCAGGGTCTTTTGAGCTACAATCGGAGAGCTTGCCGGGCAAGCCCGAACCAGTCAACACATTCTTGCGCTGCACCATATCTCGTGCCTTACGTGCGGCATGACGCGCCGTAGCTGCGAGGATTACCTTGTCGATAATACGCTTGGCTTCCTTCGGATTTTCTTCGAGATAATGTCCCAATGCCTCACGTACACAACCCGATACTATTGCCACGACTTCGGAGTTACCGAGTTCGCCTTTGGTTTGTCCTTTGAATTGAGGCTCAGGCACTTTGACGGATATTACAGCCGTCAGGCCTTCCCGAAAATCTTCTCCGGCAATCGTGAATTTCAGCTTACTGAACATCTTATTATCGTCACCATATTTTTTGAAAATATGATTGACCGCACGGCGAAAACCACTAACGTGTGTACCTCCCTCGCGTGTATTAATATTATTGACGTAAGAGTGCAAATTTTCGGAAAAAGAGTCATTATACTGCATCGCTACCTCTACCTGTACATTCTCTTTTTCTCCGGTGACGTGGATGGGGTTTTGAATGATTTTATTGCGTCCTTCATCCAAATACAAGACAAATTCTCTCAGACCACCCTCCGAGTAAAACTCTTCAGAAACAAACTCGCCATTTTCGTCTTTTGCACGCTCATCTGTCAGCGTGAGACGCAAGCCTTTATTCAAAAAAGACAATTCGCGAATCCGCGAAGCAAGTACAGTATAGCTATATACGAGCTCTTCAAAAATCTCATCATCCGGCGTGAAGGTCACATAAGTACCTCGTATATCGGTGTCACCGATAGTCTCTACATCCTTCTGCGGTTTTCCTTTATTATATTCTTGTACATATATTTTTCCGTCGCGGTGAACTTCTGCTTTGAGGTGCTTGGAAAGAGCATTGACACATGATACACCTACTCCGTGCAAACCACCGGACACTTTATAGGTGTCTTTGTCAAATTTTCCCCCTGCGTGCAAGACGGTCATTACGACCTCCAAAGCTGATTTTTGCAGCTTTTCGTGTCGCCCTACGGGAATACCGCGACCGTCGTCTTTTACAGTGATAGAATTGTCGGCGTGAATGATGGTTTCAATGTGGGTACAATGCCCGGCGAGGTGCTCATCAATAGAGTTATCAATGACTTCATATACAAGGTGATGGAGTCCTTTTGTATCAGTACTACCGACATACATGCCGGGGCGTTTTCGCACTGCTTCCAAGCCCTCCAATGCCTGTATATTATTAGCATCGTAATTGGAATCATTGGGTGTTGGAATTTGATTGTTTTTATCTTCACTCATAAGACCGCGAAGATACGGTTTTTTAATGGATTTTCATAGGAAAACTAGTTGATAGTACATAGTCGATAGTCGATAGATAAACGCAGCTTGTTTTACGTTCACCTATCGACTATTTCCAACTCTTTTTTACGTTCATCTATGAACTATAGACCATCGACTACGGACTAATTTCAACTCTTTTTCGTCTTAATCGTGCAGCCGACGGCTTTGGTGAAGTTTGGGTCGGGATTTTTGCCGTTTATGACCGCTTCTATAGCGTCCTCTACATATTTCACTTTAACGTCATCAGCGTTTTTGTGATTGTCGTCGATAGCACCGGAGTAGGCGACCACCATTTTACCACCTTCATTTTTCAATAAATAGACTTCAGGCGTGCGTGTCGCACCAAATACCGGATAGATTTTTTGCCCTTCATCAAACAAATAAGGGAATTTAAAGCCCTTTTCTGCGGCGCGTTGTTTCATGCCTGCCATATCGTCTTCGGGTACGACTTCAGGGTCATTCGGGTTGACGGCGAGTACCGGATAGCCCTTGTCGGCAAAGGTATTGTGCAGGTCATTAATACGGTCTTCGTACATCACTGCGTAAGGGCAATGATTGCAGGTGAAAATTAAAATCACGCCTTTATCATCCTCAAAATCAGAGAGTGACACCATACTGCCGTCGATATTTTTTAGTGAAAAATCCATTACGGTATCACCAATATTATAACCTCGCTTCTGTGGCTTGGGTGATACATTGGTCGTTGTTACGGCTTTGCCTTCAGTGGTTTTTGCTTTTTGGGTAGTAGTGTCGCCGCTGTTGCAGGCAACTAATCCGATGATGAGCAAGCTCATCAAAAAATAATTAAGTGTTTTCATATTTTAAAATTGATAACGTAACACAGACATTCCTGTCTGTACTGTTCGGAAAACAGGCAAGAATGCCTGTGTTACGTTGTTTACAAAAATGATTTTACGATAGTTTCAAGTTCTTGATAATCAAACTCTTGTTCGTAAAATTCGCGTTTATTTTTATTATAAAATAAGGTGACAGGAATCGCGCCACTCCATTTAGGACTGACTTTATCAATCCACGAATTATAATCTGCATCATCCAATAAAATGACGGTCGATTGTAGTTCGTTTTTTTCGATAAATGGAATGACTTTACTTTCTAATTTGCGAATATCATCCAACGACACCAAGATGACTTCTACGTTTTTGTCCTTATATTCTGCTTGAATTTGCTCGAAATAGGGGAGTTCTTTTACGCAGGGTTTACACCATGTTGCCCAGAAATTGATAACGTATATTTTATCATTTTTTTCATGCAAATGATGCTCAAATTCATCGAATTTTTCGTATGTTTGAATGGTGAAATTATCGCTTACCAGAGTTGTTTCAGGCTTGATTTTAGGGGCGTGCGTAGCCGATTTATTTGGTGTATTTGGCGCACCGCAACCCGTTAGAAATATCATTAAAACCGCTAACAGAACGACCGCATTATTTTTTATTTGAAACATAAATATACTAACAGTTTTATGAGTATAATGTTATTCAATTTTTAAAGAAAAATAAAAGAAACCTAAAATGGTAAATTTGGTGAAACCGTAGCGTAACGCCCCTGGCTTGCGCCGCGTTCTATTTCAAACTAATGCGGCGCAAGCTAGAGGCATTATGCTACGGTTTTATAAGAACTATTCACTAATAATAGACGTTTGGGATGCGTAACACAACGAACCACGAATCAACGAATTACAAATAATGCGGCAGATCATTGAATTATACAAATCATCCTTTGGCGGCTTGTCGCGTAATGTGTGGCTGCTTTCGGCGGTCATGCTCATCAATCGAAGCGGGACGATGGTGATTCCGTTTTTAGGCGTGTTTTTGACACAGCAAGAGGGTTTTTCTATCGTGCAGACGGGTTATATCATGAGTTTTATCGGACTGGGGTCGGTGCTGGGAACGTATATTGGCGGTAGGATTACGGATGCGGTGGGATATTATGGCGTACAATTTTGGTCGCTGTTGTTGTCGGGTATCGGCTTTTTATTTATGCCTTTTATAGATGGTTTTTGGGCATGGTGTGCGGTGATTTTTATCGTAATTGCGATTTCAGATGCTTTCCGCCCAGCAAATCAAGCGGCGATTGGTTTTTATAGCAAAGAAGAAAATCGTACACGCTCGATGAGTCTTGTACGATTGGCGATTAATTTGGGCTTTTCTGCCGGTCCTGCGGTGGGTGGTATTGTGGCGGTGGCGTTTGGATATGATTGGCTGTTTGTCTTGGACGGACTGACTTGTATTGGGGCGGCGGTGGTGTTTCGTGTTTTTCTTCCGAAGGATAAAGAAATCGCACAAAATACGCAGGACATCCTTGATGCACCAATGCCCGACCTATCAGTTTCTCCTGCCAAATCACCATACCGCGACCCGTATTTTATCCTGTTTGTATTCAGCAATATGTGTATGGCAATTACCTTTGTGCAGTTTATGATGGCACTGCCGATTTACTTCAACGAGGTCTTGTTTATACAGGAAAATTGGATAGGTATTTTGTTGGGTATCAATGGTTTTATAATTGCTGTTTTTGAAATGCCTTTTGTCTATGAATATGAGAAAAGAAAGCACACAAAACTCCCTGCGATAGTGCTCGGTACGGCACTTGTCGGCGCCTCTTATCTGGTTTTATCAACCACTTATTTTGCAGGTATCGCCGTGCTTTCAATGACCCTTTTAACGATAGGCGAAATCATTAGTTTTCCCTTTGCGGCAACCTATGCACTCAACAAAGCCGTGCCCGAAAATCGCGGTGCATACATGGGATTGTATGGTATTTCATGGTCGGTTGCCTTGATTATTTCTCCGCTCATTACCTCTTGGCTGATACAAAATTACGACTACACCATGACGTGGCTCGTGATTGGGAGTTTGCCGATTTTGGGGAGTTTGGGTATGTATTATTTGCATAGAATTAATGAATGAATTTTGAATGAAAGAATGAATGAATCACATGACATAATTCATTCATTCTTTCATTCAAAATTCATTCATTGAAATTCCTTACCTTTGCATAGAATGAGTCTAATTAAAAAAATATTCATTGCGCCGGTTCGCTTTTATCAGGCGTTCATTTCGCCGCATTTGGGGCAAAACTGCCGATATCAACCGACCTGTTCGCATTATATGGTACAGGCGATTGAAGAATGGGGCGTTATTCGCGGGACTTGGATGGGCTTGAAACGGATCGGACGCTGCCACCCCTGGGCAGGACACGGACACGACCCCGTCCCGAAGCGGCAAGCCAAGGGGGAACGACAGACGGCAGACGGCAAACGGAGAAAGAAGAAAAAGTGATAGATTCATTCATTATCATTAACGCATTTCAGCATTGGCGCATTAAAAATATTCATTCATTCAAACTTCATTCATTCATTCATTATGACAAGACCAAGACGGAATAGGCGCACGGCTGCGATACGCGGCATGGTACGCGAAACGCATATAACAACTGATAACCTAATTTATCCGCTTTTTTTGGTGGATGGAAAAGGTGTGAAAGACGAGATAAAGTCCCTGCCGGGAAATTTTCGATGGTCATTGGATAAAATGTTGTTGGAGGTGGAAGAATGTATGGAATTGGGCTTGCGAAATTTTGTCGTGTTCCCTGCCATACCCGAAGAATTGAAAGATAAAACCGCGACATATAGCTACGCAACCGATAATTTTTATTTGGAAGCGGCGCGTATTTTCAAAGAAAAATTTCCGGAAAGTACCTTGATTAGCGATGTCGCAATGGACCCCTACAGTTCGGACGGACACGATGGTCTGGTCGAAAACGGGCGTATTCTCAATGATGAAACCTTGCCGATTTTGACGAAAATGTCGGTCGCACAGGCGCAAGCCGGATTTGACATTATCGCGCCTTCGGATATGATGGACGGGCGTGTAGGCGCAATACGCGAAGCACTTGACGCAGCAGGCTATATCGAAACGGCAATCATGGCTTATACAGCAAAATATGCGAGTGCATTTTACGGTCCGTTTCGGGATGCGCTGGATTCTGCGCCAAAAGCCGGCGATAAAAAAACTTACCAAATGGATCCCGCCAATCGCATGGAAGGCTTGCGCGAAGCGATGCTTGATGAAGAGGAAGGCGCAGATTATCTAATGGTCAAACCTGCGCTCAATTACTTAGATGTTATCGCTTTGTTGAAAGAAAATACGACCTTGCCGATTGCGGCGTATCATGTAAGTGGCGAGTGCGCGATGTTGATAGCCGCCTGTCAAAATGGTTGGCTTGATTTTGAACAAGCGATGCCCGAAACGTTGTTGTCTATACGTAGGGCGGGCGCAGATGTGATTTTGACTTATTTTGCGAAGCAGTATGCGCGACTGGCGCGAGGGCTGGAGGTTAGTTTGTAAATATGTATTTTTCTCAATTAAATTTTATATTATGACTTCTTATAGCCATTTTACTTTAGAAGCAATTGAGGCTCAATTTGGTATAAAAAACCGAATGATGCCTCTCTTTAATTCGATTAAAGAAATTCCAGTTAGTGATTTTTTGCAACGTTTACTAAATAATGTAGCAAAACTACCTATGAAAAGTGAAAAAGCACGGTCAGAAATGGTTGTGTTTCCTATTTTACTGGAGTTGAGAGATTTGCAAAATAACTTTTTTACAATATATTCTGGCGATACACTAAATGTGGATGCAGAACGCGGTCTGAGAGGTGAATGCGACTTCATCATTGCCAAAGATACAGGTTCTCTGAATGTGAATGCACCGATATTCCAAGTAGTGGAAGCCAAGAAAAATGATTTTGATATCGGCATCCCACAATGTGCCGCTCAGATGATTGCGTCTAAAATTTTCAATGAAAAAAAAGGAATGGATTTGAATGTGATATATGGCTGTGTAACCACCGGTGAGGCTTGGCAATTTATGAAATATATTGATAACGAAATTCTAATTGATACAAGAAAATATTACCTCGGTGATGTAGGTGAATTACTAGGTGTTTTAAATGAGATAATTGATTTTTATAAAAGCGAATTAGCTTATACATGAATAATACAACAACACAAACTGATACTTTAGCAAAGGTCAAACAGATATTAGAGCATTACCTCATTGATAAAAAACTGCGAAAAACGCCGGAGCGATTTGCGTTGTTGGAGGCGATATATACGCGCGATGACCACTTTGATGCAGAGACTTTGTATGTGGAAATGAAGGTTAAAAACTACAAAGTCAGTCGCGCTACGGTATATAATACATTAGATATTTTGCAGGAGTGTAAATTGGTGATTAAGCATCAATTCGGCAGTAAACTCGCTCGGTATGAGAAGTCATTTGGCTACCAGCAGCACGACCATTTGATATGTGTAGAATGTAATAAAATCCTCGAATTTTGCGACCCGCGCATCCGAAATATTCAGAGTATGGTAGAGGATATTTACGGTTTCAAAATTGATAGTCATTCCCTAAATTTTTATGGGACTTGTTCTGAGGAATGTGCGGAAAAACAACGCCGTAAGGAAAGATAATCTCGTATTGACAGTAGGGACAGGGCATGCCCTGTCCCTACTGTCAATACGAGAATAATTATTTTATTATGCTGGGAAATCTTGACAACGAAGTTATTTTCAAAAAAGCGTTCACCAATAAAATTGTGTTCAAGGCATTTGTGCGCGATATTCTGGGGATTGAGATTGAGGTGGATAAGATTGAGACGGAGAAAAAATTTACCCCGAAGGTTAGATATATTGATTTTGAGTTGGATATTTTCGCAGAAAGTGTGGATAAGCGTGTAGTTATTGAAATTCAACGAGTAGAACTTGACCACCATTTCGATAGGTTTTTGCACTACTTTTTTATGCTCATTGTCGAACAACAAAAAACGGCTGCAAAATACAGTATCGACCAAACGGTTTATGTCATTGTGGTGTTGACTTCGCCCTACAAATTACAGGAAAAAACGGGCAAACCCATCCGGGATGAAGTCCTACTACTCAATATCAACCCCGAAACACTCGCGGGAAAAGTCAGAGATTTGTACGGACATCAATTCGTTTGTCTCAACCCAAATCACCCTGCCGATGACACTCCGAAACGTATTCGCGATTGGTTGGATTTAATTTATCAATCTATTCATAATCCGCAAAGACCAACATTAAATACTGATAATGAGGGGATTAAAAAAGCGATTGAATTGATTGACTTTGACAACCTCACGCCCACCGAACGAATGCACCTCAAAAATAAAACGGAGGGAAAAATTGTTATTTTGAAAGAGAGAGAAGATGCAGTAAAAGAGAAAGATAAAGAATTAGTTCAAAATATGACAAAAATGGGTATGACAGATGACCTTATTGCCCAGGCTACGAATTTGAACATAGAACAAATCCAGCAACTCCGCCAAGAAATCGAAAAACAACAATGAAATTACACAATAAAATAGACAAGCGAATCTTAAAAGAGCAACTCGAACAAGAGGCGCAAAAGCGTATCACCTTGTCGTTTTACCAATACGCAAACATTGGCAACACCAGCGTATTCCGCGACCATATATATGCATGTTGGTCAGAAGTGGGCGTTTATGGGCGCATATATGTAGCGCACGAGGGCGTAAATGCTCAAATTTCCGTACCCGAAACGCAGTGGGAAGCCTTTGAAAAAGAAGTAAATGATATAGTTTTTTTGAGAAATATTCGACTCAATATAGCGATAGAAGACGATGGGAAATCATTTTATAAATTAAAAATAAAAATACGTCATAAAATAGTCGCAGACGGATTGAATGACGAAACATTTGACGTTACCAATCGCGGTGTACACCTTGACGCTCAAAGATTTAACCAACTCGCCGAAGATAAAAACACCATCATTGTAGACATGCGAAACCACTACGAAAGCGAGGTCGGACACTTCGACGGCGCAATCTGCCCCGATGTCGATACTTTCCGCGAAGCACTCCCTTTAATGGAAGAACAACTGTCGGAAAATAAAGACAAAAACATCGTCATGTACTGCACCGGTGGCATCCGTTGCGAAAAGGCGAGTGCGTACTACAAGCACAAGGGCTTCAAAAACGTTTTCCAACTCGAAGGCGGCATTATCGAATACGCCCGACAAGTCGAAAAACAAGGCTTAGAAAATAAATTTAAGGGAAAAAACTTCGTATTTGACGACAGATTAGGCGAGCGAATCAGCACCGAAATCATCAGCCAATGCCATCAATGTGGCAATCCTTGCGATACCCACGTCAACTGCGCCAACGAGGCTTGCCACCACCTACTCATACAATGCCAAGCCTGTGCCACCAAGTACGCCCAATGCTGCACCGAAGCCTGTCAAGCATACAATTCACTCCCCGAAGAAACCCGTAAAGAACTCCGAAAAGGCATCGTCACACACAAAAAACAATACGTAAAAGCTCGAACTTCACCCTTCTTAGAAAACAAAGAAATACAAGCAAAAGTGTGGGAATTGGTGGGGGGAAATAAGGATATTTAAATGTAAAATTTAAAATAATAAATGTAAAATGTAAAAGGGTGTAGTGCGAATAATTTTAAATAAAACTTTGTTTTTGAGTGATTTAAACATTAAGCTATTTCAAAGTAAGGGAAGAGGAAGAAAATAATCTACCCCAAATGAAGCCGTTATTTTTTTTATATGTTTGGCTAAATTTGATGCGCATAGCTGGGCTACGTAAGGAAAATTTAGTGAAACATATAAGAAAAAGAACAATTCAGACGGATAGATTATTTTTTTCGTATTACCTTAAAACATGTATTTAACATCGTGAGCCGCCGTAGGGTACAACAGTAATAGGTCTTTAAATTGCTGCACTGTCATCCCTTGTTGAATACCTAAACTGAATAAATTTATCATGTCATCGGCATGGCTTGCCAATATGCTTGCACCTAAAATTTTGCCGGTCTTTTTGTCAACCAATGTTTTGTATCTGGCAAAAGAGTTCATGTTTACACGTTCAATAAACGAACCTTCGTGATTCTCTTTTTTAACTTCAAATTTAACACCCTGAGCGTTCAACTCCTCCTCACTTTTCCCCACTTTGGTCAATTTGGGAGACGTAAATACGCCGAAAGGAACACCCTTATAATCGACACTTTTTCTCTTTTTATTCAATATATTATGGGCAACAATTTTTGCCTCATAGCTCGCTATTTCAGTAAAAGGCAGTTGCCCCGTTACGTCACCAATTGCGTAAATATGTTCATATTTTTTTGTCTGCATAAATTTATTTACCTCAATGCCATGCTGTTCATTCAATTTTAGTCCGATTTGTTCGACCGCCAAATTTTCTACATTAGGCACTCTACCTGCGGCATGAATCACAAGATTTGCTGAATACATAAATGTCGTATCATCATTTCTCTTGCAAGTCACTTCAAAACCATTTTCAATTTTTTCAACCTTATTTACGCTATACCCCAACTTTATATCAATCCCTTTTTCCAAAGTAGCATGAACTAAATCTTGAACAAGGTCAGCATCAAAGGCAGTTAAAGGCATTTCTTGATCGCCTATTATAGTGACATTTGAGCCACAAGCTGCAATAATGTGCGACAATTCAAAAGCAATATATCCACCACCTACAATGGCAATATTGGGTGGCAGTTCATTCAAATTAAAAAATTCATCATTAGTAACCAAGTGCTGTTCACCTTCAATCTCAAGTGGTCGTGGTTTAGCACCGGTTGCAATAACAATCTCTTTTGCAGTCACCGTTTTATCACCAACTTTGACAGTATGCTCATCTACAAATTCAGCTACACCTGTCAGCGTTTTTATATTAGCATTTTCAAAATTCGACTTAGTTTTTGTAGGTACCAGGGCAGTATAATGAGATTTATTTGCGACAAGTTGATGCCAATCTACAAATTGCTTTGTAGCCGGAAAACCTGCTTTTTCCATCTTCTTAGCCTGCCAAAAAGTGCTTGTAATAGATTCCATCGCCTTTTTGGGTGTACAACCACGCAAAGCGCAAGTTCCTCCAAATAGCTTATCAATAACAAGCACAGTTTTACCCGCTTCAACGCATCTATGCGCTACTGACGAACCTCCCGGTCCACTACCGATAATCAAAATATCTACCTTCATATTAGCTTTAATTTATAAAAGGTAAAAATAGGAAAATGTTCAGATAAAAGAGTAATTCAAACGGGTGGTTATTCTTATCTTTTCACTAAGAAAAAACAACGATTCAAATAGACAAAAATATGTATGTGATTTTTATGGGAAAAAAGTTGCTCAAAACACTTTCCGTAAAAACAAAACAGCAAGCCATTTACACCATTTTTGGGCATACCGTTTTATTCGAAAATTGAAGAGACATTCTATATTTGTGCTTCGTTTGGGGTTACTTTATTTAGTGCTTTACAGTCTCCTTTAAAAAAGGTTTTGACATCGAATGTTTCGCATTGGCAGTGAAACTCAAATTCAAACAATCAAAAAACCCAAAAAGTAACCGTCATACCGCACTCGATGCGGTATCTATTGTCGCAAGAGCGCAATTTTAGACGGAAGCTACTGTTTAGTCATCTTACCAAGCCATCACAGATTCCGCACCGAGTGCGGAATGACGAACACACTACAAAACGACTTTCCGTTTGCCTTGATAAACACTATAAACCTCATAAACTCAATTGACCAATCACTCACCATGAGCGCACTAAAAGGCATAAAAATCATAGAAATCGCCGCACTCGGACCAGCTCCTTTTGCGGGAATGATGTTGGCAGATATGGGTGCCGATGTGATACTCGTAGAAAGAAAAGCTGACCCTAAAAAAAACCGCGTTCCCGACTGCAACCGCAGGGGCAAACGCTCCATCGCCTTGAACTTAAAAAATGCCGACGACGTAGAAAAACTCCTCCAATTGGCAGAAAAAGCCGATGTATTATTTGAGGGATTTCGACCGGGTGTGATGGAGCGATTGGGTTTGAGTCCTGATATTTTGCAGCAAAGAAACCCGCGATTAATCATTGGTCGCATGACCGGATGGGGGCAATACGGACCACTCGCTCACGCTGCCGGACACGACATCAACTACATCTCACTCACAGGTGCATTGCGTGCGATTGGCAGAAAAGGGCAAAAACCTGTTCCGCCGCTCAACTTGGTGGGCGACTATGGCGGCGGCGGTATGTTTCTCGTTACCGGAATTTTAGCCGCTTTGGTCGAAAGGCAAAACTCTGGCAAAGGACAAGTCATAGATGTTGCGATGACCGATGGTTCGGCGGTATTGATGTCCGTTTTCAACACCCTACACGCACAAGGAATATGGCAAACCGAGCAAGGCGTAAACGCCCTTGATTCAGGCGCACATTTTTACGAAGTATACGAAACGAGCGACCAAAAATACATCTCCATCGGACCTATCGAACCTGCATTTTATAATTTACTGATAGAAAAAACAGGCTTAGATGCCAACGAGTTTGCCGCACAATACGACCCTTCAAAATGGTCAGCCTTAAAAGAAAAGCTAAGCGAATTTTTCAAATCCAAAACCCAAAACGACTGGTGCGAACTTCTCGAAGGAACGGATGTTTGTTTCGCGCCCGTCTTAAACTTTATCGAAGCCCAACAACATCCGCACAACATCGCCCGAAAAACCTACGTCGAATTGGATGGCATGGTACAACCCGCCCCTGCACCAAGATTTAGCCGAACACCTTCTGAAATACAATTTGGGTCAAGAGCCGCAGGGGAAAATTCGGCAGAGATATTGGAGGAGTGGGGCGTGAGCATTTGATACTTAAATTGGTTCTTTAACAATTTTTGCATTTTCCTCCAATGTGGCTTTAGCCCATTGCAATAAGTAGCTGAACGGCAATGGGTTAAAACCACATTGGAGGAAGGATGAGTCTTTTTTTATAAAAATTGCCAAAGAACCCTTAATACATTGTTTATTAAATTTTTTATCGTTTTTGACGTTTATTTTGAAATGAATCGACCCAAAAATGACGCGAATACTTACTGTATTTAAGGAGTTTTTTGGGGAAGAGTCGTT
>ENA-ORXT01000507-ORXT01000507.1-marine-metagenome-genome-assembly--contig:-NODE-507-length-61489-cov-57.674135_pt1 | contig 61489 bp, 54 predicted proteins | sample MGYA00237868_ERZ511482 | MGnify/ENA metagenome assembly ERZ511482 | reverse complement strand
ATTTAAGTTAACAGATCAACGTAGGAACAAGGCAATGCCTTGTTCCTACGTTGATCAATATGCCCAGTTATTTAATGTCCGACGCACTAGTGGCCGAATCACAAAGTTTGTTTTGATACATGCTAAAAACTTTTTTAAAAACTTTTTAAAAAAAAGAGACATCAACTTTTGGTTGATGCCTCTTTGAGATTTTTAACTCATTTATTAACGTATCAAAATCTATAAGTCTGGTTGTGGTGTCGTACGGAGATAAGGCTTGATTACCTGATGTCCTTTCGGAAATCGAGCGGGAATATCTTCCGTAGCGATGGCCGGAGAAACAATACAATCCTGGCCCTTTTCCCAGTTAGCGGGGGTAGCCACGCTGTAGTTGGCAGTCAATTGTAAAGAATCAATGACGCGCAGAATTTCGTGAAAATTTCTACCCGTCGAAGCAGGGTAAGTCAGGGTTAATTTGACTTTTTTATCCGGACCGACGATAAAGACGGAACGGACCGTCAATTTACTATCGGCATTTGGATGAATCATATCGTAGAGTTCCGCTACCTTGCGGTCATCATCGGCAATCAGTGGAAACTGTACGTTGGTATTTTGCGTTTCGTTGATGTCCTTGATCCAGCCTTTGTGATCATCTATTCCGTCTACACTGACAGCGATGGCCTTGACATTTCGTTTATCAAAATCTTCCTTTAACTTTGCCGTCATTCCCAGCTCGGTCGTACAAACCGGAGTATAATCTGCTGGATGCGAAAATAATAATCCCCAGGAATCGCCGAGCCATTCGTGAAAATTGAGTTCACCTTCCGTGGTGATTGCGGTAAAATTGGGGGCGGTATCGCCTAATCTAATGGCCATTTTTTATAGTTTAATAGTGAATATTATTAAGTCGGTGAAACCCGAAGATGTTAACTTTTTTTTGGCGTCCAGGTAGGACTTTATTGGTTAGTAAGTTAATATAACATTTATAATTAAGATATTGTTTTGGGAAATAGATATTTTTTATGCTAACAAAATTTTAACACTTGCAATACAAAATACTTTTTTTGCCGTTTTATGGTGGAACCAACCTCTTTAAAATGAAAAATCTACTTTTTATTCTATTTCTTATCCTTTCAACTTCCATTGTTCACAGTCAAGAACAAGAAAATCAATTTACCAATTCCATCGGTATGGATGTCATTCCATCCTTTGCCGTATTGTTCGATGGAGATATTAATTATTTAGAATTTGGCTACGTAAAATCACTGACAGTATTGATCTGAGGGCCAAAATTAATTTTAATAAAATGAGTGCTTTAAATGGAAAAGCGTTCCAAAAAATCGACATTGACCCTGATGAGAATACTGTGTTTAATAGTATTTATCAATCCCGTAGAAATTTGTTGATCAGTTTAGGTGTGGCCAAACGCTTTCGACAAGGCAAGCTTATTTATTATTTTGGAATGGATACCGACCTTGGTTTAAATCATGGAGATGCAACTTCTTTTATTTATGACGAAGTCAGTTCAGAAACCATAGAAGGTTTTGGCTTTGTTAAATCCAATCACCATTCACTGGGTGTTACGCCGATTTTAGGCGCCTATGTTCCTTTGATGCCGAGGGTTAGATTAGCGGTTGAAATTGGCGTTCCGTTGGTTTATACTTTTGGGGACATTGGCTACATAAATAATAACGGGGAATTAAAAACTTATGATGTTACTAGCAGGAGCGCTAATTTTAATCGGTTGTTAAATGATTTGAGAATATGTTTTAGTTTTTAATCGGTTTTTCTTGCCTCGTCCTGATTAGGATAAAACAAATTATTCATGAAAAAGCGTATCTCCAGTTTTCTCGCAAAACCAAGAAATATTTCTTTGCTGAATGGGATATTGCTGGCAATCGCGAGTAGGGTAGCGTACTACAAAATATTTTTTCCGAATAAGCGCATCAAATTTGATTGTAGTTGTGCCTCTGAAGAAAATCATAGATATCACCACGATCCACTTTGGAAATAGAAGAAATATCTGAATAGTATGTATTCCTATAAATAACGAATGACCCTCTTCTAATTAAAAGAGGGCCATTTAGCTAAACATCTGTGTTTTAATAGTGACCTTATAACCCTATAGTTTTATTTTTACGATGGTAGATCTTTTACGGTCGAGGCCTTCAACGAGGATTTCGTCCTTGGTTAGGCGGTGGTAAGATGCACCGATTCCGGACATACTTCGTACAAAATGGATTCCAGCAAGGTCAATTCTATTTGGGGCTAGGTACATTTTTGGCGGGCTGATTACTTCCTGTTCTTTGACATCTGAACCGTCTGCATTGATAGAATATTTCATAATTTTGGATGAACCTCTTTTCAGGCTATTAAAGAAAACATGCACCGTGTTATCTACCGTAGCAGCAACGAATGAAGTCTGATTGAACATACCTTTCTTTTGGTGTTTTTTGATAACACCGGAATAAGTTAATTTACTATCAGGATTAAAATTATAATATAAAATATCCCGTGAATCCAGGTCTACAACGAGTGATTCTTCGGTGGAACCAAAACCGTAATTATCACCAAAGGTGGTATTCGAATGGACATTGGCTTGGCTGTTATCTATTTCAAACAATACGGTAAAATCTCCGTTTGCTTTTAATTGCAAATTTGCGATAGCAACTTCACCTTTTATCTTTGATTTCTTTTTTCCGTTATTGATTTTGGTTAGAATGTCTTCGCTGAAAATAATTTCCTGCATACCGCTGAATGTATTGGTTTTTAGATCAAATCGATCATAAAAAATTCCCTGATCTTTGCCTTTGGCATCTTTGTAAATTCCGGCGTAAACAATGGCATCTCCCATTAAGCTGGCGATGGTAGAACCACTGTGCTGCTCTCCCATTTTATTAATATTAGTTATTCCAGGTACCCATTTTTTGGCAGGCGAAAAGACTTTATTTTTTGTGGACTTGGAAACAAAACTGGTGATCTTATCCTCTTTGTGGTGATAGGTAAGCACCATTCCTTGAAATTTATTGTCCTTGGCTACTTTACGGTGACCGTAGTAGACAATATTTCCTTCGTTAGAGATATTGACATTGGCATAGTTTAAGTTTACCGTCCTGTTATTTATTTTCTGTAGGTAGGCTACTTTCTTTTTATAAACCAATTCAAGTTTATCATTAAAAACATAATGATCTACCGTTTTGTCGATATAGTTGGTAGATGGGTATACATACCATTTTCTATTCTGAGAATTTATTAACTGTGGCATACTCAACACGCCATTTTTTTTAAATTCGGCCTTGAGCATTTTTTTGGTTCCTTCCTTTTCATTAGGGTCGAGGCATACCAGCTCTTTGGCAGTAGCTGATGCAGCTTTTAGATCTCGATAGGTAAGACATGTAGGACCATTTTTTTTGCTATCCAGTGCTATGATCGACCACTTACCATCGAGATACATCGGTGGATGGCCAGTCATGTCCTCTTTATATTCTTTAATTAACTGAAGGGATTCAGCGTTAAGTAATCCAAGGTATTTTTCGCTCATTACTGCGACTTCTCCGTCGGCTGCGCCTAATATCGTAATACCGGTGATATCATCTTTCTTGGACAATTTGTTTTTAGGCATCCAGGTGACATCCTGAGCGGTCAGCTGGATGGTGAGCAACAAAATAAAGGTTAATAGAATCGAATTTTTTAAAAACAACATATTTAATTTTTTATTTTGTGGGTTAAAAATTAACTGTAAAATAAGGATCGTTTAAAAAATAAGTTACTTTTTTAATGATCCTAAAGATTGCCAAATTACATACTGGGTAATTAGCTTATTATAAATGAATATTTGGAGAGAGATGTTCAGTGGGTGGCGTAGCCCAAAATTACTATAATTTCAGTCAAACCGCTATTAAAAACAATAAAAAGGTAAATTTCCGCATCTGCATTTAAAGTGTATTTGACGAAAGTCATAAAAAAAAAGCCATCCTCCCGGATAGCTCTATTTAAAATGTTTTAACAATATTTTTATTTTAGCTCGACCACAAAGCCATCCATTTTTTTCCGTTTCTTCATACTGCGCTTATAGTTTTCCGCTTTATCCCGATCTTCGAAAGCACCCAGCACCAATTTATAAATAGGCTTGCCATCTGTGGCAGTTTCGACATTCACATACACCTCATCAAACCATTTGCCCTGGTATTTGGTCACGAGGGCCATCATGCCATCGATATCCTTGACGGCAGCGACTTGTACACCATATAATACCGCTTTGTCCGAATGTTCGAGTATTTCAATTTTATAAGATTTGCCTGCGATAAATTTGCTGGCCGGTTCCAGGTCTACGACACCGGATTTTTTGGGAGCAGCGAGGGTGGTGGCAGGTCTGCGAGCAGATTTTTCCTTCACCTCAGTGGCCCGTACCCTGGCTGGCTTATTATACGATTTAGGTTTTTCCAATCCTCTTTCTACCAGTTTATTATCCGTGACCAATGGTTTTGCTGGCGGAATATTGGTTTTAGGTGCAGGTGCTTTGGCGGTAGTACCGGAAGGGACCTTGAGTGTTGGCGTCGGTGGTAAACTGGAGCTGGCAGGGCTGGCAGAACGATTGCCCGCGAGCACCGGGGACTGATCACTTTTACCAAGTACTTTTACCGTTACTTCTGCCAGACCATCTTCGTAGAGACCGAGTGCTTCGCCAGCTTTACCGGAAAGTTCCACAATTCTACCACTAATATAAGGTCCGAGATCGTTGATTCTGATTCTGACAGAACGTCCATCATCTACTCTGGTTACCTTTACAATGGTACCGAAAGGGAGTGTTTTGTGGGCGCCGGTCATCTCATTTTTATCATATTTTTCGCCGCTGGCCGTGTTACGACCCTGAAAAGAATCTGAATAGTAGGAGGCGATACCGCGCTCTTGTGCCGTGAGCATGGGTGTTAAAAACAGGAAAAGCAAGACGAGTAAATTGTAGTTTCTCATTGTTGTAAGTTTTAAAAAATAAATTGAAAGTCTTTATTTTGAGGAAACAGGGTATTGCTCAATAGACTTTATGATGATATGCTCTAGATATAAGATCATTTGAGAGCATATTCTGCGTTTCATAAGAAGTTCTTATGACGTAAACCAACATTAAAGTTACCGTTTTATGAGATAATAGGCAAAAAAAGGAGTGATTTACCGGATTTTTGGAGATAAATGCCTCACATTCATTGCCAGGAGTTGTTTAATGACTCTGAAATTGCCTGCGAGCCGAGATAATTTTTCAACTTCATGAACTTCTTAGTAAATTTGTGGAAAAATCTGAAACCATCAACGAAACAGGACTGTTAAAAGAAAATGGTAGCAAGTGACGAATCTCGACTGGACCAAGTCTGGATCAATTTAAAAGATAAAATAGCTAAAAAAGTATATAAAAATGAGCAAGCACGGAAGGGTTTTAGTCGCCATGAGCGGTGGAATTGATAGTACGGTAACTGCCATGATGCTACACGAGCAAGGGTATGAAGTGGTTGGAATTACCATGAAAACGTGGGATTACGCCAATTCTGGTTCTTCTAAAAAAGAAACGGGCTGCTGCAGTCTGGATTCGATCAATGATGCCCGTCAGGCAGCAGTGGATATGAATTTTCACCACTTTATCGTAGATATCCGCGAGGAATTTGGTGATTATGTGATTGATAATTTTGTAGACGAATACATCGCTGGTCGTACACCCAACCCTTGTGTATTATGTAATACGCATATCAAGTGGAGCGCGCTGCTAAAACGAGCAGATTCTCTGGATTGTGAATTTATCGCAACGGGGCATTACGCAAAAATCAAGGAAGCCAACGGCCGGAAGTTTATCAGCAAGGGCAAGGACGATCGCAAAGATCAGTCTTATGTACTTTGGGGATTGAGTCAGGCGTGCATGGCACGCAGCCAGTTTCCATTAGGACCATATACAAAACCGGAGGTGCGACAGATGGCGAAGGACTTTGGTTACGAAGAGCTGTCCAAGAAAGGGGAGAGCTACGAAATATGTTTTGTACCGGACAACAATTACCGGAACTTCCTCAAGCACCGGGTAGATGGTTTGGCGGAGCGGGTGGCGGGTGGTAATTTTGTCGGCATGGATGGAACCGTACTGGGCACCCACGAGGGTTATCCGTTTTATACCATCGGACAACGCAAAGGACTCGGGATTGCACTGGGAGAACCCATGTACGTGACCGAAATTCAGCCGGACTCTAACACGGTAGTTTTGGGTCAAGTAAAAGACTTGTTGAGAAATGGGATGCAGGTCGGCAAGACCAATCTAATGAAGTACGACCGGATTCCCGACGGGATGGAAGCGGTCACTCAGATTCGGTATAATTCGCCTGGTACTTTGAGCAGTCTTCTGCAAAATGATAATGGAAATATCAACGTGGAATTTATGGCGAATGTAAAGGGAGTAGCTCCTGGACAGTCTGCGGTATTTTATGAAGGAGACGATGTAGTAGGTGGCGGAATTATTTATGGTAGTAGCCTGAAGTAAGGAAATGTAAAGAAATATTCTGGTGCGGGGATGAGCTATACGCTTTTGGAGGCCAAGCGATGAGAATGGCAAAAACAATTTTAAACACAAACACAAACACATGAACACCAATTCACTGCTTCTCTGGTCGATCGGATTTTTATTATTCTTTGGAACTGCCTGTAAAGACAGCCAAACACTGGTGGATGTAGCGCCGGATACAAGTCAGGAATATTTTCCGCTGACCATTGGAAAGTACCTGATATATTCGGTTGATTCCGTTTTTTACAAAGAAGATAACCCCACGGATACTGTGCGAATTTTGGCGAGAGAAACGATTACGGATACCTTGCGGGACAACGAAGGAGCACTTTATTATCGAGTGGAGCGGTCAGAGCGGGCTACTGTAAATGAGCCTTGGGTAATTCGACAAGTGCTGGGATTAAAACAAACCAAAACGCAGGCGGAACGGATTGAAAACAATCAGCGTTTTATCAGTCTGACCTTTCCTTTTCAGCGTAATGAAACCTGGAATGGAATTGCTTTTAACTCTGATTCTTTACAGATAACAGTGCGGGGAGAAGTCATTGAAATCTATAAAGACTGGGAAAGCCAGTATGATGAAATTTTTGTTCCTCAGGCGGTAAATACTTTTCTCTTCGATTCGACCGTCGTTGTTTTGCATGCCAATAGTGACAACTTTATTGAGCAAAGATTTAACAAAGAAGTATATGCCAAAGGAATTGGCCTGGTAGTGAAAGAAATGGCCATTTTAGACTCGCAGTTGAACAATGGAGATCGGGTATGGCCCGACGATGCAGAAAAAGGATTTACGATGCGACAAACCCTTATCGAACACAACTAATTAATCTTGAAAGACAATATACAGGTAGGATATACCCGCAAACCCTTCGGCGTAAACGGACAACTCAAACTTAAGGTTGAACCCAATTTTCAGGAAGATGTCTTAAAAGCAGATGTTTTGTTTATAGCAATTGGTGGTCAACAGGTTCCGTATTTTGTTGACAATTTTCAGGAGGCGGGCGAACTGGTTGTGCGATTTGAAGATGTAGAAAGTCGCGAGCAGGCAGCCAAGCTGGTTTCTCGTCCGGTATTTTTGCGTGCTGTCGATATTATTCCTCCGGAGGACAAAGCGATGCCAGTTAAAAACATAAAGTCACATTTAAAGTATTTAGATTACCAGGTGGAAGAAGTCAACCTTGGCAAGATCGGTCAGGTTGTGCGGATTGAGGAGTATCCACAACAGGAAATGGCGTTTGTAGCATACGAGGGACGGGAAGTGATGATCCCGTTACATCCGTCGTTTGTGGTGTCGGAGGATAAAGAGCTGCGGATATTGGTGTTAAAATTGCCGGAGGGGATATTGGAAATTTGATGGTCGGATGAATAGGGATCGTTTAAAAATACTGAGGGATTAATCTTCTTAATTTCTCCAGTGTTTCCGCTACACTTAAATTGCTCATGCCACCGGCAGCATTTGCGTGCCCACCTCCGTCAAAATGTTCTTTTGCTAAAATATTTACTGGATGTTCTGCCCCTTTTGAACGAAAAGAAATTTTCATAATCCCATCTCGCTCCGTAAAGACAATGGCCGCTTTCATTCCTTTTATTGACAAGATCGAGTTTGCCAAACCATCGGTATCTCCTTTTTGGTAATTATATTTGGCTAATTCTTTTTTGGACAAAGCGATAATCGCCACGTGTTGGTCGTACAAAACCTCCAGCTTCTCACTCATGGCATACCCCTGCAAACGCAAACGACTTTCCGTATTGTTATCATTTAGTTTTTCGTGAATTAAATGACCTTCTACTCCTGCTGCCAAAATCTTGGCCAGGGTTTCGTGCGTATGTGATTTTACGGAACTAAACTTAAAGCTACCCGTATCGGTTAGAATGCCCAGATACAATGGCGTTCCAATTTTTTGATCCAGCAACGCCAGGTGTCCGGATTGTTCTATCAGATCCACAATTAACTGAGCGGTAGAGGAGGCAGTTGGTTCAGAAACAGCGATCGTAGCGAAATCTTCCGGATTCAAATGGTGATCAATCATGATTATCTGGCAAGTAGCTGCTTCCAGTAAAACTTGCATATCCGGTCCAACCCGACTGGTGGCATTATAATCTAGACTAAATATTAAATCTGCCTTTTCCAGGTGTGCAGTTACTTCTTCCGGATTTTCTTTCATCAATACAATATGCGAAGTATCCAGCCAGTACAAGTAATCCGGCGCTTTATCTGGATGACAAATAACCGCTTTTTTACCTAATTTTTCAATAAAATATAGTAAACCCAACGAAGCACCAATGGAGTCGCCATCTGCTGATTTGTGTGCCGTAATAACGATATGATCAGCCGTTTGGATTGCCGCTTCAATTGCCTGGTAAATATTCATTGTTTGTATTTTTCTAAAAATCTGCAAAGTTAAGTTTTTTATCGGAAAGTGTACCGCTGGACTTTAAAGTTCTATTCCTTAGCTTATTATTGTTACTTTTGAAAAGGATCTTTATTTTATCAATATTCCTTAAATACCCATGAAAGAAAAACCACATTGCCTGATGCCCTTTATCCATTACCATGTATCGAACAACGGTTTGGCAAAGGCATGCTGTGTGGCAAATATTACCTACGGAAATGCCAATACACAAAGCTTAAATGACATCTGGAACGGTAAGGAAATTAATCAGCTTAGAACGAAATTCGCAAAAAACGAGCGGGATGGAAGATGTTTTGTTTGTCACAAAATAGAGGACAGCGGTGGAAAAAGTATTCGTCTGGAAACCTTTGAGAAATTTGATTATCGTACTATAGCGGAAGATCCAAAATTGCCCGTCTATTTTGACATACGATTTTCCAATGTCTGTAATTTTAGATGCAGGACTTGTTGGCACGGAGCCAGTTCAAAGTGGTTTAACGATGCGAAAATATTAAACACCAATATTGGAGAAAAAGCAATTATTAAGAATATTAACGACCTGGATGAATTTTTGAGTTCTTCTGGAGAAGCTTTGTTGGGCGCAGAAGAGTTTTATTTCGCTGGAGGGGAACCGCTGGTTACCGAAGAACATTATAAACTGCTGGAATGGCTGGTTCAGCACAATGCCACCAAAGCAAGGCTGAGATACAACACTAATTTTTCAAAACTAGCATTTAAAGACTACGACCTCATCGACCTGTGGAGTCATTTTAAAGAAGTCGAATTATTGGCCAGCATTGACGCCAGCAGCAGCTTAGGAGAATATATCCGAAAGGACATGAATTGGCAGGATATTCTAGAAAATAGAAAAGTAATCGCAGCCCATCCTTCTATCAAATTTAAAATTGCTCCCACCGTCTCCATTCTGAATGTATTTCAAATTCCAGAACTTTACGAAGAATGCCTTCGGCTGAAAATGATTCAACCGCAGGATCTTTATATCAATATGCTGGAACGGCCTTCCTATTATAATATTCAAATTTTACCAAAAGAAATAAAGTTAAAAGTAATAGATAAGTATTTGACGCATATGGATGTCAACAAACCAAAACAAATAAATAAAGCTTTTCAAAGTATTATAGATTATATGATGGCGGAAGATCGAAGTGATTTGTACCAATCATTTCTCGATAAAAATGGGGCATTAGATCAACTTAGAGGAGAGGCGTATCCAGTTTAAAAGAACGCTTCGGGGCTGTTCAATAATTTGTGTCTGCTCTCTTACGATAGCATTGCGTAGCAAGAGATTAATATTTTACTATCTTTGTCAACATTTCATAAAAGAAAAAAGCCAACTTGTAAATTTATTTATGTACAATTCCTTACTGAAAATGATTCGAAAAAATAAAAAATAACTCAACATGAAAGTCTATCCCTTTTTCCCAAAAGTGCTATGTCTATCCCTTTTTATTTTTCTAATATCTTGCCAATCCGAGCATCAGCAAAAACAAAGAGTAGCGCATCCATCGGGTGCCGCTTATTCGCTGGATCATTTTACGCAGTTGCGGACCTATCCGGATGGGAAGTTGCACCGTAAAAAATACGAGCAAGCTTTTCAGCAAAAGCAAATACAAGCACTTACCGAAAGTGGTGGAGATGCTGAGTTTGAAGCATTAGGGCCAAGAAATATTGGCGGCCGAACGCTCTGTATCGCTTTTGATCCAAACAATATATTTACCATTTATGCGGGTGCTGCGAGTGGTGGATTGTGGAAATCTACTTCTGCTGGAATCGGTGTCAACGCCTGGGAACCTGTCAAAATAAATTTCCCCGTACTAGGCGTAGGAGCCATTGCGATTGCACCCGACGATCCAGCTGTGATCTATATCGGAACGGGCGAAGTTTACAATTTTAGTGATGCTTCTATCGGCAATATCAACCGTTTGACGAGGGGAACCTACGGTATCGGAATTCTCAAATCAGAAGACGGTGGCGATACCTGGTCAAAATCTTTAGATTGGGAACTGGATGACTTTACGGGTGTACAGGATTTAATGATTGATCCAAACGATGCTGCTACTATTTTTGCGGCAACTACGGAAGGATTGTACCGTAGCCAGGATGCTGGCGATAATTGGACCTTGGTCAACGACGTCACCATGGCGATTGACATCGAAATAGATCCGCAAAATCCCGATATTATATTTGTTACGCACGGTGGGATCAACAGTCCGGCAGTGGGAATTTATCGTTCTACCGACGGTGGTGATAGTTTTATAAAACTCGCCAACGGGTTACCGACTACGTGGGATGGAAAAGCATTACTCAGTATCAGTCATTCCGATCCAAACCAAATTTACGCATCCATTGCCAACGCTTTTAACAGCATCGGGTTGTTTAAATCGCTGGATGGCGGTAACAATTGGTCCTCCATCAACAATCAGGATATAGCTGCTCATCAAGGCTGGTATTCCCATGATATAGCCGTTGATCCAAATAATGGTAACCAGATGATTTACAGTGGTTTTGAAGTGTATAGGTCAAACAATGGAGGAGCCTTTTTTAATAAGGTTGGTTATTGGAATCTATGGCAATTCGGGCAGGTTCCGGTGGGTGGTCCCGAAGGGCCGCCGAATTATGTCCACGCGGATATTCATCAGGTAAAATATCATCCCGCGCAACCAAACCTGGTCTTCGCTACGACGGATGGAGGAATTTTTGCTTCCAGCAATGGAGGGTTAGACTGGGAAGGACGTAACGGTGGTTATCAGACTCAACAGTTCTACGCCAATTTTTCCAATTCTAATACGGATTCTCTATTTGCCATCGGTGGAATGCAGGACAATGCTACGGCGATTTATACCGGTAGCGATGCCTGGACCCGCGTACTTTTTGCCGATGGTATGTGTACGGCAATCGACCAAACGGAGGACCAACTCGTATATGGTTCCAGTCAGAGACTGGGTATGCAAAAGTCAACCAATCGGGGTTTTTCCTGGTCTTATATTGCGCCTTTTGAAAGTGAAAATCCAATCTTTAACGCACCATTTGTTTTAGCGCCCACCGATCAATCTACCATGTATGCTGGCTCCCGGAAATTTCATATTTCGACCAACGGCGGAAACAGTTGGTCTACTCCAAATAACAATGTCTCTGGTAGTAATAGCATTCTCACTATTGCTGTTTCTCCAACGGATAAAAACCTGATTTTTGCGAGTACAACGGATGCTTTTTTATCCAATCCTCCTACTGTTGTTAAATCTACCGACGGTGGTAATAACTGGATCGAAATTTTTGGATTACCTGATCGAAATGCGGCGGATATTGTATTTGATCCATTGGATGATCAAATCGTGTACGCGGTGTTTTCCGGTTTTAATACCGCGCATCTTTATAAATCTACCGATGGAGGATCTTCGTGGTTTTCGATTGATAATGGACTTCCGGACGTTCCAACGAATACGTTGGTGATCGATCCGATGAATCCTGATTTTATGTACGTAGGAAATGATTTGGGCGTCTACTGTTCGACCGATGGCGGAACCAGCTGGGATGTATTTTCCAATGGCTTGCCGGATGCGGTGCTGGTGATGCACTTGAGTATTTCTAATGCCAATAGAAAGTTACGGGTTGCTACGCACGGCCACGGTGTTTACCAGGGAGATTTGATTGAATCTATTTTTGTAGCGAATAAAAAGGTAGAAAATAATAGTGTAAAAGCGGTAAAGGTTTTCCCTAACCCGGTAACGAATCAATCCAATATTAATTTTTTCTTAGAGCAACCGATGAACTTGGGCTTGTCTTTAATGAGTACCGATGGAAAAGTGAACAAGTTACTTTTTAATGGAGTCAGACAGCGCGGCGAGCATACATTTAATTTTAACTGGCAAGATCTGCCCGCTGGTATTTATTTTTATGAATTAACGGCAAAATCTACGGATGGTCAAAAAATGGATGCGAGGCGTTTTACGTTTGTGCGACAGTAGGTAGTCATCTGGTAAAACACTTCGGGGCCCTTTCATAATAAATCGAATTAATGTTTATTACCGATTAAAAAAGACGATAAAATGCTGGATTATATTAAGATGGTATTAGAAAATATACCCGAAGACTGGTTGAGACTAACCACGCATCGGCTGGATATTTACGAAGAAAAATTGGCCAAAACACAGTTTCTGGAGAAATTCGAAACCTTATTTAAGGACAAGAACGCCGAATCATCGGCCCTCCAAAAATTACCTACGGCCTATGACTATATCCGATTGGGACATCCCTTGTCTTGTGTTTTGGAATGGACGATTGCCCGCTTGCAGAATCTGGAACCAGAAAATGTAATCGGTTTCTCTTCCCGGACAATGCCTATTTTGGCCATTTTAAGAAAGAACTTACTAGATGACAAAAAAACACAAATCAATTATTCGGGTTCATTACCTGAGTTTTTTGATGTAGAAAAATTAAAAACGGTTTATGGGTATCAATTTGAGGTAAAGAAAGTAGCGGCTGCTTCGGCAGTTGATGATTTTGATGGAACGACCATTTATATTGCTCAGGCAAATGAGATGACAAATATATTATCGACTCCCAATATCGACTTTTGTATTAATATTCAGCCAACTTTAGGCAGTATTTTATTGATAAATAAAAATCAAAACAAAAGTTATATTGCTGCCATTCAGCACGTTCGCAGAAGAGAAAGTATTGCCATGACACCGGCCGACTGTTTGATGGCTCTAAACACGTTGACCGGAAATGCTACCGGTATTAAAAAAGAAAGCATCGTCAAATCTAACAAGGTGATTGTTTTGGATTCAATTAAAACAATTACGGGGAGCGATACAAAAGCGTTGCTTGGTTCCAGCGGTCTTTCTATTCAGTATGCGATCATGATGGGACTGGTGGATGATGCCCTGGAAAAACATCCTGGAAAGGAAATCAAATTTGTGGTTCCACCAAATTGCTACGGAGGTACCAACGATCAGGCCAGAAGAGTGGCTGCTTGTCTGGATAAAGTCGAAATTGTGGATTTACCCGTAGACGGAGACAATGATATGGTTCGGAGTATTGATGTTGTTTTAGACAAGATCGCCAGAGAAGATGCGATTCCATATATCATTGCGGAAATTCCAACCAACCCCAGAGTAGAGGTGCCGGATCTAGATAACCTAAAAGAAGTTTTAACAAAAATTCGTCAGACCACATCAGGTGAAACGGCGATTGATCCTGTTTTTATTTTAGATCAAACCTTTTGTCCAAACGTTCATTTTTTGGGAGACGGTGAAATCCTTTCTACCATTCGAACCATCTCTTACGCAAGTGGATCAAAATTTCCAAGTGGTGGATTGTGTACGGCGGGCTATTGTGTTGGTAATAAAAAAACCGCTAAACTGATGGAAAAGGTAGGTCACCATCTTCAACTTTGCGACAACGAAGCAACCCATCTCCAGGTTGAGATTTTAGCCAAACAATTACCTTCCATGAAAAGCAGAATTCAGAAAGCGTATCAAAACACCCGTGAATTTGTCAATTACATTCAGGAAGTGTTACCAGCGGCAAAAATCAATTTTGTTTCTGAAGAACTGGCCGAACAAGGATTTACTCCATCCGTTTTTTCTTTAGACCTCCCCACGAAAGGAGATACAGCGGAAGAAAAAGAAGCTTATAAAAGAATATTAAATCATCGCTTGATTAACAGGATGATTACGCAAATCCCTGACGAAAGCAAACACTGTGTTAGTTATGGACAATTAAAGGGATGTTATTGGACCATTCCTGCGACCTCTACCCAGGGGACGACCAAGGAAGGGGACAAAGATTATATCGCTCGGGTATCTGTTTCGCCCAACATGGATCTTGCACGTCACAAAGAAGTGTTTCTGGATTTTGTGCAGACAATCTGACAGGTAGTACATAACATTCAGTATTGAACAAATGAAACATAATTGTTTTATGAAATAACTTTTGTTATTTGAATATGAAATTAAAAAAATACTATGAAAAATAAAATGGAAAAGCCAACCCCGGAAGCGAAAGCACTGTCCCTTTTTTTGATGGCTTTTAAGAAAGAGAGTACGGCGCATAAAGAAAAATCAAAACGGATGAACAAGCTTTGGGGACAGGTGACAAGAGAAGAAGTGAGTATGCGTGATTATCTAAAAGAAGTAGAAGAAACCCTGGCCTCTTTTGGCGGATATACGGAGGTGATCTGGAAAACAGTGAAGTATTATATTAAAAAAACGGGTGAATGGACCTTAGAGGGAGAGGATAAATATTGTGTAGATGCCAGGGAAATAGCTACCAAAATTCTCAAAAAATGACCATCATCAATTTACAGGAAAAGGCTACCGCCAAAACGCATTTTCATCGAATAGCTATTCCATTAAAATCCTTTGGCTCCGGACTGGAACATGAAAAGCAGCCCGTTAATACAGCGGTTGTATTTAACTGATTAAATCTCAATCTCAGAGATCCATTGAATATGGATAAACTCATTTTCGTAATTTGCTTGTAATTATGATACAATTTATACTGAACAATCAGGCGATTAAAACACCCATTCATCAAGGAGTGACGCTTCTTGATTTTATTCGGGACCACCAACATTTAAAAGGAACCAAAATTGGCTGCCGCGAAGGCGACTGTGGGGCATGTACCGTTTTGGTAGGGACTACGTGTGGGGAAGAAGTGACGTACCAAAATATAACAGCATGTATTTCTCCTTTGGGAAATGCCCATGGAAAACATATCGTTACGGTAGAAGGAATCAATTTACCTAAGACACTCAATACGGTTCAGCAAGCCATGGCCGATAATTATGCTACCCAATGCGGGTTTTGTACGCCGGGGTTTGTGGTATCCATGACGGGTTTTGCTTTAAAAAAATCCAACGTTTCCGAGGACGCACACGAAACTTGTAATGACGCGATTAGTGGAAATATCTGTCGATGTACCGGGTATAAATCTATTGAAAAAGCAGGGTTTGAAATTGAAAAAAAATTAACAAAAAAGGATGCCAATCAGCATATATCCTGGTTGATTAAAGAAGGGTTTATTCCGAACTATTTTGAAACGATTCCTCGACGGTTAAAAGATTTACAAAAGGAAATTGCTTCCAATGCAGACTCAATGAGATCCTCTTCCAGTGGAACAAAAGTAGCCAACGGAACGGACCTTTATGTTCGTCACGCGGATAAGTTGGCCGAAGAATCGGTGCAGTTATTAGTACACGAAGAAGGACTCAAGGGAATTGTATTTTCTGATGGTATTTGTACCCTTGGCGCCAACACGACAGTCACTGAGTTAGTAGAAAACAAGCAGTTGCAAGCCATGTTTCCAAGGCTCAAAAAATTTATGAAATTGGTCTCCTCCGAACCCATCCGAAACATGGGAACCCTTGGAGGTAATTTTGTCAATGCTTCTCCAATCGGCGATATGTCCATTTTTTTTCTAGCTCTAAATTCGATTCTAACCATCCAAAAAGCAGACGGCGCAGAACGACAAATCCCATTTCAATCTTTTCATCAGGATTACAAAGCGTATGATTTAAGAGCGGATGAAGTCCTGCAATCGATTTCTTTTAAAATACTTAAAGCCAATGATTTTTTCAATTTTGAAAAAGTCTGCAAACGTACCCATTTGGATATTGCAAGTGTGAATACAGCTGGAAGAATTTCAGTGAAAAACAATATAATTACAGTAGCACATTTTTCCGTCGGAGGGGCCGCGGCCATTCCAACCTACTTAACCAAAACCAATGCATTTTTAATAGGGAAAGAAATAAATCCAGTAACAGTCGCCGACGCCTCCACTATTTTGCAATCGGAAATAACACCGATCAGCGACGTTCGAGGGACCTCCGCCTATAAGCGATTACTTGCTAAACAATTATTTCTCGCGCACTTTATAGAATTATTTCCTGTCCAGATGGAAGGTTAATTTACTCCTTAATTCTAAAATCCTTCCATAAAATAACTACTTTGCGAAAAACACTATAAACATGGATTTATTTATTATTGCCTCGATACTCATTGTTCTTTCCGCCTTATTTGGCTATGTCAATGTAAAATTTCTAAAACTGCCCAATACCATCGGTTTGATGATTGTGGCCATCTTGTTTACGATGGGACTTTTCCTGACCAGTTTAATCAATCCAGCATTACTAAATCTGGCCGAAAGATTAATTGCTCAAATTGATTTTGAAACCGTTTTACTCGATGTCATGTTAGGCTTTCTGTTATTTGCCGGAGCTATGCATACGAATTTTGATCAGCTAAAAGTGCAACGTTGGCCGATACTTCTGTTTGCCACGGTGGGCGTATTAACCTCCACATTTTTAGTAGGTGGAATGAGTTGTTTTTTGTTTAATGCACTGGGGCATGATATAGAATTTATTCACTGTTTACTCTTTGGAGCACTAATCTCCCCAACGGATCCGATTGCGGTTTTGGGTATCATGAAAAAAGTGGGAGTACCTAAAAAACTGGAAACCAAGATCGTTGGAGAATCGCTATTTAATGATGGGGTAGGGGTCGTGATTTTTCTGACTATTTTTACCATTGCCAGTGGTGGAATAGAAGGTGACCACGGAGGCAGTACTTTAAGTAGTATTATTACTTTATTTGGAAAAGAAGTGTTTGGCGGGATTGCTTTTGGTGGCGTTATTGGTTGGATTACTTTCAAATTGTTGAAAACGATTAACGATTATGAAATAGAAGTGATGATCACATTGGCTTGTGTGATGGGCGGATACGTGCTTGCGCACTACCTTCATTTATCGGCACCATTGGCGATTGTAGTAGCGGGTCTAATAGTTGGAAATGATACAGTCAGAGACAGTGCGATGTCTAATATTACTGAGCAGTTTGTCGATAAATTTTGGGAACTGGTGGATATTTTATTAAATGCATTACTCTTTGTTTTGATTGGTTTAGAACTTTTGATACTCACCTTTGAGATGAGCTTTTTGATTGCGGGTTGTATTTCGATTTTTCTCGTATTGATAGCCCGGTACCTTTCCCTTATCATACCCGTACAGATATTTTCAAAGCGCCTCGAATTCCTTCCGCATACTTCTATCATCATGACGTGGGGTGGATTGCGAGGCGGAATATCCATTGCTTTAGCATTGAGCTTAACCGACGAAATGAATCGGGATTTAATTCTAACGGTAACTTACGTAGTGGTCGTTTTTTCAATTATCGTACAAGGATTGTCCATCGGAAATTTAGCAACCCGATTATTGGGAAAGGAAAATATGATCGTAAATAAAGATGAACATTAGAAACGAAACGCATTCCGTAAGTCGTTAAAAATTTAGGAGATGGTTTTGCTCTTCTTCGTTTTCAAAATACCAAAGCCTGTAAATATATCAATGAATAGAAATGAAAGAAATGTCGCTATTTAACGTATAAGTAGTTCCCTGTATTTACTATGAGGTTTTTTCACTAATATTACGCATATTTTGTCAAAATTCCTTTTGTCAACATCCCTTAGAATCTACCCTTATCGGAATTCTATCGGGAACACCAATTTTCTTTCATTTCAACTTAGAATTATATGTTATTAAGAAATACATTTACACTGATTTTTTTATTTGCTTTTTCCAATTGCTGCCTGACGCAAATAGTTCCCATTGATAATTATTCTCTTAATAATTTTGGTCAGCCTCAACTGGAAATTACTGCTCAGGCTGATAAATATTATACCCTGACGGTGCAACATGAACCCGATAATGCTTATGAATCCATCACTTCAATTACCATGGGAGTGGATGGTAGCCTGGTGATCACCGAACCTGGTGCGGCATTTCAGCTACAAAATTATAGCGTTTTTGAACATTCAATAGCCAACCCGGATGATGTAGATGGAGATGGTATTGATGACATTACAGAGTTCAATGACATGCCTACCAATGCTCCCTTAAACTTTGCCGAGTCGATTGACTTTGTTGATGGAACCACTTCTATTCCTGATGCGGAAACGTTTGCGAGTATGTCCGTGGTAGAAGATGTTCCCTGGGCGCCTTTTCTTAATGGTCAACAATTTGTGAAGTTTGGAATACTTGATCGAGATACGGACGAGCCTAAAATATATTTTATTAATAGTAACACCCACTTTATTCATGCTAATTTCTTTGAGGCAATCGAGGCTAACGTTAATGGTGATGATGGATCTGGAGAAGTCGTTTTTAATCCTAATGATATTTTGCCAAATGGATCTATCGGTAGTTATTCCTTCAATTTTTCATTTGGAGATGCTTTAAATTTTGAATCTACACAAAGAACATTTGAATTGTTAATGGCTAATATGCCTTTCTTAAACAATAACTTCCAGCATTTTATTGGTGATGTGGGAGAAGGTCTTTATAACATACAATACAAGGAGGATTATGCTGGATCAAGAATAAATGTGGTATTGGAATCCGAGGTATTTGCCGACGTAGATTTTTTACCATTTAATCAAGCGGAGGGATACGGTTTTTTTAGAGAGATGGCACTGGATGAAAATCCGGGTTCCAGAGACATTGTGTTATACGATGCATTGCCCAACTCACTTCCCAGAGTAGGAGGGATTATTACTTCTGTTATCCAAACACCTTTATCACACGTTAATTTGAGAGCCATTCAGGACAATGTTCCAAATGCTTATATCAAAGATCCGTTGTTGATAGATTCAATTGCCAATTTAATTGGAAATTATATTTACTACAAAGTAGAAGCCGACCAATATCATATCAGAGAAGCTACTCTCGACGAAGTGAACGCCTGGTACGAAAACCTCAGGCCAACCGAAGATCAAATTCCTGATCGTGATCTTGGCCAAACCAGTATCTTGCCCCTTGATTCTATTAGTTTTGACATGTCCACGGCCTTTGGTGCCAAGTGTTCGAACGTAGCCACCATGCGTGGCTTTGGTTTTCCAGAAGGAACTATTCCGGATGGGTTTGGTATTCCATTTTATTATTATGATGAATTTATGAAGTTTAATAACTTTTATGAGGATGTAGAAGAAATGATTTCGGATGATGAATTTATCAATGATCTGGAAACCCGGATTGACAGGTTAAAGAATTTTAGAGATGAAATCAAAAACGCTCCCATGCCACAATGGATGCTGGATGATTTACAAGCAATGCACGATGCCTTTCCCGAAGGAACCAACGTTCGTTGTAGATCAAGTACGAACAATGAGGATCTACCTGGATTCAGTGGTGCTGGGTTATACACGTCTAAAACACAGCGCCTGGACGAAGGGCATATTCAAAAATCGATCAAACAGGTTTACGCCAGTATGTGGAATTTTAGAGCTTTTGATGAACGAGATTTCTACCGTGTCGATCACTATATCGCAGCGATGGGCATCCTTTGTCATACTAATTTTGACGACGAAAAATCTAATGGAGTAGGCGTAAGTATTGATCCTGTTTTTAACACAGAAAATACATTTTACTTAAATACACAGGTTGGTGAATTTTTAATTACTAATCCGGACGCCAGTTCTATTCCGGAGGAAATTTTATTAAATACGGACTCCTCCGAAGGATACGTGTTACTTAGAGAGTCTAATCTGGTTCCGATCGGGCAGCTGGTGATGGGAGAAGAATATCTCGATTTAATGCGGGAATATTTACAGGTTATTCATGATGAGTTTGCGATCCTTTATAATGTGGTCGGTGCCGAGGGGTTTGGTATGGATATCGAATACAAAGTGACGGCTGAAGATCAATTAATTATCAAACAAGCCAGGCCTTGGGTTTCTTTTTGGGCAGATATCAAAGCAACCAATGACTTAAGCATACTGGAGATTATCGAACCGCAAAATTCTGCTTCTTTAGGTGCGGCTGAATTGGTATCGGTTAATATTGGTAATCGTGGTTTAAAAGAAATGAGTGATTTTGAAATTTCGTTGTTAGTAGATGGAGTAATGGTGGAGACTTTACCGGTTAATGATGTGTTAACGCCACAAACAGAGAGTACCTACCAGTTTACCATTCCTCAGGATTTTTCTACTATTGGTGACTATAATATCGAAGCGATTGTATCTCATCCAGAGGATGGTTATCGGGGAAATGATACGATTAGTAGGGTATTAAATAAATTACACATTCTAGAAGGAGGAATTTTCATAAACGAGGGAACTGTAAAATGTGGGAACGAGTTGGAATTAAGTGCTATAGTTACCAATTACGGAGAAACTACTTTTATTGATACTGAAATAGAAGTAGTCGTGAATGGGATAATTGTGGACACTATTTCGTACGAATTTGATATTCCATACTTGGCAGAGGTAGAGATAAACGTCTTCGTTACTGAAAATCTTCAACCCTCGGATAACGAAATCATCCTGAACCTGTTGAGCGTAAATGGACAGTCAGATGCTGTTGGAGATAACAATACCACCGTCTTTAATACGGATTTAGATTCTGAGTTTTATAATATAACCCTGGTGATAAATGCTGATTTTTTTCCAGAGGAAATTTTATGGACACTAGATGATGCCTTTACCAACGACCCGATTAGTGCAGGATCTTTGGAGGAAGGTCAGGAAATAATGATTGAAGCAATTTGTGTCGATTATAATAGTTGTTTGACCTTAACGGTTTATGATACGTATGGTGATGGAATTTGTTGTGAAGCAGGTTTTGGAAACTTTTTTGTACTAAGTTCCACCGGCGATACACTGGCGACCAACAATGGTGATTTCAGTGATCAAGCAGTAGAAGTTTTTTGCCCTAATGGACTCGGCTGCACTTTTGCTGCTACCGTTGAAACCTTTCCCACTTCGAGCATGAATGTAGATGATGGATCAATCACTATTAATACAGATGGTGGAATAGGGCCGTTTCAGTACAGCATAGATGGCGGCGCGAGCTTTTCAGATAACAATAAATTTGCAAATCTGTTTACGGGCGTTTATCGGGTGGTTGTAATGGATGCCACGGGAAATTGTTCTTACGAAGAAATCGTAACGGTAGAAGTTGATATTGCGAGCGATGTAGAAGATCTTGGTAATGGTAATCTCAAGATATATCCAAATCCGACAAAAGATAATTTAGTTATTGAACTGGGAGCATCCCTGGAAATTTCTGGTGTTCTAAATATTGAAATTTATGACTATCTGGGAAGGTTGATGCAAAGCACTGCTATTAACGGTAGCACACCGAGAACGGTGATTTCTTTAGACAACTATACCGCTGGTTGTTATTTTGCGAAGTGTTATAATGAGCGCTTTGAGCAATACTTTAAAGTAATTAAGGTAGAGTAGTGTTTGTTTGGGTTTTTATTTTAAAATAAAGATTAACTAGTAGTTTATAAAGACGAAATAAAAAGTAATTTCTTTGTGAATAATTGTTACCTTACGGAAAAAATTTAAAATTTCCACTATGAGCGTACTTACTAAACAATATGTTGATAAAATTTCCTACGAGATAATCGGATCCGCTATTGAAGTTCATAGAGAAATGGGACCGGGTTTAATTGAAAGTGTCTATGAGGCTTGTATGATTAAAGAGTTGGAAAGTCGGGGATTGCTGGTAGAAAGTCAGCAGGTGGTTCCTGTAGTTTATAAAGGAGAAAAGCTAACTGCTCTTTTGAGATATGATTTGCTGGTTGAAAATTGTATCGTAGTGGAGTTGAAAGCAGTACGTGAATTGCACCCGATTTTTGAGGCAAAATGTATGTCTTATGCGAGACTATTGGAGATTCCTAAAGCTATTTTAATAAATTTTACTTGTACCAATATTTTTAAGGAAGGCCAAAAAACATTCGTAAACAAATATTATCGAGCATTGCCTGATCAGTGAACTCTTTCACGAAAAAGAATAAACACATAAACGCATAAACGCATAAACACATAGGCACATAGGGCACATAGAGAAATCTGATAAATTAAGCCACTTTTTTCTACGTAATCCTCACGAAAGAAGTGCTATGTGTTCTATGTCCCTATGTGTTTAAAAATCTCTCTTTTACGAAAAGCATAAACACATAGGCACATAGGGCACATAGAAAAATCTCTATTAATTTAATGCGCTGATTAGTATCACACGAAAGAAGTGCTATGTGTTCTATGTCCCTATGTGTTTAAAAATCTCTTTCACGAAAAGAATAAACGCATAAACGCATAAACACATAGGCACATAGAAAAATCTCTATTAATTTAAAGCGCTGATTAGTATCACGAAAGAAGTGCTATGTGTTCTATGTCCCTATGTGTTTAAAAAAAATTGCACAAAAAAAAGTCCCGAACAACCGTCCGCGACTTTTCTTATTTCCATATAAAAACTGGAAAACCAGTACTAAAATTATTTAATATCCAGTAACTCTACCTCAAAGATCAACGTAGAGAAAGGTCCGATCTTCGGTCCTGCACCACGGTCACCATAAGCTAGATCATAAGGTAAAAATAATTTCCATTTAGAACCCTGTGGCATCAATTGTAACGCTTCCGTCCATCCCGCGATTACCTGAGTAACCCCAAATGTAGCAGGCTGTCCACGTTCAACCGAAGAATCAAACACCGTACCGTCGATCAACATACCATGGTAGTGCACAGTTACCTGAGACGCTGTAGTGGGCTTTGGGCCCGTACCTTCCTTCAGGATTTCGTATTGCAATCCGCTTTCAGTTGTCTTCACTTCCGGACGTTTTTTGTTAGCCTCCAAAAATGCTTTTCCAGCAGCCACTGCTTCCGTATGTTGGCCAGCCTTTTGTGCCTGCAGGTGATCGCGAAAAATATTCTCAGCATCCTCCTTGCTGATCGCTAATTTTTGATCTTTTAATACATCGTTGATCCCTTTGGCAAGGTCTTCTGGTGTGAGATCAGTTAAGTTTTGAGATTTTAATCCCTGGGCCATCATCACCCCAACACTGTAACTTAGTGAGTCCATTTTTGTTTGTGCATTTAGCTGGTAACAGATGCTACCAATTAGTAAAAATAAAATTAATTTTTTCATCAGTAATATAATTTAGATATAACTTCGTTAAATAAAACGGTTTTTAAATGACCTGGTTTTAATTAGGACAGTCTTTTTTCAACGATTAAGTTGGTTATTCCATTGTGTAAATTGGTTATTTTTGGAAAACCCTAACTTTTCATTTCTGCGTAATATTCAAAGAAATAAGGGATCGTTTCAATTCCCCGATAAAAGTTAAAGAGACCAAAATGTTCATTTGGACTGTGAATATCGTCACTGTCTAATCCAAATCCCATCAAAATCGAATCTACATTCAGTACTTTCTTGAATAAGGCGACAATCGGAATACTTCCACCACCTCTCTGGGGAATTGGCATTTTTCCAAAAGTCTTTTTCATCGCTTTTTCCGCAGCTCGGTATTCATCGCTATCGGTAGAAACCACCACCGGATCACCACCGTGATGAGGGGTTACTTTTACTTTGACAGAATCCGGGGCTATCTTTTTAAAGTGATCAGAAAATAATTTTGTGATCGCTTCCGGGGTCTGGTTTGGCACCAATCGCATGGAGATTTTTGCATAGGCTTTAGAAGGCAAAACCGTCTTGGCTCCTTCTCCAGTATAGCCACCCCAAATACCGTTTACATCAAGTGTCGGCCGAATAGATGTTCGTTCCAAAGTCGTATATCCTTTCTCCCCGTGCGTATCCTTAATCTTTAATTCCTTCTTGTAACCAGTCTCACTAAAAGGTGCTTCGTTCATCAATTTTCGTTCTTTACGCGAGACTACTTCGACATCTTTATAAAATCCGGGAATAGTAATTTTATTGTTTTTGTTCTGCATGGATGCGATCATCTGGGACAGAATATTAATTGGATTGGCTACGGCACCACCATAAACGCCAGAGTGTAGATCGCGATTCGGACCCGTCACCTCTACTTCCAAATAACTTAGTCCTCGCAGACCTACGGTAATCGAAGGGGTCTTATTATTGATAATCGAAGTATCCGAAACGAGGACCATATCGCAGTCGAGCATCTTTTTATTTTTCTTACAAAAAGTCTCCAGATTACTGGAGCCTACCTCTTCTTCCCCTTCGATCATAAACTTAACATTACAGGGCAAAGCATCGTGCGCCAACATAGCTTCAAAGGCTTTCAAGTGCATATATACCTGACCTTTGTCATCGCAAGCTCCGCGGGCAAAAATAGCGCCTTTGGGATGATTCTTGGTTTTTTTGATGACGGGCTCAAATGGCGGCGAATCCCAAAGTTCTATCGGGTCGGGTGGTTGTACATCGTAGTGTCCGTACACCAGCACCGTTGGTTTGGATTTATCAACCATCTTTTCTCCGTAAACGATCGGATGACCCGCCGTAGGGTAAATTTTTACTTTTTTGGCACCCGCAGCTTTCAACTTATCCGCAACAAATTTAGCGGTCTTTTTTACATCGCCAGCGTACGCCGGATCGGCACTCACCGAAGGAATGCGAAGGAAATCCAGTAATTCGTTCAGATAGCGATCCTGATTTTCTTTGTGGTATTTTTTTAATTGATCCATGGTTGGTTAAATTTTTTTTGCAAATATAAGGAAAGTACGTGTACCTGGGGTTATTGAATGGAGAACTATTCAGATTGGGTTCTTGACGGTTACAATACTTTTACCCTTTCGGAACAAATAATATGCTTAATCGTATGCTCTTAGAGTTTATTATAAATTATTCATTCACTAATTCAAAAAAATATGAAGAGAATTTACACAACACTCACACTTTGCTTACTTCTCAATCTCGTATTCGCGCAAAATGAACGGTATGATTTTGAGTTTTCTAACGAAACTTATGTACCACTGAACAATGCAGAATCCCTGGATTTTGCTGCCGATGATGACTGGGCAGATTTCGAACAGTTATTAGAGTTAGAAATTGAATTAGGGTTTTCTGTTCCAATTTTAGGACATTCAGCCGTAGAACTTTTTAACTTTTTCACACCCGAACTTTTGGTTTCTAGTTTTGACGAAGATGCGGAAGATCCTATTGTACCTTTTATTCTTCCAACCACTACTCAGTTACAAAATCGGGGAGTCATTTCGGGGAATGATCCGAGTGAAATTCTTTATCAAACTTCTGGAAATCCTGGTGCCCAAATATTTAAAATGGAATACCATGATGTGGGTTTTGCTAACGAATCTTTGCAGGACACGCCAAGTCAGGATATGTTTACCAATATTCAAGTTTGGATATATGAAGGCAGTGGCTGTATTGAATTTCGTTACGGAGAAACAAGCATTACCGACGAAGATTTGGTCTTTGATGGAGAGGGAGGATCTTCAGCGGGTCTATCTCGTGCCTTAACTTCGCAGTTTGACTCCGATACGATCCTTTACGCTATTGCCACAACTGGTGATGCGCAAAATCCAACTGTTCTGGAAGCAGAAAATTCAGATCAGGAAGGGAATCTTGCCACGGGATATCCGGCTTCAGGAATTGTTTATACTTTTTGCCCTGAAATCGATGTAAACACCACAGGTTTGGATACGGATTTAGATTGGGAAGTTTTTCCTAATCCAACCGTTGATTTCTTAGTGATAAAATTAAACGAAATGATTGCTACTGACTATCGTCTCATCGCGATGAATGGTCAAACAATTCAGGAAGGAGTGCTCGACGAAGTAAACCAAAAAATAGACGTTCGCAATCTATCAAAAGGAATTTATATGTTAACGGTACAAACTGATAATGGCATCGCAACCAAACGCTTTTGGAAGAAATAGGTTTTTGGTGTTGTATTGTTGAAATGTTGAAATGTTGAGTTGCTTTTTTGCGCCCTACAATTCAACATTTTTTCTTTTTTTATAAAATAGTTCTCTTCGGTTTAAATATAAGAAATGTTGACAAAATAAATGACAATTCTATACTACCTCTTTTTCCGCCACTCTGCGTCTACATTATGGATTATTTAGTGCTTGGGGCACTAGCGCCTTCGGCAATAAATAACTTGGCATATTGATCAACGTAGGAACATGATCAACGTAGGAACAAGGCATTGCCTTGTTCCTACGTTGATCAGTTAACTTAAATTTATCTACCGTCTTTTTTGAGTTTTTCAAATACTTTAGAGGGCGATACCTACGCGTTGAAAGGAACGATTAACGAATCACCAATCATCGATCACCAATCAACTATGTCTTAATGTCCAGGAAAAAATTAACAATTTGAAATACATACTAATTTAGTACCCAAACCACTAGCGCTCAACATCCTCAAAATACCGTTCCCAAAAAATCTACCACGCCTCCCGTCCATTTTTTTTCTCCCAGTGATTTGACCAATAAGGCCTCCGCCAAATGATGATGCTTTACCCCAAGTGTTTGGTGATCGCTGATAAACAACCATCTGCAGGAGTTGCTATGTAGTTGGTAACCATTTTTTAAATAAAGATCTGCTGCTCCTGCGGTAAGCATAATAAAATCTATATTATTTTGATGGCCGAGTTGTTCCAGCTCCAGGAGTAGGGTAGCCGCGACCTGTTTTTGTCGAAAGGCGGGAGCTACGCAAATGTCTACTACACCAAAAATAACAAAAGGCTGGTGATCAACTGCAATCATCCGATGTTCGACTGCAAGATGACCAATTAGGTCTGCTGCCTCGTAAGCTAAAAAACGAAAATTGGGTAGTTGTTTATGATAGGTACGGCCATTTGGATATCCTGAAAAACAGGTAGCCAGTAGTTGGTGAATGTCTTGCGCTTGTTCATTTGTAATGCTAAATTCTTCAATTCTTTGGATGTCCATTTTTATTTAAAATGTTGGCTAAGGAGTTTTGTTAAGTTGGATTCTGTCAGTCTATAGCTGAGCTCGCCCTGCGAGGCAAAACTAATCGCACCTGTTTCTTCTGAAACGATAAAAACCACTACGCTGGAAACTTCCGTGACACCGATAGCTGACCGGTGTCGCAATCCCAGTTTTCCGGGTATATCTGCATTATTTGAAACAGGCAATACACAGCTAGCTGCATAAATTTTATCCTGATTTAAAATCATGGCACCATCGTGTAATGGACTATCTTTACTAAAAATACTTTCAATTAATGGCTGACTGATCTGCGCATTAATTTTAATACCACTATCATTAAAGGTTTGGAGATTGAATGTATCGGCTATCACAATTAGTGCTCCCGTTTTTCGTCTACTCATTCTAAGTATAGCATTTTTAACAGCCTGTCGTTCGGGAGCGTGATCCGTTTGATTTTCACCAAAATTCCGGTCCAAAAAACGACTGACAATATTCGATCGCTTACGAAGCGTACTATTACCCAAAAGCAGGAGAAAACGCCTAACCTCAGGTTGAAATACAATGAGCAACATAATAACGCCAACGCTAAAAACCTGACCCAGGATCATCGACAGCAACTCCATTTCCAGAAATTGTACAAGAAAAGAAACCAGAAATATAAATAATACCCCAACAAAAATATTGAAGGCAATACTTCCTCTTAGAATGGTAAATAACTGGTAAAATAAATATCCTACAATGAGAATGTCCAGAATATCCCATACTCGAATACTTAAAAATCCAACATCGAATAGCCCTGGCAGAAAGATCATCCCTTTTTTATGTAAATTTGTTGCAATTAAAAAAACGATTTCAAATGCAAGTTAGAAAATTTTTACCGTTTATAGGGACTTTAGTCCTCTTATGCGCCGCCTTTGGGGTGCAAGCCCAGGTCCTTACTACTAATGAGGATGGAGAAAAAATTGTCGTCTATGTTGATGGTTCATGGGCCTATTTTGATGGTTTGGACTCTGAAGAACAAAAAGCCGTCAGCGAGTCTACCAAAAAAGTTAGAAAGAAGAAATCCAAAAAAAGCAAAAAGAAAAAAAATAAAAAGGGGAAGAAGGAAAAAAAAATTAAGAAGAATAAGAGGAATAAGAAGGTTGGTAAACACAAAGATCGTTCTAAAAAGAAAAATAGGCAATTCTCTGATGCGGAAGAAATGGCCGCCCGGCAGGAAGCGATTCAGCGGGCAGATTGGGCCGCAATGGAGGAGATGCGAACAAAAAAATTAAAAGTCCAGGCGGGACAGGCGCTAAGCGTTATGCGAAAAGAACTTTCCGCTGCTTATTCTAACACGGATATTTCCGTTGCTAAACTTGATGAGATGGATAAAAAATATAAAAATCAACAGGTCGTATTAAACAACGCTGCGGCCACCCACCGGGAGGCTGAGAATTTTTTAAATAAAATGGAGGGGATGATTGATATGAAAAAGTCCAAACGGGATAAATTGCTCGCTGACCTCAATCAAACACAGGAAACGGAAGTTAACGACTGGACGGATGATCTTACCGAATCGGGTACCAACCCTTCTGTCAGAAAGAAAAAACGATCGAAAAAAGACCGAAAAAAGGGGAAGGCGGTGTTAACGGTTAATGAAGATTTAATTGCGTACCCTCCAGCGCCACCTTGTGAGTTGGCCTATGATGGTGTAGATGAGTTTACCAATAAACGTCGTTGGGAAATGCCAAAGCAGACATTTTTTACACATACTTCTGATCGCTTAAAACCTTTTTTTAAGGAAAAAAACCACATTACCGTAGAAGGTTATCTCTCTGGTGCCAGCGGAAACGGCGGGACTTATTACCTCAATCTTAATATTATTATTTTGTCTGAAATGGCGCAGCGAGAATTTGGGGTTTTAGAGAAAGCGAGTATTCTTACGCTAAAATTGATAAATGGTAGTAACGTAAAGTTATTTAACACTAAAACATCTACTGGAACCTTGGATAAGGTTGAAAAGGTAGTGGAATATCGTGCACAATATATGATTAATTCCGATAACTTGAAGTCGCTCCGCAAAAGTGAAGTGGACAAAGCCCGGGTTGTTTGGGGAACAGGATATGAAGATTATGAAGTATACAACCTTGACTTTTTTATTGATCAAATAAATTGTCTGGAAAATAATAAATAAAACATGTTAGGACTTAAATTACCAACAGATCCGCGTTGGGTCAATCTGGCAGAAATGGATCTGGGAGAGATATTGACTGATCACGCTTACTGCGAACAAAAAGCAGCGACTTCTTGTATCAGTTTAATTCAGCAGTATCCAGAGAAAATTGATATGGTTCGTGAAATTGCTCCGATCGTGACCGAAGAGTGGGGGCACTTTCGTTTGGTACTTGCCGAAATAGACAAGCGTAAGTTGACCCTGGGAAAACAGCGAAAAGATGAATACGTCAACGCGCTCCGTAAATTTCAAAAGAAAGATGGTGCCTGGGAAGACCGACTGGTAGAAAAATTATTGGTCTTCGCACTCATCGAAGCACGAAGTTGTGAACGTTTCCGTTTGCTCTCTCTTCACATTGCGGATGAGGATTTAAAAGAATTTTATCATAAGTTCATGATCTCCGAGGCGGGACATTACCGAATGTTTATTGACTTGGCTAAACGTTATGGAGGAGAGGATCGGGTAAAGAAACGTTGGCAGGAATATTTAGAAAAAGAGGCCGAGATTCTAAATGAGATGACCTTGCGAGGAGACCGGATGCACTAGTGCTTCCGGAACTAAATTTCTATGTATAAAGATGTAAGAGCGCAATCAAGATGGTTACGTTCGCATTGCGTACTATGTGACTGATCCACCGATTAACTAATCAACAACTTAGTGCCGAAGGCACTAGTGCCTCCTTATATTACAGCACAACTCAACTATCAATAAACGTCTTTAACAATAAGGATTTATAACTGGAAGGCTTATTGCTAGTCCTCCCTCCGAAGTTTCCTTATATTTGGAATTCATATCCTGCGCAACTTCCCACATTGTTTTGATGACAGAATCCAGGGGTACGATGGCGGTACTCGCATCACTTTCCAGTGCCAGATTTGAGGCAGTGATAGCCTTTATGGCACCCATTGTATTTCGCTCGATACAGGGAACCTGAACCAGGCCTTTAATGGGATCACAGGTCAGACCGAGATGGTGCTCCATGGCAATCTCTGCGGCCATCAGACACTGCTCAGGTGTACCACCCAACACTTCCGTCAATGCTCCGGCGGCCATGGCAGAAGAGACCCCGATTTCTGCCTGACAACCACCGACTGCAGCAGAAATAGTAGCACCCTTTACAAACAGACAACCAATTTCACCCGCTGTAAACAGGAATTTTTTAATCTGCTCATTGCCTTCATAATTGCAAAATAAAAAATAGTACATCAGTACCGTGGGGATTACACCGGCTGCTCCATTGGTAGGCGAGGTTACCACTCTTCCCATGGCAGCATTGTGTTCGTTGACGGCCAACGCAAAACAACTAATCCACTTATTGACCGAATTAAAATCTTTAGGCGCATTTCGGATGGCTTTGATCCAGTCCTCCTGAGATTCGTAAGGTACGCCATTCAAAAGCCTGGTACAGAGATCTTTAGCACGGCGTTTGACCTGTAAACCACCAGGCAAAATTCCTCCGGTACAACAGCCTTCGTACATGGCCGACAGCATCGTAGACATGATCAGATCAATCTGAATATCTATCTCTCTCGCCGACCTTAAAGTCAGCTCATTTTTGTAAACGATATCCGAAATTTTACAATTTTCTTTTTTGGTATATTTCAAAATATCTAACCCGCAAGTAATGGGATAGGGAAATCCTTTCAGTGAAAGAGGGACTTCATCAGATTGGTCATATTCGATAAACCCGCCACCAACGGAGGCAAAAATTTGCGCTTTTACTTGTTCCTGGTTGGCGTAAGCCACAAACTTTAAGGTGTTGGGATGGAGGGCATGTTCAATCTGTTCAAAAATTATATCTTTTTCAAATTGAAAAGTAATTGTTTTACCTAGAATGGTTATTTCTTCCTTATCCCGAAGAGAAAATAGGTATTCGGAGATTAAATTGGTGTCAATGGTTTTGGGAGAATAACCCATGAGTCCCAAAACGATCGCCTGGTCCGTAGCGTGTCCAATGCCGGTCTTGGACAAAGAACCGTACAAATGAATATTCACCCGATCAAACTCAAGGTTCTTTAGCCGTTCTGCAAAAATCGTGGCCGCATTCCATGGACCCAGCGTATGAGAACTGGATGGTCCAATTCCAATTTTGAAGATATCAAAAATACTGATGGCACTCATTATTTGGTATTAAAATGTTCAATTAAGGATCATTATTTGTTTTAGAAAATACTTAAATGGCTCTGCGATATGCTACGGCATAGCTCCGGATTTTCTGCCTCAATCAGACTAAAAAAAACAAGATCCATACATGGATTATTTATTGCTCAGAGCATTAGGAATAAGGCAAAGTTATTAATTTCTAACTTATATAACGAATGCCTCCTCTAATTCTCCAATTATATCGGAATCATCCCTTTCAGCACATTATTCAGTGCAATAATCGCCGTACCAATATCCCAATTTTCTTTATTCCGTGGTTCTACCAGGTTGGAAATACTCCGGACTTGAAAAAACGGCGTACCGGTCATCAGCGCCGCGTAATGCACGGCAGCACCTTCCATACTCTCCAGGTCAGCGGAATATTTTTGGCGCACTTTGGTAATACTGTCCGTTGTACCATGTACTTTTTGTACGGTAATAGCGGAGGCATTTGGCAGGAATTGTTGTTCGGCCGCCACTGGATTAATTAACCAACCTTCCTGATATGGAGGTGTATTTGGGGCCGGCATTTCCAACTCAAAGACATCCGTAAAATCACCATTGGCCTCTTCCACTCCTAAATCACCAAAGCGATCTTTTTCAATAAACAAGACATCTCCAATTTTGTGTTTATTCGAAAAAGTGCCCGCAATTCCAGCGTTAATCATTAAGTTGGTTTTGACTTGCGATAGATATTGTCCCAGGGCAAACGCGGTGGCAGTGGCCCCGACACCCGTGATCAAAATTTGGATGGTATTGTCTCCTTTGGTAAAATTAAGCTGACCTGCTGAGTGGAAATGTTGGGCGATAAATTGTCGGGTTGGTTCGATCTCAAAGAGGGTAGCGGCAACGATAGTTAAGTGCATGTATGGTATTTTTTTACGAAAAAAATTCTCTTGGTCGCTTGTTGGCTTTTTAGAAAGTCAGAATGGAATATTATTTATTCCTCATCCCCAAGTGTTTTAAGTCCTTGTGGAGAAAATTATCGTTTCCGAACTGGTACCGAGTTTTTCAAACCATAGCGAATCCCGATCCCGGGACTCAATCCCAAAACCTGATGATAAGTAGTAGCGATATCTATATTAAACTGATCGCTGATTTTAATACCCAGACCAAAGGTAGCCAAGGTCGGATTCGCCGCACCGCCTAGACGAAGGCTAACCACCGAGTGAATTTGATATTCAATTCCAGCGTGAATCGAAAGGTCTGTATCAATTCCTTTTTCCACTTCCGTATTGAAAACAACCTTTTTGGAAGGCTGATAACTGAAACCGATACCCAATAGTCCGGGAACTTCTTCCTCCTCTGTAATTGCTACGCGCATTGGACTAAATATTCGGGCGCCAACGGTTAGTTCTTTGTTGATTGGAGCGACCAAACCAATTTCAAAAGTAAAAACGGCAGCAGAACCATAATCCGTGATCCGGGTATTCAGGAAGTCAAATTGTACGCCCATGGAGAGTTTATCAAATAACTTTCTAGCGTAGGAAATACCGACTTTTTGCTCCTGATAATTACGGATTCCATAGTTTTGAATGGTTAAACCAAAGACACCCGATCCAATCGAATGGGCTGCACCAAAGGCTAGATTGCTAATGCCAGTACCGACAAATCGTTGTTCTCCAAAAACAGTAAACTGGGTGCCGTCCAGCCAGGCCAGACCAGCCGCATTGCTAAAAATACTGTGGACATCCTGATTGGCAATTCCGGTGTTGCCCATGGCCATTCCACGAGCACCCGCTGGCAAAGGAGAACCGTTCTGACCAAAGGTAATAATAGTCAAAAACAGAAAAATTGATGCTAACATTATTTTCATAGTAAGTCGATACTTTTTTGAGGGTAAATATAGGAATATAAAGTTCCTGTTTTTAAAATTTTGACTATTTCTTCGGTTTTATGATCTTGGGGATGAGAAATAAATGCAGATTCATCCAGGGAACGGTTCAATTCTCTCCTTGAAATGAAGACATCTGAAAATTAATAAAAACAAAAAGCGAAATTCTCCTTCATATTTCTAACTTTGTGATAAGAATTTTAACTTCGTTCTAAGTAACCTGAATATACCTATTGACAAACAAAATTTCATAAAATGTTTTAAACAACTTATGAATCGCGTCGTATAATTAACTCATTCCTAAAACAAATTTTTAAAAAACTATAGCACCTTATGGCTTCAGATATCGAAATCGCCCGGACGATCCCTTTACAGCACATTGCTAAAATTGCCGAACAGTTAGCACTCAAAGAGGATCAACTCGAATTTTACGGAAAGTATAAAGCAAAACTACCGCTATCTTTAATTGATCCCGAAAAAGTCAAAAAGAACAAATTGATTTTAGTTTCTGCCTTGAGTCCAACACCCGCTGGAGAAGGAAAAACCACCATGTCTATTGGTTTGACACAAGGATTAAACCGAATCGGTAAAAAGACAACAGTAGTCTTGCGCGAACCTTCACTAGGACCTGTTTTTGGTATCAAGGGTGGGGCAGCCGGTGGCGGATATTCTCAGGTGCTCCCGATGGAGGATATCAATTTACATTTTACAGGAGACTTCTCTGCCATTGAAAAAGCACATAATTTATTGGCTGCACTAATTGATAATAACATTCAAAGTAAAACAAGATCGCTTGGAATTGATCCACGGACTGTTTTGTGGAAACGGGTCATGGATATGAATGACCGTACCCTTAGAAAAGTAGTAGTCGGTCTTGGGGGTACCGGAAGTGGTATTCCAAGAGAAACAGGTTTTGACATAACCGCTGCCTCGGAAATTATGGCGATACTTTGTTTGGCAAATTCTCGTACGGATCTAAAGGAACGACTCGGAAATATTTTCATTGGATTTAAAATGGACCGTTCTCCTGTTTATGCACGTGACCTGAACGCCCACGGCGCAATGGCTGCTCTACTCAAGGATGCGATCCAGCCCAATCTGGTACAAACAATCGAAGGGAATCCAGCGATTATTCATGGCGGTCCTTTTGCCAATATTGCACAAGGTACCAACTCCGTTTTAGCGACAAGTATGGGACTTTCTTTGTCTGATTACGTAGTGACAGAAGCAGGGTTTGGAGCTGATTTGGGCGCAGAGAAATTTTTAAATATTAAATGTCAAAGTGCTGGACTAGCACCGGAAGCCGTCGTCATTGTTGCCACAATAAGAGCTTTGAAATACCATGGTGGTATTGACCTGAAATCCTTAAAAGAACCAAACCCGGAAGCCGTTCAAAAAGGGCTGGTAAACCTGGAAAAACATCTGGAGAATATTCAACAATTTGGTATTCAGCCGGTGGTAGCGATCAACGAATTTGTGGGAGATACGGAAGCCGAGATTGCGGTGGTGCAAAAAGGTTGTGCCGCGAAAGGGGTGAAAGCGGTCGTAGCTAGGGTTTGGGCAGAAGGTGGAAAAGGAGCAGAAAATTTGGCCCGTGCAGTGGTTGAGAGTATTGAAAGTGGAAATAATAAATTTAAACCGTTGTACGATTGGGCGAGTCCGGTAGAAGAAAAAATAGCAACAATTGCTACTAATATATATGGTGCTGCCAAGGTAGAATATAGTAGCACGGCCCGTCGAGATTTACGTAGAATAGATAAGCTGGCTCTAAACGCGTTGCCAATTTGTATGGCCAAAACGCAGAAGTCTTTATCGGATGATCCCAGGAAGATCGGACGACCGACTGATTTTACAATTACGGTACGAGAAATTGAGATTGCAGCGGGTGCTGGATTTTTAATTCCAATTACGGGAGATATGATGCGAATGCCCGGTTTGCCTGCAACCCCTTCTGCGGAGTTGATTGACATTGATGAGGATGGACAAATTAGTGGATTGTTTTAAGCTTGATTTTAGGACTTTGGCACTGGTGGTTCGGGTTACCAAATTAGTTTGTATTTCAAATTGTTATTTTTTTCCTGGACATTAAGAATAGTTTATTATTATAAGAAAATCCCTTGCCATAGAGACTGGCAAGGGATTCGTATAAACCAGTTTTACTAATTCTGATTAAAAACGTTATTATAAATTTACACGATTTCGATCAGCGTTTGCTTCGTCAATTTAACATCCAGACCAAGCTGCTCCATTTGCAATAACAAGGTATGTACTTTCATACTATCCGGAGATTTAACTTCCAGATGACCTTGTTTATTCCAGCAAGCATCTTCCTGACTGACGCCGATTTTTCTTAATTTTTGAAGCACTACACTTTGAAGATCTTCGTTCTGAAAATTCTTTTTTTTATTAGAAACTGCTTTGTGCGTAAACGAATTAGATACTGCGATTACCATAATTTTAATTTTTTTATTTAAAGAAAATTTACTGTTTTTATTTTAAAAATGCTGGATGGTTGAGGGGTTGAGCAATGTGCATCCCAAAGGTTCAGCCATTTATTAATTATTCTCCCTGTCCAAGCGAGAAGCCTCTTTTGCCTCCAAATTCGTATAGGTTTTCTGTTTTAATGACGTCGAAACCTTCCTGGTGTAATTTACTCTGTAAGTATAAAACCCGTTCGAAAGTTATTTTTTTGTAGTCTGGTTTGGTTGTTTTGATAACTGCCTCCGTTGCTACAAACCGGCAGCGCCAGTGATCTGTACAATAGGTATGTTTCAAGCCGCCGGGGAAGACTTTTACCCCACGGTTGGTGATCATTTTTAGCTTCATTCCTTCTGCTCCCAAGTCGGTTAATAATTGACCGATCACATTCGGATCTTCTCCTTGCCAGTCGAGAAAAACATCTACACCGACCAGTGTTTTTTCAAGTGACTTTCGCTCGTAGGATGGAATCTCGATGGTTCCGTTACCTGCGGACAATTGGCTCGGGGCGAGCGAAGAAGGTTGCTTTCCCAAATTGGCAATCACTGCTTCCGCAAATGCTGAACAAGACACTTTAATCTTGCTAGTTGCAGCGTTATAAATATCTGCGGTATGGATGCCTTCTTCGATCGTTGTTAACCAGGCGTTCTTAACCTTATCGGCTATGTCAGATTGTCCGATGTGGGCCAACATTAGTACAGCGGCGTTGATTAGCCCGGAAGGATTCGCGATGTTCTTTCCAGAGATATCGGGAGCAGAACCGTGAATAGCTTCAAACATAGCAACTTCTTTTCCTACATTTGCGCTACCTGCCAGACCTACGGAGCCCGCAATTTCTGCAACAATATCTGAAATAATATCTCCGTACAAATTGGATGTTACAATTACATCGTATTTTTCGGGACGGGAAGCAAGTCTTGCTGCTCCTATATCGATGATCTGGCTTTCAGTGATAATTTCTGGATAATCGGCAGAAATTTCTTTAAAGACCTGGTGAAACAAACCGTCGGTCAACTTCATTATATTGTCTTTGACCATACACGTTACTTTCTTTCTTCCGTACGCTCTTGCGTATTCAAATGCGTAGCGGATAATTTTTTCCGAACCGGGTCTGGTGATCAACTTTAGACATTGAACTACATCCTGGGTTTGCTGATGTTCGATCCCGGCGTAAAGGTCTTCTTCGTTTTCTCTGACAATAACGACATCCATTTTTGGGTGTCCAGTATTGACGAATGGGTCCATGGCGCTGACGGGACGAATGTTTGCAAAGAGGCCAAGGGACTTTCGTAAAGTAACGTTCAGACTTTTATAGCCACCGCCCTGTGGAGTCGTAATTGGAGCTTTTAAAATTACCTTGTTTTTATTAATAATATCCCAAGCTTGTGAATCAATTCCAGCAGCGTGTCCACCGAGGTAAACCTTTTCACCTACATTGATAAATTCCGGTTCTATATTGGCACCGGCTTTCTTTAAAATCTGGAGCGTGGCCTTCATGATTTCCGGGCCGATTCCATCTCCCATTGCGACTGCTACTTTGGTTACTTTGTCAGATTGAGCGATGAAGTTGTTTTTTACATTTAATTTAGTATTCATTCTTCAGGTTTGGTTTAGAACGCATTATTGTTATTTTTTCTACTACAAATATTCGGAGTTTTATTCATAAAGAAAAATTTATAATAATTATGGAATCCATAAGAAAAACTTATACATTTGTGTCGTGACACGGTTAATTATTTGACTGTTAGTTGATTACGGGCAGGGCAGGTGATAAAGAGATCGCTATTTTCAATCCTGAAAAAAATGATGAACGGTAATAAAACATTAGGATGGATGATTTTTTACTGGAAAACAGGCCCTGTTAAATTTTAAAAACAAGAAACTCTCGGGGAAATGAATTTTACTTTACACCAACTACAAATTTTATTAGAGGTATCTCGTCAGGACAGTCTCACCAAAGCGGCAAAAGAAATGTACATGACACAACCTGCGATTTCCATTCAGTTAAAAAATTTGCAATCGCAATTTGAAATTCCGATTACCGAGAAAATTGGTAAAAAAGTTTATCTAACAGATTTCGGTAAGTATATGGTAGAGGTGGCTAAAAATATACTGCGGGAAGCGGATGCAATACAATACAAGACCAAAGAGTACAAAGGCTTGTTGACTGGTAAACTGAAAATTTCTTCCGCTTCGACTGGAAAATATGTAATTCCCTATTTTTTGAGTTCTTTTATTCATCAGTATCCGGGAATAGATTTGACGCTGGATGTTTCAAATAAATCGACTGTAATTCAAAATTTAAAAGACAATGAAATTGACTTTGCACTGGTATCTGTTTTGCCCGATCAACTAGAGGTAATGGAAGAAATTTTGGTGGAAAATAAATTATACTTTATTGGTAATACGGAAAAAACTCAAAAGGACAAGCCGTTGATTTATCGGGAAGAAGGTTCCGCGACGAGGATGGCGATGGATCGATATTTTAGTAAAAAGGCTAAGAGAAAGAGTATCGCACTCACCTCCAATGAAGCGGTAAAACAAGCTGTGATCGCTGGTCTCGGACAATCCATTATTCCACTCATCGGAATGAAAAATGAGTTAGCAAATAAACAGGTATTTATTATCCCGTCAAAAGGGTTGCCTATTTCTACCTACTGGCGACTCATCTGGCTGAAAAGTAAAAAATTGTCACCAATCGCGCAGGCTTATCTGAATTTTATTAAAGAAGAAAAGGAAAGTATAATTACAGACTGCTTCGGCTGGTGTGAGGAGGTTATTTTTTAATTGATCCTGAACAATTTATCGAATTTTGATTTATAGCATTATTTAACAGACTGGTCAGGACGGGGAGTGGTCTAAAAACAGTCTAATAACAAAAGCTAAATACTCATGATTAAAAAAGGAACAAACGTAAAATGGAAATGGGGGAGCGGTTCAGCCGAAGGTAAAGTACAGGAAACTTTTACCGAATCCGTCACACGAACCATTAAAGGAAATGAAGTTACCCGCAAAGGCGAAAAAGGAAATAAGGCCCTTTTAATCGAGCAGGAAGATGGAGATCGGGTTTTAAAGCTGGAAAGCGAGGTCGAAAGAGCAGACAGTTGATCTTTCATGTACTTTAATATTATTTTATCCCCTTAACTTATCGGCATCTATCAGGCGCAAAAAAAGCGTTTTAGACCAAAAAAAAGTAATATTTCTGACAACTTTAGGATTATTTTAACAAGTAATTTTTCATTTTGAAGCTATACAATGGAATAAAATGCGCATATTTGCATCTTTAACACTTGTTTGCTAGTCAAACAAGTATGGTTAGGATATTAAGCTTATATTCTGCCAATGTATTTTTTAAGTTATATATAATGAGTAACGGTATCGTAAAATTTTTCAATGTAAGTAAAGGTTTCGGTTTTATCACACCAGATGACGGTGGAAAAGACGTATTTGTTCACGCGAACGAATTAAACGGAACAACGATTAATGAAGGAGACAAGGTTTCTTTCGACGTCGAAGAAGGACAAAAAGGTTTGAATGCAGTTAATGTATCCGTACAGTAAACTGTAAATAAATTTTAAAGTTAAAGGAAGGCCTGCTAATTTATTAGCGGGCCTTTCTATTGGTAATCGCCATTCCTAAAAAAAGCAGGTCAAAAAATTGACCTGCTCGAATACCAAATTAAACCATTATTGACAAATGCCAATAAAAAGAATTCTTTATACAGCTACCTTCTGTTTGACTGGTTTAGTCACTTTGAAAAGCATAATTTTATTTAATGCATTTACGTATGCGTGGACACTCGCCATTACGATATCTTCTTCTATCCCAAATCCCTGGTAAGTTTGCCCTTCGTATTTAATCCGTAAATGAACCTTACCCGTTTCGCGGCTGCCACCCATACTCTGAACCAAAAACTCCTCTAGTTCAATTTTTGCACCCATTATTTTATCAATTGCGCGTAAAGTAGCATTAATGGGTCCGTTACCCGTAGCACTTTCTCTTCTGGCTTCACCATTAACGATGAGTTCTACCGTAGAAACTGGTTGTAGTGGCTGTCCGCAAACTACCTGTACATGAGAAATCTCAATATTTGTGTCCGGACGTTTTCCTTCCATCAAGGTAATCATATCTTCGTCACTCACATCTTTTTGTTCATCCGCCATCTTTAAAAAACGTTCATAGGTTTCTTCCAGTTTTGGTTTTTCCAGATGATAGCCCAAACGGGTTAGATGAAAGTTTAAAGCTGCCTTGCCACTACGGGCCGTCAAAACGATAGAGGATTCGTTTACGCCAACATCTTCCGGAGCGATAATTTCGTAATTGTCCCGGTTTTTTAAAACACCATCCTGGTGAATACCACTGGAATGTGCAAAAGCATTTCTACCTACAATTGCTTTGTTAGGTTGTACAGGCATTCGCATCATTTTCGAAACGAGGGTACTCATATAGTGAATTTTTCGAGTATTGATATCCGTATGATAGGGTAGGGACTGGTGCGTTTTCAAGATCATAGCCACTTCTTCCAAAGAAGTATTTCCAGCCCGTTCTCCGATTCCGTTCATGGTCACTTCTACCTGCCGTGCGCCGTTTTGGATACCCGCAATGGTGTTGGCTGTAGCCATGCCCAGGTCATTATGACAATGGCAACTTAAGATAGCGCGATCAATGTTAGAAACATGATCCATCAAATATTTTATTTTTTCTCCGTAAGCCTGCGGCAAACAATAGCCAGTAGTATCCGGAATGTTAATGACTGTTGCGCCAGCCGCAATCATGGCTTCTACCATCTGTGCTAAAAAAGCGTTGTCCGCACGACCTGCATCTTCTGCGTAGAATTCTACGTCTTCCACAAATTTTTTGGCGTACTTCACAGCGGCTACTCCCCGTTCAATAATCTTTTCGCGGGTACTGTTAAATTTGTGTTTAATGTGAAAATCAGAAGCACCGATTCCGGTATGGATTCGTTTTCGTTTGGCATACTTTAGCGATTCTGCCGCACAGTCAATGTCGGACATAACCGCACGAGTCAACGCGCAAACGACGGGATCATTCACTGCTTTGGAAATTTCAATGATGGACCTGAAGTCCTCCGGGCTGGAAATAGGAAATCCAGCTTCGATGACATCGACACCGAGTAATTCCAATTCCTTGGCAATGACTACTTTTTCTTGTGTATCCAGCTGACAACCGGGAACCTGCTCTCCATCGCGCAGCGTAGTATCGAATATGAATATTTTATCGCTCATTGTAATTATTTTTAGTCTTGGTTTTTTTTATTTTTGTTTCAAGCCGTAACTGTTTTATCCGCAATCGCATGAATGCTATCCATTACTTTTTGTCCCATTTCACGAGTGCCGAGTACTTTATCCACATCCGTATTTTTATCCATGATATCTTTTGTTCGATAACCGGCCTTTAAAACTGTATCCACCGCATTGACGATCAGTTGTCCAGCAGCGGGAACCTTTAAGCTTCGATTACACATCAGTGCAGTAGACAAAACAGTCGCCAGTGGATTGGCTATATTCTGTCCGGCAATGTCGGGAGCGGAACCGTGGATGGGTTCGAATAAACCGACTTCGTTACCTAAAGAAGCAGAAGCCAGCATTCCCAGTGATCCGGCAATCTGCGAAGCTTCGTCAGTCAAAATATCTCCAAACATATTTCCCGTAAGGACCACATCAAACTGCTTTGGATCTTTGATCAATTGCATGGCAGCATTGTCTACGTAGAGGTGGATCACCTCCACATCCGGATATTCGGACGCTAGATCCTGGACCACTTCGCGCCAGAGACGGGAAGATTCCAGTACGTTGGCTTTATCTACCGAATGCAGTACTTTTTTTCTGGTTTGTGCCGCTTCAAAAGCCATTCGGGCAATCCTTTCAACTTCGTACTTCGCGTAAATCTTGGTATCAAATGCGACGGTACCGTTTTCTTTACGACCACGTGGCTGACCAAAATAGATGCCACCCGTTAGTTCCCGGAAAAATAAAATATCTGTTCCTTTGATGATTTCTTTTTTTAGAGAAGAAGCATCGAGTAACTCATCAAACAAAAGAATAGGCCGGATATTCGCAAATAACCCCAGTCCTTTTCGCAAGGCCAGTAGCCCTTGTTCCGGACGAACTTTTAAGTGTGGATTCAAATCATAATGTGGATCACCAATCGCACCTAGCAAGACCGCATCTGCCGCTTTACAACGTGCAAGCGTTTCATCCGGTAAAGGCATACCAGTCGCCTGAATGGCAGCATGTCCGAGCAATTCGTGGTGAAACTTAAACCTTAAATCGTGATATTTGCCAGCCGTTTCCAAAGCCTTAACGCCCCAATCCGTCACCTCTTTTCCAATTCCATCTCCAGCCAGTATACAAATATTTATATCTTTCATTTTATAATTTTATACTAAAAAAATATTATTCCCTGCGATTCTTTGATCAAATAATTGCTCGTCCCATCTCAAAAGCCTCAATCTCTTTGGTCAGCGAAAGGATATAGTCAATATCATCATAATTATTAATCAGACAACGTTTCTTGTACATACCGATTTCAAAACTTTCAGAAATACCGATTTCCGGAATATTTAGTGTTTGATTTGGAATATCCACCGTAACCTCCAGTGCAGGATTTTGTTCTACACCCTGAAAGATTTTATGCAGGATATTATCGGTTACTTTTAATGGAAGTATTTGGTTATTTAATGCATTATTTTTAAAAATATCCGCAAAGAAACTGGAAATAACCACTTTAAATCCATAATCATTAATGGCCCAGGCAGCATGTTCCCGACTACTTCCGCAACCAAAATTTTTTCCCGCAACCAAAATATCACCCGTATAAAGTCCTGCATTCAATACAAAATCAGGAACCTTTTCACCGGATATTTTATCATATCGCCAGTCACGGAATAAATGCTCCCCAAAACCTTCACGGCTGGTCGATTTTAAAAAACGAGCGGGGATGATCTGATCCGTATCTATATTTTCCAGCGGTAAAGGAACGATGGTGCTTTTTATAATTTCCATTTTAATATGCTAATTCTATTATTAAATTACTGCGACCGCCGGTTCCAACATTTCCCTCACGTCACAAATTTCTCCTTTCACTGCTGCTGCCGCTGCCATTAGTGGACTAACCAAAAATGTTCTGGCACCTTGTCCCTGTCTACCTTCAAAATTCCGATTGGAAGTAGACACACAATATTTTCCGGCAGGAACTTTATCCTCGTTCATTGCCAAACAAGCAGAACAACCTGGTTGACGAAGATCGAAACCAGCTTTGGTAAAGATTTTATCCAGCCCTTCCGCAATTGCTTGCGCCTCTACTTTTTTACTACCCGGGACAATCCAGACAACCACGCCGGATGCTTTTTGTTTGTCCCGAACGAAGTCTGCCACGATTCGCAAATCTTCAATTCGACTATTGGTACAAGAACCAATAAAAACATAATCAATTTTTTTGCCGATCAAGGATTGTTGATCATTGAGGCCCATATAATTTAGGGACTTTTTCATTTCTTCGGTAGAACTGTTTAACGCTACCGCAGGTATATTTTCCTGAATTCCGATGCCCATTCCCGGATTGGTTCCGTAGGTGATCATGGGTTGAATATCTTCTGCATTAAAATGGTATTCTTTATCAAATTTTGCCGTTTTATCGGTATGGAGGGTCTGCCAGTATTTCATTGCCTGCTCCCATGCTTCGCCCTCGGGAGTAAACTGTTTACCTTTGATGTAAGCAAATGTTATTTCGTCAGGAGCGATCAAACCGCCGCGAGCGCCCATTTCGATACTCATATTACAAATGGTCATTCTGGCCTCCATACTCAAGCTACGAATTGCCGAGCCACAGTATTCCACAAAATAACCCGTTCCACCGGAAGCTGAAATTTGCGCGATGATATATAAAATAATGTCTTTGGACAAAACCCCTCTGGAGAGCGTTCCGTCAATTTGAATTTTCATGGTTTTAGGCTTCGACTGGAGAATAGCCTGTGTAGCGAGTACCTGTTCCACCTCACTGGTTCCGATTCCGAAAGCAATGCTACCCAGAGCGCCGTGCGTCGCTGTATGCGAATCTCCACAAACCATGGTCATGCCTGGTAAGCTGATGCCCAGTTCTGGACCGATTACGTGAACGATGCCCTGTTTTTCGTGGCCCAATCCGTAAAGTTCGAGACCGAATTCCTGACAGTTGCTTATAAGCGTATCCACCTGAAATTTGGATAAAGGCTCCTGAATGGGTAAATGCTGATTTTTAGTAGGAACATTGTGATCAGCCGTGGCAATGGTTTGTCCAGGACGAAAAACGGGTAATCCCCGTCTTCTTAAGCCTTCAAATGCCTGTGGAGAAGTAACTTCATGGATAAAATGCCGGTCGATATATAGTAAATCGGGATGGCCTTCCTGGCGATGAACAAGATGTGCATCCCATATTTTTTCAAAAATTGTCTTTGCTTTGGAGGATTCCATGTAATTTTAATTTTTTTCTCACGCCTCTTTAGGTTCTGGATAAATAAAATGTATAGTTATTATCCATTTTTCCGGTAGGCTTAATTTGGTAGTATAAAAGTAATCGCCTTTTTTCATTTTGGCGAACCATTTTTTAAAAGTGGAACGGTCCCTAAGGTTATTGAGAAATAGATAAGTAATTGATAATCAGATTGTTGATAAATAATTAACTACAATGTCCAACCCGGTAAATGACCCTTTATTTCGACTTATAAAGAGTTTGAGTAAATCAGAAAAAAGAAATTTCACCCTGTACGTCAATCGTATTCAGGATACGAAAGAGGTAAAGTTTGTCCAGCTGTTTGAGGTACTGGACCGACAAAAGCAGTATAATGAAGCGCAAATTTTTCAAAAAATACCGGATTTAAAACGTTCTCAACTCTCAAATATTCGTCGGCACCTCTATAAACAGTTGCTGACTAGTCTGAGAATGATCAATGTTCAGGTCAATGTTGATCTCGCGATCCGGGAACAAATTGATTTTGCCAGAATTTTATATAACAAAGGTTTTTATAAAGACAGTTTGAAAATTCTGGAGCGGGCCAAAGTCATAGCGATGAGTGCACATCAGGATTTATTACATCTGGAAATACTGGAATTTGAGAAGCTAATCGAGCTTCGTCACATTACCAGAAGTAGTGCTGACCGCGCCGATACCCTGGCTGATGATGCCGTAATGCGTGCTGCGGTCATTGATACGAATAGTCAATTGTCTAACCTTAGTTTGCGGTTATACGGATTGTATATAAAAATAGGGCACATCAAACAAGAGAAAGACTATTATATGTTGGGAGAGTTTTTTCGTTCCAATCTTCCAGCCAGGCCGGAGACAGAAATGACTTTTTTTGAAAAAATTACTTTATATCAATGCCATTTTTGGTATAACCATATATTGTTAAATTTTGTTCAGGGTTATAAGTATGCACAGAAATGGGTAGATTTATTTGAACAGGATCCAGATATGCAATTGAATGATCCGGAATTGTATATGCAAGGTTTTAACAATTTGCTTTCTTCTTTATTCTATACGGGTTATTATTCCAAATTTGATGAAAATCTAAAATCACTGGAAGCTTTTGGTGAGAAAAATTATAAAAAGTTTACTCAAAACGAGGCTGTTCAGTATTTTTTATATTTGAATAACCATCGGATCAATAGATATTTTATGCAGGGTGCTTTTTCGGAGGGTACGTTGATTGTTCCAGAGCTCAAAAAGAAGTTGAGTCGCTACAAAACACATTTGGATCAACACCGGATCATGGTTTTTTATTACCGAATTGCTTGCCTTTATTTTGGTAGTGGCGATAATAATTCGGCGATTGATTATCTAAACCGAATCATCAATTTCAGCATTGGACACCTTGGAGAAGATATTCAGTGCTTTGCCAGAATCCTCAACCTGATTGCCCATTACGAACTCGGACACTATAATTTACTGGAACATCTTGTGAAATCAGTTTATCGTTTCTTACGAAAAATGGAAGAATTGAATGCAGTACAAGAAGAGATTCTGCGTTTTTTAAGAAGGTCTTTAAACACCAATCCACAAAATCTAACCGAGTCGTTTATCAAATTGCGTACCCGGCTGATTCCTCATACCAGCAGTCCCGTCGAGCGACGATCTTTTTTGTACCTCGATATCATTTCGTGGCTCACTTCCAAAATTGAAAACCGTCCCGTCCAGTCTGTAATTCAAGAGAAATTTGAAGCAGAGAGAAGATAAAGTTATTTTTGAACTGTTCCTAAATTACGCTTCAAACATTCCTTACTATAATTTCCGATCCGGAAAATTATCTATCTTTGTCCAAAAAAAAATGCGCATCTCCGGATTCACCATGGTCAAAAATGCGGATAAATTATACTATCCTGTCAAAGCTGCTATTGCTTCTGTACTGCCACTGGTAGACGAGTTCGTTGTGGCCCTCGGAGACTGCGATCCAGACGACCAAACCCTTCAGGAAATAGCATCTCTCAACGAACCAAAAATAAAAATCATTCATACCAAATGGGATTTAAAAGCGTATCCGAATGGAACCGAAAATGCCCATCAAACTGATCTGGCGCGCCAAGCCTGTACGGGCGATTGGTTGTTTTATTTACAAGCCGACGAGGTGGTTCACGAAAAATTTTTGCCAGTGATTAAGGCGGCTTGCACAGAAAATTTAGCGGATAAAAGGGTAGAGGGTTTTCTTTTTAACTACCTTCATTTTTGGGGAAATTATGACCACTATCATTTATCGCACGGTTGGTATCCCGAAGAGATCAGGATCATACGCAATCATCCAGATATTCATTCCTGGGAGTCGGCGCAATCCTTTCGACGCATTCCAGACTTTGATTATAAAAATTATCGACAACAGGAAAATACCTTCAAACTAAACGTTAAGCGAATGGACGCCTGGATTTATCATTACGGTTGGGTGCGACCACCACGTTTGATGCAAAACAAACGAAAATCATTAGATACGATCCACCGGGGAGCGGCAGCAGTGGTTGATAAATATATAAAGGAAAAGGACGTATTTGATTATGGACCAATGCGTTACGCTACTCAATTTAAGGGAACACATCCACGGGTAATGAAGGAATGGATCGCTCGTTTTGATTGGGCCGATCAACTTTATGAGGATGGCCCTGTCCCGAAGAATCGTCCCAAATTTAAGCACGAACGGATGAAATATCGGATCCTCACCTTTCTGGAACAAAATTTCAACGGCGGAAAGACTTTATTCGGTTTTAAGAATTATGTCTTGCTGGATGATTAACTTCTGTACATAAACTTTACTAAATTTACCAAAAAAAATTGATCACCTATCTCTTCAAAAGGCTGGCTTACGGCTCCGTGGTATTGGTACTCGTTACCATCATTATCACCAGTATTATCTATCTGGCCCCCGTCGATCCCGCCCGGCTGACCTTTGGGCAACGTTCCGATGTCGCCACGGTAGACGCCAAACGGGCCGCCCTGGGATTGGATCAACCGCTATACATGCAACTGGGATTTTACCTCAAAGACATCACGCCAGTTGCCATTCTGACTGATACCCGCGAGCACAGGGAACGTTATCATTATCAAAAAATATTACCGCTTGGAAGTTATGCGCTGGTTGTAAAATGGCCATATTTACGAGCGTCCTATCAAACGGGTGCGCCGGTTAGTCGAATTCTGGCAACCGCGATTCCAAGGACGATGATGCTGGCTTTTGCCGCCATTTTACTGGCCGCCATTGTCGGTATTGCGCTCGGAGTAGTAGCTGCATTAAAACAAAATTCATGGTTTGATCATTTGGCGGTTACCATGTCGGTGGCCGGAATCTCATTGCCCAGTTATGTGAGTGCGATGATCCTGGCGTTGGTCTTTGGTTATTACCTTTCTGATTATACTGGACTGGAAGTTCGGGGCAGTATTTATGACCTGGATGACTTTGGTGACGAAGCCTATTTTTGGCGCAACCTGATTCTGCCAGCCGTCGCGCTGGGTATCCGGCCCATCGCCATTGTCACACAACTGACCCGAAGTGCGATGCTCGAAGTGCTCTCTCAAGATTATATCCGCACGGCCAAAGCCAAAGGTTTATCTTATTACAAAGTCATCTTCAAGCACGCACTTCGCAATGCGCTAAATCCCGTTTTGACGGCACTATCTGGTTGGTTTGCGGCGCTGTTGGCAGGTGCTTTTTTTGTAGAAAATGTTTTTGATTTTAATGGTTTGGGTCAGGTGACGGTCAATGCTTTGCTCAGCTACGATATCCCGGTGGTACTCGGTGCGGTGTTATTCACTTCTGTACTATTTGTAACCATTAATATTTTGGTGGACTTGCTCTATGCCGTATTGGATCCGAGGGTGAAGCATGGATCATAGACTTGTCTCTTTTTTACAATTTGGGAGGTGTTCATTTAACGGTGTCTTTAGCGTGGGAGCGAATGGAGTATGAAGAGACAAGTTTTGATTATTTGTCCAATATTCTAAACGTAAAAAACGACAGCATCTTTATCAAATCCTCATTGAGATTCTTTCCGGATTTTAAACTGGAAAGTCGCGGTAAATGATTGGCAAAATAAATTTGATTATTCGCCATTTCAAATAAATTGCTGGAAATACTCAAGCTGTATTGAAAAGTGGGATCTACTTCCACAATAATATCTGCAACCAATTTGACCAGTGATTTGTAGGAAGAGAATAAACCCGCTTCGTTTTCATCATCGACGGCATGGATATGATAAGCCTTCCCACCTTCCTGTATGACAACCCTGTGCAGGAGGTGTTCGTTGATGTATTTATTTCCTGGATTTTCGTCCGTTGCCATGACCAGGTTTTCGATGGCTATCTCCAGTTTACGACGTGGGTTTTCGATATTTTTACTATTTATTTCGATCAAATAATTGACCCATTCCCAGTACCAGGAACTAAGAAATAGCAGTAGAAAATGTTTGTTTTCAAAATATCGATAAACAGATTTTTCGGTGGAATTGATGACTGTTGCCAGTTTTTTAAAAGTAAACGCTTCAAATCCCAACTTATCAATGAGGATAATACTATGTTCAATCATTTTTTTTCCCAAATCCGAATCCTGAGGGTCTTTTAAAAAAATACGGTTATTTAAGTTGAATTTTATTTCCAAAGTGAACAGTTTTTACGTTTACCCGTTTCTTACTTACTGAAGTTGTTTAAGAATGGAGCACAATAACTATAGCTAAATCATTGATACCGTGGATCTTCTGCTATTTTAAACAACTTCACTATAATCAATGTCAATATAATAAACATTTTTGACATTTTTACCAACTTTTTTGATAGTATTGCTATCTTATTTGTTATGTTTGCATGACAGCAAAAGAAATGAATAGACTTATCCTTATCGCTATTTTTTTTACCCTTCTGATTTCATCGGAGGTATTGATTACCGCATTTCTTTTTAAGACTTTCCTTTAACGCGCTTCTATTTGACAGAAAAACGAGGGGTTTTCAGTCGATAAGTAATAGTGATGATGGAGCACTTGCAGGCAGCGTTTAATCGTCCAAAATTTTATTGCTAAACCAACAATATTATGAGTACAAATAATCATTCAAATTCTTTTTTAGAAAATATAAAAAGCGATTTACCAGCCAGTGTAGTCGTATTTTTTGTAGCACTGCCATTGTGTTTGGGAATAGCCCTGGCAAGTGGCGCCCCACTTTTTTCCGGGTTGATTGCGGGAATTATCGGCGGGGTCGTGGTAGGTGCCTTGAGCGGATCTGCCATCGGCGTAAGTGGGCCAGCGGCTGGACTAGCAGCCATTGTTTTAACAGCCATTGGCACCCTGGGCGGATTCGAAAATTTTCTGGTAGCGGTTGTTCTGGGAGGAATTATCCAGGTGTTATTTGGAATTTTAAAGGCTGGCGTAATTGGATATTACTTCCCTTCTTCTGTCATCAAAGGAATGCTAACCGGCATTGGAATCATTATTATTCTAAAACAGATACCGCACTTTTTCGGGTGGGATGTTGTAGCGGAAGGAGATTTTGCTTTCTTTCAGGCAGATGGTAAAAATACCTTTACGGAATTGTCTGCCATGCTGGAGAACATCAGTGTAGGACCGACCATTATCGCGATTATTGGTTTATCAATTATGTTGTTTTGGGACAAGGTACTGGCCAAAAAAGCAAAATTCTTTAAGATAGTACAGGGACCTTTTGTTGCCGTATTATTGGGAATTTTATTTTATAATATAACCAAAGGAACTGCATACGGGATTGAAGCAAATCATTTGGTAAACGTACCAATACCCTCTGATTTTAATTCTTTTCTGGGGCAGTTTAGTTTTCCTAATTTTAGAGAAATAAGCAATCCAGCAATTTGGGTTACTGCCTTTACCATCGCTCTGGTAGCAAGTTTGGAAACACTATTGTGTGTAGAAGCAACCGACAAACTTGATCCTGAAAAAAGAGTTACTCCTACCAATCGGGAGTTGATAGCACAGGGAACAGGTAATATTATTTCTGGATTGATTGGTGGGTTGCCAATTACCCAGGTGATTGTGAGAAGTTCTGCGAACATCCAGTCTGGTGGTAAAACCAAAGCATCTGCTATTATTCACGGTATGTTGTTGTTGATTTCCGTAGTGTTGATTCCTGGTTTATTAAACATGATACCACTATCCGTTTTGGCAGCTATTTTACTGATCGTTGGTTTTAAGTTAGCCAAACCGGGATTATTTAAAGTGATGTACGATTCGGGCTGGAAGCAGTTTATACCATTTATTGTGACGGTATTAGGAATTGTATTTACTGATTTACTGGTTGGAATTGGAATGGGGCTCGCCGTAGGTATTGTAATTATCCTGGTAAAGAGTTACCAGAATTCTCACTTTCTACACGTAGAGGACAACAGTGATGGACGGCATAAAATCAAGATGACACTGGCGGAAGAAGTAACATTTTTTAACAAAGGTGCCATTTTAAATGAGTTGGACAGATTGCCGGAAGATTCGTTTTTAGAACTGGATGTACGAAAAACAATATACTTGGATAGTGATATTATTGAAATACTAGAAGATTTTGCTGTCAAAGCCAAAAATCGTAATATTGATATCAAACTGGTATCAGAGCGGGGTACGGTAGACAATCCACCGAGTTTTACAGAGTTCTTTAAGTTGGACCCTAAATCAAAATCAAAATCAAAGGATAGAGTAACCTTTACAAAATGACATTTAATGGTAATTAATTTTTTAAAAAAATTGCCGGTAATATCAGTCATTTTAATGCTGCCAGCTTTACTCATCGGCCAGAATAGTAATCTTGGCAATTGGTTGGTCTACATTGGAAGTAAAAAGGTGCATGACCGCTGGAACGTCCACCACGAAATTCAATATCGAAATTATAATCCCATCGGTGATTTGGAACAACTGCTGCTCCGCACTGGTGTAGGATATGACCTTACTCCTGGAAATAATAATTTTCTATTGGGATACGGATTTATTCGTAGTGAAAATTATGTAGGAATTGATGACAAACAGAGCGTAGATGAACACCGGATTTTTCAGCAGTTTATTTCCAAACAGGAGATTGGTAAATTTCGTGTACAGCACCGTTATCGATTTGAGCAACGTTTTATAGCCGATCAGTTCAGGATGCGGTACCGTTATTTTCTAGCGGTGAATTATCCTTTGATGATAGCATCTGCAGCTTCCTCCCGCGAGTGGTATCTCTCCGCTTATAACGAAATTTTTCTTAATTCAAAGGATAATATCTTTGACAGAAATCGACTTTATGGAGGACTGGGTTGTCGTGTCAATAAAGCCTTGAGGCTAGAAGCAGGGTATATGAATCAATTCTTTAACGGAGCAGGCAGCGGGAGAGACCAGATAAATATTATTGGATTTGTGAATTTTTAACTCATTCTTAAGCTTGACTTTGCTACTTTGTGCAGCTAGATAAAAAAAGGAAAACTATATCATGGAAAAAATAAAATGTTGATTATCAATTATTTAACATTAAAAATACTGATACAAAATGGAAATAGTTTAATTGGTTATTAATTTAAAATTTAAACTATTAATCAGCGCTAAAAATATGCTTGTTAAAAGTTATGATGTTTTTAAACCAGTATTTTTTCTAAACTTTACTTGATGAACAATAGTAAAGTTAATTATCCCTTATCAAGCCAGCATACTACCACAAATTCCAAGACTGATAATTGTATAAACCACTGCCAGGATCAATAATACTTTTGCCAGTTTTTTATCTTTTTTTAGCATCAGTAGACCGATAATCGCTAGGATGAGTGCCGGACCAAACATGACCGCCACAACCAATAATACCAATCCATCCAGATTTCCTATTTCCAATAATATCATAATATTAGCTTGAGATTTCGTTACGAATTTCTTCTAATCTTTCTATCTTATCGTCCCGGTAAAACAGATTCATTGTTTCGAAAGGAATAATCTTGTTGTCTTTGTTTACAATGTGCACGCAGGATTTTTTAATTGCTCTGACGTCAAAATTATACGCATCGATAAATTGCATAATAATTACCCGGAATAAATTATCATATCCCAATTCCGGTGCATCAATATTTGGTAAGCAGCACATAATAGACTTCAGGTTTTCCTCTGCAACTTCGACTGAATTTCCGGTACTAAATAGCTCCACCATTTTTTCCTGAAGCAGCGAATCCTGTTCGTAAACAATGGTATTTTTACTATTATCGAGCAAGTCATTTGGATTTACATACCGTGTCAATGGAAAAACGTTGTTTGCCAATTTAAGGGCGTAACCCATTACGAGTGCGTCGGGATTGCATGGCACCGGAAGCAGGTCGTCGGGATTAAAAATATCCGTTTGTTCTAATATTTTTCTACGAACTTCTGTCAAAGTCATCCGGTCCGTCTCTGGATTAAAATGCTCCAGTCGTCCCGCTATTTGGGTAGGTTGCAAAGTAACACCTCGTACGCACTTTTGCTGCAAACCATAATCAATAATTTTTCCAATCTCGTGATCGTTTAATCCTTTTTGCAAAGTAACGACCAGGGTCGTTGAAAGATTTAGTTTGTTTAGGTTTTTGATCGCCTGTTTACGCACCTCGGTTAAATCCGCTCCGCGTAATTCCTGAAGCACGGTGTTTTCAAAGGAGTCAAATTGTAAGTAAATTTCAAAATCGGGAGCGTACGTTTTCAGTTTTTCTGCGAAAGCAAAATCTTTGGCAATTTTTATTCCGTTCGTATTCAACATCAAATGTCGGATAGGCAGGGACTTTGCATAATCCAGAATCTCCCAAAATTGTGGATGAATAGTCGGTTCTCCTCCCGAAATTTGCACAACATCCGGTTCTTTCTCATTCCGAACTACTGTATCTAACATGGCTTTTACTTCCTCTAAAGTACGGTGTCTTCCAAAGGTAGGCGACGAGCATGCGTAACAAGTTGGGCAGGATAAATTACAACGATCTGTCACTTCGACAATAGTCACACAGCCGTGTTGCTCATGATCGGGACACAAACCACAATCGTAAGGACAACCAAAATGCGTCTTGGTATTGAAGGTGTAAGGCGTCTCACTCGGTTTGTTATAATTTCGAATATTCTTATAATACTCAATATCATCTGCGATCAACACTTTACTATTTCCATGCTCGTTACAGCGTTTCAACATATAGACATTGCCATTCTCAAAAACTATTTTAGCATCCACACGTCGTAAACACTCAGGGCACAAACTTAAAGTAAAATCGTAATACGTATATTTTCTAACCGGCATTTTTTATTTTTTTAAAATCACTTCCAGGTTCCTAAATCCAACAATCGTTTTCCAATAATATCCCCAACAAAATAAACACAAAATCTGTATACTACTCAAGCCAAAAGTAAAAAACACATTGGGTTTTATAAATTCAATACAAAACCGGAATCCAAAATAGCTCAGCATAAAATACTTGAACAAATTTCCATTTTTTAAAATAACATGTGCCTTTAAATACCTGAAAATTAAAAACAAAAACAAGAGAAATATTAATTCATATAAAGAAGTTGGATGTCTCAGCAATCCATCCCCCAGATCCATTCCAAGGATGAAATCCGTTTCACTACCGTAGGTAAACTCATTCACACCCGATAAAAAACAGCCAATTCTACCGATAAAAATACCCGCGATAATCGGTAAAACAAATAGATCACCAGAAGATTGTTTTTCTCCAATTATTTTTTTTGTCAATTCTACACCTAGCAAACCACCAAACAGACCACCCATGATGGTTTTAGTATTGAGTAACAGAATCAGATTTTTTAATGAAAATGCTGTCAATGGATTTTCTAAAAAACCAACCAGTCTTGACCCAATCAATGCACCCACTGCCGCACCAAGAATGATGGACAATCGGTTATTTGAATCAATCGTATCTATGCTGTTCCGCCTCAAAATTACGTAATATCTAAACGCCACAAAGAATGCAAGATACTCGAGAACGAGATGAACATTGATGTTGAAACCGAATAGTGCAGGTTCAAATGGGATTTGCAAATGAGATTTTTTTAAAAACTAAAGATACATATTTTCTAAGGATAAGATAACTATGAATTCATAAATTTTTTAAGTAACTTTTTACCAAATATATCAATGCTGTGTCCAAAAAAAACAGTATTTTGAAAATATTTAAAGAACATTCTCATTCCTAATCAAAAAAGTAAATGCAACAACAAATTACTAAAAATGAGGTTCCTGAATTTGAATTTAAAGAGTTTATGGCTTTTAAGGATTTAACAAATATTCTGCTTTTTGTATTCACCTTTGTAGCGGTGCTGCTTTTCTTTTCTACCTTAAAATACCTGTTTGCCGGCGCATTTCTGTTTGCTTTTGTCACAGGGATAATATGCTTGCTGGCTTTATTTTTTGTCATCTATGTCATCAAATATTCCGGAACAAAAAAACTTTATTTATTGGATGACCATCTGAAAATTGAATACTTGATGTTTAAGAGGGTGATAATGAAAAAAGAAATAAGGTGGGAGAAAATTACCAATTGCACTCTAAATAAACCAAAAAACGCAGTAAGCTCAACGGATCGAAAGTCTATAACATTATATTTGGATAAACGATCTATTTCGTTAGGAAATAATATTGATGCAACAAAAGCCCAAAAATTTATAACATCAATAGCGCGTCATTCAACATATTAAAGATAATAACCGCTTCATGAAGAGTATGAAAAATATAGACAGTTTTACCCACGTCCGGGGAGAATCCTTATTTGTCAATGATTTGATGATCCGGCAAGATGCCTTGGCTGGATTGTGTTTTGATTCACCAAAAGCCCACGGTAAAATAAAATCAGTAGATTATTCAGCTGCCGAAGCCGTGGAAGGAGTCGTTAAAATTTTTACCTACAAAGATATATTGGGTCAAAATCAAATTGGTGGAATTATTCCGGACGAGCCGTTATGGGCGGAAGAGGAAGTACATTTTTGGGGACAACCCATTGCATTTATTGTAGCTAAAACAACCGCGATTGCAAAGAAAGCCCGCGCACTGATTAAGATAGAAATAGAAGATTTACCAGTCCTGACAACTGCCAAAGCAGCCAAGGCCAAAGGTAGTTTTATCAATGCTCCCCGATCTTTTAATCTGGGAGATGCTAAAAATACCTTCGCCCATTGTACGTATGTTTTTGAAGGAGAAACTTTCTCAAACGGCCAGGAACACCTCTATTTGGAAACCCAGGGATGTTATGCCGTCCCACAAGAAAATGGCAATATTAAATTGACTTCTTCCACACAAGGGCCGACACAAGTGCAGAAAATAGCTGCAAAAGTATTGGGCATTCCGATGCATAAAATCGAGGTTGATGTGATTCGTTTAGGTGGTGGTTTTGGTGGAAAAGAAGACCAGGCAACTCCGTGGGCCGTGATGACCGCAGTAGCCGTACAACACCTCAATCGTCCGGTAAAATATATGCTCAATCGACACGACGATATGCGGATGACCGGGAAAAGACACCCTTATTCGTCATCTTATAAAATAGGATTAACAAAAGAATTAAAGATCAAGGCTTTCGAAGTAGAATTTCTACAAAACGCCGGGGCCGCCGCAGATTTATCTCCAGCTATTGCAGAGCGAACTTTATTTCATGCAACCAACAGTTATTTTGTACCTAATGTAAGCAGTACTGTTTATAGTTGTAAAACAAATCTTCCACCTAATACGGCTTTCCGTGGTTTTGGTGGACCACAAGGAATGTTTGTTATCGAATCAGCCATTGCCGATGCGGCGGATAAAATTGGCGTTAGCCGAACAAAAATTCAGGAAGCTAATTTATTAAATGAGAAGGATGTGTTTTCTTATGGACAAATTGCCACACAAGTAGAAGCTCGAAATACCTGGTTTACCGCAAAAGAAAAATTTGATCTGGATCGTTTGGAAAAAGAAGCGGTTGCGTTTAACAAAACAAACAAACGCCATAAAAAAGGAATTTCCTTAATGCCCATTTGTTTTGGAATATCCTTTACCAATACGCCGATGAATCATGCTCGGGCGCTTGTTCATATCTATCAGGATGGCAGTGTTGGGGTTTCTACAGGTGCGGTCGAAATGGGGCAGAGCGTCAATACCAAGATGCTGCAAGTAGCTCAATCCATTTTGGGCATTGCACCTGCCAAGTTAAAACTAGAGACGACCAACACGACCCGGGTTGCCAATACGTCGCCATCGGCCGCCAGTTCTACGGCAGACCTGAATGGTAAAGCCGTGGAGATGGCCTGCAATACGTTGATTGAGAGACTAACAAAAGTAGCGGCAAACGCGCTTTCTGTTGCAGAAAATATTATTTCTTTTCGAGAGGATTTTATTTTTGTAAACGGAGAAAAATCATCCATGAATTGGGAAAGTCTCATCCTGAAAGCGATGCTACAGCGAGTCGCCTTATCCGAGAATGCACATTATGCAACTCCCATCATTCACTTTGATAAAACCAAAGAGAAAGGACACCCTTTTGCCTATCATGTTTACGGGACGGCCATTACCACCGTAACGGTAGATTGCCTGCGTGGTATCTACGAAATTGATTCAGTAAAAATGGTCCACGATTTTGGCAAGTCTATGAATCTCGGTATTGATCTGGGACAAGTAGAAGGCGCCCTGGCACAAGGAATCGGTTGGATGACCATGGAAGAGATTGCTTATAACAAAGAAGGGCGATTATTATCAAATGCTTTGTCGACCTATAAAATACCGGATATTTTTTCTGGTCCAAAAACAGTTGAAACCATCCCTTTGGATACGGAAGGAAGTGATCTGGCGATCAAAAAATCGAAGGCGGTCGGTGAGCCACCGTTGATGTACGGGATCGGTGTATATTTTGCGATTCAACAGGCGGTTAAGGAATTTAATCCAAATTATAAGCTAAAATTTCACGCACCGTTTACACCGGAGAAGGTATTGATGGGATTGTATGAAACGTAGAAACAGGGCATTGCCTTGTTCCTGCGTTGATCAAAAATTCAAATTAGTATTATAAATTTATCAAACTACCCTTACCGCCAACATTCCTTCCGCCGCCATCGACAACATCACTCCCTTATCATCATAGCCAAAGTCAACCAACTTAAAATCTTTTAATTCTCCGTCTAAATCTACGTTTGGCATTGGTTTGAAAGATTTTAATTGCTCATTCGCCTTCTCTGTAAATTCCCGAATCGGCTCATCTAGTGAGCGATCCAGTATTTTCTCTATTTGACGTTCAATCACACCACGCAACAAGAAAACCGCTCCTTTTTGTAGAAAACTTTCCGCTGCCATATCCAGTTTTAAATCATTAAACTCAAACTTATTGGCCACCTTGTTAAATACAGGTCGCGTCGAAACCTTGATTGTTCCGTCGTACGTTCCTTGCGTTTGGACCTGCACTTTTATCAAACCAAACTCCTCCCAAATGACCAAATCCTTAATCGTAATCTTCACCGGCGACTTTTCAATCACCTTGCCCACTGCTGCAGCACTGGCGCGTTTTTGAATCTCCTGCCAGGAAACCGCCACCGGTAAGTGAATGGAACTCAACATTGGTTTTGGTAACATATCTCCTTCATTCATTACATACAGTTTTTATTTTTATAAAATCGGCCAACCAGTATTTAGTGCTCTGGTGGTACCGCGCATAAATCCATAACAGGCTACGGCATAACTCCGGATTTATTGCCTCAGCCAGACTAAAAATAACAAGATCCATATTATGAACAACCAGATCGCCACAAAAGTAAGCAATTTGAGGACAATATATGAGGTGCAAAAAGTTCCTTGACAATATGCCTCATTGCTGGCTATATTTGCGTTTTCAATTTATTAGAAAATAGCATTACTTTGTACTACGGCTCTTTTGTCAACATTCCCTAGACCACGAGAAGTAAAAAAGTAAAAAATGAATAAATCAATATTTGAAATAACAAAAATGGACTGTCCTTCTGAGGAAAACCTTATCCGAATGAAGCTGGACGAAATTTCAAGTATTGTGAATTTGGACTTTGATTTGGTGAATCGAAAATTGACTATTTTTCATAGCGGAGAAACCGACCAAATTGAAAAATCTGTTATCGCGTTAAATTTAGGTGGAAGAAAAATCTCGACCGAACAAACCGATCAAACAGCGTTTAAAGAAAACAGCAACCAAAGAAAGTTGCTATTATCTGTGCTTGCAATCAATTTCACCTTTTTTATTATCGAAATGACAACAGGAATTATCTCTAAATCTATGGGGCTTGTTGCCGACAGTTTGGATATGCTTGCGGACAGCTTTGTTTACGGAATTAGCCTATTCGCGGTAGGCGGTACAGTGATTAAAAAAAAGAAAATAGCAAAAATTGCTGGATATTTTCAAATAGCACTGGCAATTATTGGATTTGTCGAGGTCTTAAGAAGATTTTTTAACAACGAGCAACTTCCTTCCTTTTCAACAATGATTGTTGTTTCAATTTTTGCACTGATCGCAAACGGGATTTGCCTTTACATTTTACAAAGGTCCAAAAATAAAGAAGATGCACATATGAAAGCAAGCATGATATTTACCTCAAATGATGTAATTATAAACCTGGGAGTTATAATTGCTGGATTTTTGGTAAATTGGTTAAATTCGAATAAACCTGACTTAATTATCGGTACTATTGTTTTTGCGCTAGTAATTCAAGGAGCATTACGAATACTAAAATTGAGTAAATAGAAACGATTAACCTAAACAATTATATAAAAATATATGAAATTTATAATAAAGATTTTTATTGTTTTATCCATTTTGTTGGTATCATGCCAGGAACAAAACCGTGTTACATCCAATAAAATAGTAACTATTGATAAAGAGCATGAAAGAATAATTAACCACATACTGGACTTCTTTAATAAAAATGCGTATCAGCCTGAACTTGAAGTTTATCATTCAGAAATTAGTAACACTGGTCAAACAATTTCCCAAAAGGTATACAATGTTGCATTGAGCAGATTAGTTTACGGACTTTCTTATTCTTCAATAATCAATACATCAAATTTGGAGAAAGCAGAAAAGGCGGTGGATTTTCAACTAGCCAATTTAGTAGCGGAAGATAGTATCGGCAAATATTTTATTTCGTATTTTGATACTAAATCAATGAGCCCTGATAGTTCAACCAACCTGGATATATGGCAGCAGGCTTACGGGCTTTGTGGCTTGTCTGAGCTGTACAGAAACTACCCAACTGAAGCCTTACTTTCTACTATTCATCAGTTACATGATGCTTTCGTAAATAGATTTCACGATAAAGTAAATGGCGGATTTTATGGAAATTACAATATTAAAACGGGAAGTGTTTCTGGCAGTAAATCATTACAAACTTTGGTCTATCCCATCACAGCCTATATGGAAAATTTGTGGTTGGCAGATTCTAAAAACAAAAATAAATACGAACCTTACCTAAAGGAAAATTTAAGTATTGCCTATGAAAACGCCTGGAATGAAAAACTGGAATGGGTAAATATTAAATTTGATGATGAGTGGAATTTTTGTGAACATTCATCTGCTGAAAAACCATGTTTTACGGTTAGCCCTGGTCATAATTTTCAGTTTGCCTCTTTACTATTAAGAACTAGTTACTGGAATTTTTTGACTGACGAGGAACAAAAAAAATACAGAAAACTAGGCACAGAAATTTTATCCAAAACACTGGAGAAACCAATATATTCTTCGAATGATTTATCCCAAGGTTTTTTTAGTGAAGTAAATCCGGTTACTAATGAGGTTATTGATGATCGGAAGACCTGGTGGCAACACTGCGAAGCCTTGGTGGCACTTTCTTTGGCCGGTGAGAAATTTGAAGATAAAAAAATTGAATTGAAAAAATTCTATTTCAATACTTTCATGGACCTAAAACATGGCGGAGAATTTTTTTATTTGGACAACAATAATAATCCTCAAACGGAGGAATTAAAAGGAAATATTGGAAAATCAGCTTATCATACCATAGAAATGATAAGGTTTCTAGACAACAATATTTTTAGTGAAAAAGTATTAATAAAATGAGCTGTAAAAAATAATCAAAACTCTATTTATTAAAAATCCTTTCTTTCACCAAGGCTTTTGTCAAAATGCTTTCGCCGTAGATATCTGCGTATAAAACGGAAGGCCAAAGTTTTGATTCATCAGCGAAGATGTATAAATTTTTTAAAATAGCAGGTTGCCCATTTATGGTAATTATAGGAGTCCATTTTCCATTTTTAAGCGTTAGCTGAATTTCCCGTTCATTGTAAGCCTTTAATTTAATGGTGTAAACGTCTTTATTTTTTTGCGATTTATATCCATAAGCAAAATTCAATTCCAGCCACGACAGGTCTTTTGATATGCCATTATCTAAATGAAATCTCCGCCAATAAGCATTTATTGGATTTTTACTATCAAGACTTCCGTCTGCCTTTAGATTAAGATCGTAGACAATGGTATTTTCATTGCGATTTCTCTGTATAAAAAACAAAAGTTCCTCGGTTTCTTCCGGTCTTGGAAAATTGTCTGGTAAGTCGGGTCTGGTTTCCCAGCCTTCCTGGCCTAACGAGCATAATTGTAGAAGTACAAAAAATATTACAAAATACAAACGCATAGTTGTTAGTTTAGGATCAATAAAAGAATAACTTATAATATTTGGCTGTTTAATTGGCTCCTACTCTTCCCCGCCTGACCGATTGTCAGATCGGGCAGGGTTGGTGAAAAACTCATTATGCTACGG